>JAEAMF010001835.1_pt1 | contig 13662 bp, 9 predicted proteins | sample 8958721 | NCBI WGS metagenome assembly JAEAMF01 (sample SAMN16933255, study PRJNA681124) | bioreactor sludge metagenome | isolation source: anaerobic bioreactor treating anionic surfactant - SDBS | place: India: Bengaluru | collected 2019-02-28
GGACGTCCTCCTTTAGGACATCTTCGAACTTGTCGACGAGGATGCACTCATCGATGCAGCCGGTATCCTCCTGCGTTTTGAAGTACTGCGTGTACGTCTTCTCCCGCCCTTTCCGCGCGACACACACCGTCCTGAACCCGTGCTTCTTCGCCCCGTGTGAGACATCGAGCGCACTGTGTCCCCCCAACACGCCGACAGTGATGTGTTTGAGGTCGTAGCCTTTGAGAAGTGCAGGGACGTCCATCAGTGGAAAGTGTAGAAGGAAAGATCGGAGAAACCAATGACCCTACCACCTACTCCCTGCTCCTAACCCAATACTTCATCGAGTCTCCCCTGTTCGATGGCCTGCCTGATGTCCCGCGCGAGGCGGCGACCGGTGCTCATGGGCTCCTTGTACCGGAGTGCCGTGTACGGCGACCCTTCGACGAAGGGGTTCGTGCCGGCGACGATGCGGGCGGAAATCTCGAAGACAAAGATCTGCAGCTTCCGCGTGACGATGCACTCGAGGCAGAACGGACCGAAGAGCCCCTTGCCCGCCTTGAGCTTGCGGCTCTGCTCCACCACCCGCTCCCCCATATCGAAGAATTGCGGCAGAAGCGACTCGCGGACAACCACGGGAATGTTGCCGACGATGGTATAGGACGTGTGGATATTCGCGGCCAGCTGGTCCTCCGCACGGATGCGCCCGATACTGTCGGCATTGGACTCGTAGCGCTTGTCGAAGCTCATGATCTCGAGTTCCTTCGTGAGCGGCGAGTAGAAGTAGTGCACGTAGAGCGGCACGCCCACGATGTACTCCTGCAGCGCGTAATCGTTCTGTTCCGGATACTTGCGGTTCTTCACCTCGTAGAATTGTTCCGCCGACTTCACCACGAAGTAGCCGAACCCCCCCGAGGCGCCGTGGAACTTCACGATGGCGGGCCGGTCGATGTCCTCCGGCTTCGCGAAGAGCGATGGCATCTGAATGCCTGCCTTCTCCAGCCACTGCCGCTCGAGCGTGCGGTCGCTCTCCCACTTGAGGATCTCCTTGGTCCCGTAGTACATCGACTGCACCTTCATCACACGCTCCGGCCCGAGGTACGCCACGAAGGACCCATGCGGAATGATGATGGCATTCCGGCGGATAAGCTCGTCCTCCAGCGCATCGTTCCACTCCGACCAGTTGTCGACGAGGAGGATCTCGTCAGCCACGCCATAGCTCTTGTACGCCCGCTCCGTCCCCTTCTTGCAGATGACCAGATTGCGCATCCCCTCGTCGCGCGCGCCCTTCAGAATCTGCAGGGCGGAGTGGCTTCCGAGCGTGGCGATGACGTAGTCCTTCGGATTCGTGGAGGCCGGGAGGATGGGCGTCGCGCGTGCCATGGTATTTTCGGCATTGTATCAATATTGATTAGGAAATCAAGCTCCTTACCAAATCGCCAAATAGAACAACATTTGACAATTCTAAGAAAGTTTTTATGATATGAATCAAATGGAGTGCCCCCCCTGCTCCTCACAGCCTTTCCCCGACGACTACTTCAAGTGGGTCAAGGGACAAGAGGAAGTGGATATGGGATGGATTTCGGTCGGCACTTTCGTGGCCCTGCGTCATCGGGAGGACCCCGCACGCGGCGGCTTCGCAGCACATCTGCTCGTCCCCGTATTTGATGGAAGTGTCATGGAGAACGTCCACCGCTTCATTGCTGCATCACAGGCAAAGCTCGGCAACGAACTGCGGGCCATCCTCCGGGGAGCCGCCATCTTCTCCCACATGTCTCTCCCCCTGCAAAAAAGGCAGCAGGAGGCGCGAAAAATTCTCATCCAGTTCCTGGAGGGCAATGGCATTGATGTCGATGTGCAGTGGGCAGCAAATGATGTTCTGACGCAGTGCATCTTCGATGCGGAGACAGGACAGTGCTCCACCGAAACCATGCCCTACGTGCGTACAACGGATTAAATAGTGTTTCCTCGAAGGACATCCCCTATACTGCCGCAACACGATGAATCGTCGCCTTCTCCTCTTCTTCATCGGCGCATTCCTCCCCGCAATTCTCCTTGCGCTCGTCTTCCCGCAGCGCGCCTTCCGGGGGGAGACGGTCGCGCCACCTCCCACAGTATCCGACGCGGACATCGTGGCCTTCGTGAGTGACAATTGTCCGCACTGCGCCGCATTCAAGGCCTATGCAGCGGCTCAGAAATGGAAGGTGGAACTCCATGAAATCACGCAGGCAGAGAGTCAGCAGCTCTTCGCGAGAGTGCAGGAGCGCGCACCCACGCTCCAGCAGGGCGTCCCGACCATCGTCGTGAACGGCCACGTGATCCAGGGCTACAAAGATGATGCGACGACCGGCGTGAAGATCGCCACGCTCCTCCGGGTGATGCGCGAGAGACCCGGGGAAAGCCTGTCCTTCTCCGCGTTCCTCGCGAGCGCACAGCACGTCGAGGTGGAGACCACGGAAGGAACGTGCACCAAAGGATGCACCGTGGATCTGGATGCGTTCATCTTCCATATACCACTCATCGGAGAAGTGGATCTGTCGCTCCTCTCGCTCCCGATGCTCTCCATCCTCGTTGGCTTCCTGGACGGCTTCAATCCGTGCGCCATGTGGGTGCTCATCACGCTCCTCACCCTCCTCATTGCCACGCGCGACCCGAGGAAAGTCTGGATGATCGGCGGCATGTTCCTCTTCGTGAGCGGCGCGATGTACTACCTCTTCATCGCCGCGTGGCTCAATGCATTCCTCATCATCGGCTTCAACTTCTGGGTGCAGAAAATCATCGGTCTCGTGGCGATTGGCGGCGGTGCTTTCTACTTCTACGAGGCTCTTGGGAAGGACCCCAACGCTTGCCAGGTGACGGACTTGCAGCAGAAGAAGCGGATCATCGATCGCATGCGCGCCATCCTCCAAAAATCAGCATGGCCGGCGATGCTCCTCGGTGTGGCCATCCTCGCTATCTCCGTCAACGCCATCGAGCTCGTGTGCACGGCGGGGCTCCCGGCGGTCTTCACCCAGATCCTCGCGTTCAACGATGTCTCCACGCTCGCGCGCTACTTCTATATCCTCCTCTACATCCTCCTCTACATGATCGACGATGTCGCGATCTTCGCCATCGCCGTCTGGACCCTCCACGCCACGGGCCTCACCAAGAAGTACGCGCGCTTCACGCTGATCTTCGGCGGCTTCCTGATGTACGCGCTCGGATTCCTGCTGATTTTTGCGCCGGAGGCACTCACCTTCGCCTAGTGAAGCGAAGCGGAGACGAATGGAGGTGCCGGCGGGAATTGCACCCGCGTATGGAGGTTTTGCAGACCTCTGCCTTACTACTTGGCTACGGCACCCTATCACAAGGATAGCCGATCTTTCGTCGGAGAAAAAATTATAAAAGTCGCGAAGGCAAGCTCCGCTTGCCTGGAGCGACACCCGTAAGGGAAAGATGGGCTCATGGGAGGAAAACCGTAGGTTGTCCTCCCATGTTTTACCACCATCCTCTTCCCGTCCCGTCGATGACGGCGCGGAAGCGATCGAACACCTCCATCAGTTCATGGCGCGGCCGCCAGCACACGAGCTGCCAGAAGGATGGATCCTGTGCGCCCGCGACATTGAAGGACCGGACTTCGCCGGCGAGGCTCGCGAGCGTGGTGGCGACGAATTGCCGGAACGAGTTCATGTGCCACCCGATGAAGTTGCGCACGGCCTGATCCACGTTCCCGCCGGTGTTCCACTTCCGCCCGCACGAGGCATCGAGAATGCCGTTGATGTGCGGGGCCTTCTCCCGCCAGCAGTGACCCGCATTGGCGATGGCGGAGGAGAACGCCGTATCGACGTTGTCGACCTGAAAAATAGTCGCGGGGCTCCCGTCGTGGGGAGACATCCCCCACTGCGTATTGTCGACGGTCCGGAGGCCGAAGTAGTTGTACGCATCGTGCGCCGCCTGAGGAACAAAACCTGCCGCTTCCACGTAGAAAGCGAGACGATGAAAGGTATCCACCATCCGCCGGAAGATCTCCGCCTTCGGACCGTAAGCGAAGTACCGTTCCTCATGATTGACCGGATTGAAGCACGAGTGACCGTTGCTCAGGGCCAGCGCGCAATCCAAGCGGACACCGCAGCAAATCTGCGCGATGGGCTGGAGGGAATCACGCAAGAATTCCCACGACGCCTCGAAGTTCCGGTCATCCCACATTTGCACGGCGTGACCCCACACCTGCCGCCCCAAGTTCCCCTCCAGTCCCGTGACGAACGGCGGCCAGCCGTAGCCGTCGAGCAGGAACGGACCGGGGCGTGAACGCCGATGCCAGTTGCGCCACGAGCGGAGGACCTCGGCATTGTTCGGGTCCACTCCGAAGGACTTGTCCCCAATGACGAAGCCGCCCGCCTGCCGGACGGCATCGGCGTACCACTCGACCTGGCGCATCGTCTCCCACTGGGCATACAGGTGGAACCGCGCGCGCTCGCGAACGTCGTGCGGTGCGCCTTGATAGAGGTCGAAGGCGGTGGGCGACTTCTCCGTCCGGTCGTCCCAGTCCTGCCACGACCGGCCGTTGTGCCGCTCCCGCAAGGTCTCGAAGACCGCATAATCGAGCTTCCTACTCTCGCGATCACTCGCCCCCTCGTGCAGGCACATGTCCACATGCTGCTGGAAGCCGCAGGACGCCTCCTTTCCCCGCTCGCGCAGCGCGCGGTAGTTGATCCCCAGCGCATGGAGCTTGAAGTCTCGCAGACTGTGATGTCTGAATTCGCCGCGTTCCCACCACACCCGCTCCTCCCCCATTTTCCTTCCACGCGCGTTGCAGGCCGCCACGAATTCCCGGATGTACGGATCATTCCGATCCGTGCAGTCAGAGAGATTGAGTTCTGAGAGACGCAGCGGATCGATCATCGCCGGATTGAAGGCGAAGGGCGTCCCCATGTACGGGCAGGGCTGGTTAGAGTCGTTGAAAGGAAGATTCTCAATCATGAGGAACCCCGCCCGCTGCACGGCCGCGGTGGCCACCTCCGTCAGGTCCGTGAGATTGCCAGCTCCAAAGCCATTCTCGACCGCGTAGGTCCCGTCATCATCGAGCCCCCACTGTCGAAGTTCCTGGAGTCGTTCACGGCTGAGACGGCACACCGGCCGGATGTACTGCGGGAGGAGGCAGTTGAGCAGCGCGCCCCGCGGCTCGCGGGAGTAATCGACTCCCCATCGCGTGTGCAGGATACGGCGGAGATCCGCGCGCTCACGATCTGGCGGATCGATGGTCTGTCGGTGGTGCATGAAAAAGGGGAGAATCGTAAACGGAAAAGGCTGCACGGCAAATGTCTCGTGTGAGACAACTCGCACCTCACAAAAAAATCCTCTTCGTGGAGCGCAAAAAATCGTCTGTCAATCCATCTGTACTCACTCGCCTGCCACGCTCGACTGCCCCGCCTCGGGAGCCTTGAACGTGATGTTCTGAAGGATATCGAGCACTCCCTTCTCGACGGCGCTCTGAATCGTCACGGGCGTCATGCCCGTCACGGTGTAGCCGCTGTCGCCCGCCACCGTACTCACCTGGTAGAAGCGCCGCTGCGGCTCGCCGGAAACGGGCTGTGCGAGGAAGACATGGAGCTTCAGAGTCACATCATCGATCTTCACCTCCCGCATGTCGACCTGCTGGTAGCCCGGGAGCACCGTCACTGAGCGGATACTCGCCTCGCTGTAATTCTCGGGCGTGACGGGCGACGCGAGCAGTTCGCGTGTGACCGTCACCGTCGGATACTGCCCCGCGATGGCCGTCTGTGACTGGAGCCCGGCGATGACCTCCTCCGGCGCCCCCTTGTCGGCGAGCTCCTCCGGCGCGAGAACCTGCCACCCATCAGGCAGGCAGGAACCGACGGAACCGAGCCAGAAGAGTTTGCACGTCTGTTCCGTGGTGCCGGAAGAAGACCCGCAGGCTGCGAGGAGCAGGCAGGCAAACAAACTCAGAGCAGTACGCTTCATCATGGAAGACATGATACTGGCAGAACCGGCGAAGACCAAGAGACGCTTCCCGAGCCATAGAAGGGCTATGGACAAAGTGCAAATCTAGTGTGACGTATATCCACCGTGCATTGAGGAAACTCGCAAATCCTGATACAATGATCGGAATGATGAAGAAACACCAAACACTCCTCATCGGTGCTGTTCTCCTGCTGTTCCCCTCCTTCGCATCGGGAGCCGCCCTGCTCACCGCACACGATACGGTGGCGGGTATCGGGACGACCATGGAAGTGAGCGGAGCACAGGCTCTGTCCGCGCTCTCCCTCACCGTCACCCCCCCGCTCGGCCCGGAGGTGTCGCTCGCTGCAACGAGTGACGCGCAGGGGGGAGCAGAGGTCCGGCTCAACGGCGGGGAAACGGAGGAAGCCGGCCGCTACACGGTCCGCCTGGAGGGACAGACGAGCACCATCGCCGAAACCGCTTTCACCGTCCTGCCGGACACCATGGACCCGCGTTCGAGCGGCATTGATGCCGAGCAGACCACGCTGACACCGGATGGAAGAGATGAGGTGAAAGTGACCGTAAGCCTCCGTGACCGCTTCCTGAATCCCCTCTCCGGCCGGCCGGTGCAACTCATCGCGAGCCGCACGGAAGATCGCATCATCGCGCTCACTGCGGAGACGGATGCCGATGGACAGCAGGCCTTCCTCCTCTCCACGACCCGGGAGGGAGACTGCAGTCTCCGCGCCCTGGACCTCATCAGCGGAAAACTCCTCGACGCACAACTCACCATCTCCGCCGGAACCTTCGACGGCATGGGGGGATACAGCGCGGAGGATGCCAACTGGTACGGCACCAGCGCAGTGCGGAGTGCGCCAGTCGGCCAATTCATGGGAAAGACCCTCTACGGACAGGTGTCGGGTCAGCCTGCCGCCACCTTCGACGTCATCGACCACTTCCGCATCGAAATCGCACTCCCCGGTGCCCTCGAACCCCTGCCTGCAGGGAGCAGCGTTTCCGTCCCCGCACGCCAGGACATGACCTTCCGCATCTTCGCGGAAGACCGCACGGGGAATACTGTGGAGGACTACACCGGCACGGTGTACTTCTCCTCGACGGACGCGAAGGCAACCATCCCCTTCGGACCCCGCCAGTTCAGTCTCCGCGACCTCGGCGTGAAAACGTTCACGCTCGGATTGCGGTTCGACACTCCCGGGCAGCAGACGCTGGTCGCGGAAGATTCCACCAAAACCATCCGCGGCAGCCAAACACTCACCGTGGAGGGAGACATCGGTTCTTCGACGGAGCGCAGCATCCTCATCACTTCCCCGGCACCCGGCTCGACCGTCGGAACACCGACAGTCGCCCTGAAGGGTTCCGGCCCGGCCCTCATCAACCTCATCGCCACCGGCGGGAAGGAGGTTGCGCGCGGCGAGACAGATGCGGATGGATTCTTCGAGATTGCAGTGGCGCTCGACACGACGAAGACGGAGCACCTGCTGCGTGTGGAGGAGTCCACGGGAAAATATCGCTCGGATGACCACAAACTCTATCTGGATGCGACTCCGCCCGCCGTGACCTCGACCGTCTTCAATCCCCCGAATCCCTCCGAGGACCAGGAAACCACCCTCACCATCAAGAGCGAACCTGCCCTGAGTATGGCAAACCTGGAAGTGGACGGACAGAAGATCAACCTCCTCCCCGTCGCGACACAGACCGGCTCCTATGCGGGGCGCTTCAGCATCGCGAAGGCGGGGAACTACCAGCCCACCATCACGGTTCGCGACCAGTATGGCAATGAGGCGAAGGTCATGAGCACCCTCACGGTGGGGCAGAAGCGCCCGCCGAACGTGAAGAACCTCGTGGCGGAATCGAAGGCAGTGAATACCGTCGCACTCAAGTGGGATCCGGTCGCCTCCGAGAAGGTGGACGCCTATCGCATCTACGTGGGGGAGGACCCAAAGAGCTTCGCCTACTCGCTTGATACTGATCAGGCTGTCTCCGCTGCCACCGTCGCCGGCCTGAAACCGGCAGTCACCTACTACTTCGCCGTGACGGCCCTGCGCGGCGGCGTGGAGAGCGCGGAGAAGAGCATTGTGGCGAGCGCCACCGTCATCGGCCTGAACCTCATCGTGACGCCGGGAGACACCATCCTCCAGCTCGACTGGAATCCACTGCAGAAGACGACTCCCCTCTCCGCATACATGCTGGAGTACGGCGTGGAGCCGAACACCCTCACGGAGAAGCGCATGCTCAATGGCGAGCTCCAGACATACACGATGCGCGATCTCATCAACAGCGTGACTTACTACCTCAAGCTCACTCCCGTCACGACGACCGGCGAGGCACTCCGGGACCTGAGTGTGACCGGCGAGGGAACGCCGCAGGGAACCGGCTACCACCCGTCCGCAGCGGAAGAGCTCCCCTTCGACCCCAGCACCCTCCCCCCGCCCAATCTCCACGAAGGGGCGCCGGCCCTCTCGCATGAGGGGTTGCCACCCATCGTCTGGTGGATGGCGCTCGCCGGGGCCGCAGTTCTGTACGGACTGCACTGGCACCGCCGGCGCACGCTCCGCATGACACTGGAATTCCTGCAAGCCATGGAGCGCCGCTACAAGGAGTAGAATTTCCCCGTCCGCCCATGACCCCTGCAAAAACAATGTCCATCGGCGGAGCGACGTACGACATCTTCGTACGGGTGAACCACGAGACCACCAGGAATAATGAGGGACACCCCTCTTTTACGCTGCCTCTCGGCGGAAAAATTCCCATCGAAGAGGTGGTGGAAACCTGCGGTGGCGGCGCCTGCAATACCGCAGTCGGGCTCTCCCGCCTCGGATGCAACGCCTCCTTCGAGGGGGTCATCGGCTCCGATCAGTGGGGGCAGCGTCTGCTCGAAACCCTGCGCAATGAGGGTACGGACGTGCGCTATGCGACGATCGTCGATGGGGAGATTTCCAGCTTCTCGCTCATCCTTCTCGCGAAGAACGGAGATCGCGTGATTCTCTATGAGCCGGGCACGAACGAGCATCTCCAGAGATCGAATTTTGATTTTGAGATCGCCGCCCAGATGGACTGGGTGTACCTCAATCACATCCAGGAGCAATCCACCGTGATTCAGGATGATATTGTAAAAATTCTCACGCGGGATGAGAGTCCGCGCTTCACCTGGAACCCCGGCGGCAACCAGATCACCCAAGGCATCACATCTCCCACGAATCTCCGCCTCCTCAAGTACACCGACGTCCTTCTCCTCAATGACGAGGAGGCTCTCCGCTTCGCCCGGGCGCGCTCCATCGAGCAGGCGCTCCGCATCCTCATCAAGACCGGGACGAAGTCCGTCTGCGTCACGGAGGGGAAGAACGGCGTCACCGCGACCGACGGGGCGAATATCTACCACTGCCCCACCCTCCCCATCGCGAAAGTCGCGGATACGACGGGCGCAGGCGATGCTTTTGGCACAGGTGTCTCCTGGGCACTTCTCCAGGCAATGGACTTCCCAATCGCCCTCCAAGCGGGTACAATAAATGCTGCGAGTGTCGTCAGCGCCATTGGCGCGCAGAATGGACTTCTCACAGACACCCAGATGCGAGAACAACTTGCAAGGACCGAGCTGACTGTGGAAGTTCATCCGCTCTGAAGTCGTTCCCCGACCCTCACCTCCCAACACACCTATGTCCGACGATCAACTGCTCCAGGTTCAGGAACTCATCGAGAGTGCCGCCTCCTCTCTGAAGACGGCGAATGCCCTGCTCCGCAATCTCACGGGAGTCACGAGCACCGACCGCGAGCGCATCGTCTCGCGGGCGAGCGCCATGGGCGCCGGTCCGGTGAGCGGCAAGGTGGTCGAGGGCATCTTCGATGGGCAGAACATGGTGGACTCCTCCGGCAACACGTACCCCGTCCCCGCGAACTACGCCAGCAAGAGCAAGCTCGTGGAGGGCGATGGTATGAAGCTCACCATCACGGACGAGGGCAAATTCATCTACAAGCAGATCGCACCGGTGAAGCGCCGGTCGATCGTGGGCGTGCTCATCCAGGAAGACGGGCAGTACAAGGTGCTCGCCGAGGGCAAGGCCTTCCGCGTCCTCCTCGCCTCGGTCACGTTCTACCGCGCAGAGGTCGGCGACCAGGTGACCATCCTCCTCCCCGAGGAAGGCGAGGCAAAGTGGGGCGCCGTGGATGCCGTGATCCCCAAGCACCTCGCGGAAGCCGCGGCGAAGGTTGCCGTGCAGCGCGGATCAGTGGAGAGCGCGGATGGGGAACTGAAACCACTGTGACATGAGAGACAAACCTCACGGTTTTTCTCTCATGAGCTCTCTTTTCCCTGAGTGGTGCGGCTCCAGCGTGGGGCCCGCGAGACCCACGCTTCGCCGCGAAATTTTTTTATAGATACCTCAACAATAACGAACCACAAAAGGTAGGAACCGCGCGTGCGGGGGGTGAAGGGGAAGGCCCTGTCCCCCGCACATGCGGGGGATGCTGACGACGAGGCGGCTCCGAAGCCTTGGAGGAGCCGACGAGGAGGCGCAGGGCCGGGCGGAGGGGGAACTCACGCGCGGAGCGTTTCTTTGCTTCTTTCTTTTCGCCCTGAAAAGAAAGAAGAGGCTATCGGATGAGGGAATGAACCAACAGAGAAGTACAAGGTGCTTTCTGGAAAGTGGGAGGGCGGACCTGTATCCTCCGCTCGATGAAAATCCCCCCACGCGTCACCGTGCCCGTGGCCTTCGCGCTCCTCTGCGCCGGAGCGCTGGTCGCCTTCGTGTGGTGGAACCTCAATGAAGCGACGGAGCAGCTCATCGCACGAAAGAAGAGCACCCCCCTCGTGGAGACCTCCACCGGGACAACGGTGATCGAGGAAATCCCCATCGATCCGCGCGACCAGGCCCTCCTGCACCTCAGGCAGGGAGACATCTTCGCCCTGCGTGGCGAGTGGGAGGAGGCAGAGGCAGAGTACCAGAGGGCCGTCGACGCCAATGGAGGTCTGCCCGCCCTCCGCAAGCTCGCGCAGGCCCAGCTCCAGCGCCGTGACCTCACGGGACTGCAGGAGACGCTCCACAATCTGAAGGCAGCCGGCGCGCGTGCGGAGGATGTCTTCCTCATTGAGACCATCATCCTCCTCCGCACGGGAGAGCTCGTCACCGCGCGCGAGAAGCTCGAGAGTGCAGAGGATTCTCCGCAGAAACACTATGGTCTCGCGCTCCTCGGCATCATCGAAGGCAATCACGAGGCAGCGCAAAATGAGCTCAAGAACGTGATGGGAGGATGGGAACCGACCCTCCGGTCCTATGCCCGCTCCCTCCAGTCGGCCTACGACGAATTCGCCCTCTTCCCGGAGGGAAAGAACATGCATCTCGTGACACTCCTCTCACGCGCGCTGGCGCAGGTGCAGGAGTGCGAGCTCGCTCTCCCCCTCCTCGCGCAGGTCACGCAGCAGCAGGATGACTATCGCGATGCCTGGATCGTGCGCGGCTACTGCGAGCTTACGACGGAGCGCTTCGGCGAGGCGCTCACCTCCCTCGAACGCGCCTATAACCTGAACCCCGAGAAGCCGGAGACGCAGTACTTCCTCGCCCGCGCCTACGCCGCTCTCGGCCAGCACGACAACGCCATCACCTTCCTCGAGTACGCGCTCGAGAACGGCTTCGAGCCGCAGGCGGAAGTCCGCCGCATCCTCGCAGCGGAGGCGCTCACGAAGGGGGATAACGGCCTCGCCCTCCGGCAGTACGAGGCACTCACGCAGGAGAAGGACGTGACAATGGAATCCTTCGAGGGCTACGTCACCACGGCCCTCGCCCTCGGGAGGAAGGAGGAGGCCTCTGCCATGGCACAGCGCGCCCTCGAGCGCTTCCCGGAGAATGCCGTCGCCTACGACCTCTCCGGCTGGACGCTCGCCGCACTCGACCGCAAGGAGGAGGCGCGCGCGGCACTCACGCGGGCGCTGGAGATCGATCCGCTGCTCGCGAGCGCGAAGGAGCGGCTGGAGAAATTGAAGTGAGAATATTGGTGATCAGGGATCAGAACATGGCCCTGATACACTGATACTCTGATATTCTGATACTCCTATGCAGCGAACCTGCAAAAACTCCTGGTGCCAGCAGCCCTTCGAGATCACGCAGGAGGACCGAAACTTCTACGAGAAAGTGTCTCCGATCTTTAACGGGAAGAAGGAAACGATTCAGCTGCCGACCTTATGTCCGGAGTGCAGGTTGCATCGTCGTATGACATGGAGGAATGAGCGCAACCTCTTCCACAGAACCTGCAGCCGATGCGAACGTCCTGTCATCGCCCTTTACCATCCCCACACATCATTCCCCGTGCTCTGCGCCAATTGTTTTTTCGGAGAGAGAGATGATGAAACTGCACTGGGGAAGCCATTCAATCCTGCCGCAACATTCTTCGGGCAATTCGCGGAGCTCCTCGCACGTGCCCCGCGCATCGCACTGCTCTCGAAGAATTCTGAAAACTCTGAATACACTAACCACGCAGCGGACAATAGAAATTGCTATCTCTCCTTCATCATCTTCACCTGCGAGGACGTTCTCTACTCGCGAAAAGTCTTCGGCTCGCGCAACATCGTCGACTGCCACTATGTTTTCGAGTCCAGCGACCTTGCCTATGAGTGTTTCTGGTCGAGCAGATTGAATCGCTGTTCATACCTCATCAACTGCTTCTCGATGTCAGACTCGCATTTCTGCATCGACTGCAGGAATTGCACCTCCTGTTTCCTCTGCAGCAACTTGAGGAATAAGCAATTCTGCTTCGAGAACAAGCAGTATTCCCCGGAAGAATATGATCGGCTGGTCGGCGGGCGAAGGGGATCGCATCGCCAGCATCTTCAATGGAAAGAACTGTTCAGAGAACGCGCGGTGCATCAAACCATCTACAAGAACCTCGAAATCACGAACGGGGAAAACTGCAGCGGCGATTATCTCCTGAACAGCAAAAATCTCCATCGGTGCTTCTACTCCACTGCAGCAGAGGACATGCGGTACTGCGTAGAGTGTGATCCCTCCCGATCGCTGGGTGTCGCTCACGATGCAATGGACGTCTTCGGCTTCGGCTCATCAGAACTCCTGTATGAAGTCCAATCACAGGCAAATGGTTACCATACGATCGCCAACAACTTCAGTTATGATGTTCGGAATTGCTTCTACATCGATAATTGCCACGATATTCAAGATTGCTTCGGATGCGTCGGCCTGCATCACAAACAATACTGCATCCTCAATAAGCAATATGCGAAAGAGGAGTATGAACGGCTGGTGCCGCGGATCATCGAACACATGCGGAAGAACGGAGAATGGGGCGAATTCTTCCCCTCTTCGCTCTCCCCCTTCTCTTACCACGAGACAGTCTCCCAACAATACTTCCCCCTGACGAAGGCAGAAGTGAATAAACGGGGCTGGAGATGGCAGGAGGAAAAAGATGAAGCGCCAAAGGTAAACGAGATGCTCTCTGCGGGAGATCTCCCCGATTCCATCGACGATATCTCGGATGACATCCTGAACACGACAATCGAATGCGGGGCAACCAGGAAACCATTCAAGATAGTAAAACAAGAGCTCAATTTCTATCGCATAATGCGCCTGCCCATCCCCCGCCTCCATCCGGACGAGCGTCACCGCAGGCGCATGGCGCTCAGAAATCCGCTCACGCTCTGGAACCGAGTGTGCAGGAAATGCGGAAAGGAGATGCAGACGACCTACGCGCCCGACCGACCGGAACAAGTTTATTGCGAGG
>JAEAMF010001838.1_pt1 | contig 13631 bp, 10 predicted proteins | sample 8958721 | NCBI WGS metagenome assembly JAEAMF01 (sample SAMN16933255, study PRJNA681124) | bioreactor sludge metagenome | isolation source: anaerobic bioreactor treating anionic surfactant - SDBS | place: India: Bengaluru | collected 2019-02-28
TTTGCTATGCTTAATGTTGTGGCATTTTAACCAGTCCTTAACGGGACAGTAGTGACTGGATATCTTTCCCGGAATAATTGGTGGTTTAAATCCTTCCGCAAAGGTTTTGCCGGTTTCCGCCAAAACAGGAGACGGCATGGACGGCTGGTATTCCTGGATCGAGGAAGTATTGGCATAAATGGAATTCAAGGAGGAATGCATGGCGCTCGATGCTATCTACAAGGAGTTATCGGAAAAAATGGGCGTGTGGAAATCTGAGCGTTTTTTGAAAATTCTGGCTGCGACGTTCACTCCCGAAGAAGCCAGGATTTGCTTGGAGTTGTTCGAGCCCGCCACCTGCAAGGAACTGGCCGAACGGCTGGGCATCGGCGCGAAGGAGCTCTCCGGAAAACTGAATGTGCTGGTGGACAAAGGAGCGCTGACAAGGGGACTGACCCAGTACGCCTTTCACACCACGCTGCTGGCGTTTCACCACGATTGCGTAGCCGACACGGCGCCCCATACCGGCCCCTATGCCCTCTCTAAAGAGCAGAAGGAGCTCTGGGCGGACTTTTTCTACAACGAGTGGTCCTATCATTTTCTGGAACACACCGAAGAAATGATTAGGATGCTGGGCCGCAACCTGCCGATCTGGCCGGCCATCGGAGCGATCGAGCGAAGTCCCGATATAAAACCGGAAGATCTGCTCCCGGAGGAAAACTGGAAACTGAGGATTGAAAACGCAAAGAGCAGAATCCTGGCACCGTGCGGCTGCCGCATCTCGTGGGGACACGAATGCAAGCTCCCGCTGATGACGTGTTTCGCCTGTTTTGACAGGCCGAGAGGCGAATATTATCTCAACAAGCCCGGCCGCCTGCTGAAAGAGGTTCCCCTCGAAGAGTCCCTGGCCGTCGTGAGGGAGGCGGAGGAGGCCGGATTGGTGCATTGGGGCGACTGCTATTGCTGCGACTGCTGCTGTGAAAACCTCTATCCGGTGACCCGGCAGAAACGCTGGGACCTGATGACGCCGAACCGGTTTCTGGCCGTGGTGGACGTGGAGAAGTGCACCGGATGCGAAAAATGCGTCGAGCGATGCCCGTTTGAAGCGGTCGAAATGAAGCCGGGTGCGACTTCCAAAGAACAAATATCGTATGTCGATCCCGATAAGTGCAAAGGCTGCGGTCTTTGCATCATCACCTGCGAACCGAACGCGCTGACCTACAAGATCGTCCGGCCGCCGGAATATCTGAAGCCCAAATCCGTCGGCGGAGATGCATCGGAACAGCCCGTTCACGTGATTCCCGTGTGGGGACACTATTTCCTGAAATAGAAGGGTTTCCCGTTGCGGGTTTCCCGTTTCCCGTTGAGAGCTCGCGAAAAAACGGGAATCAGGCGATGCGAAATGAGCGAGCTGTTTGATGAACGGTTTGCGCGGACTCGGGGAGGCGTACTCGAAGAATGAGGAAGACGCTTTTTCGAACCAAAGGACTCGTTCACGACCTGATCGTCACGCGAGAAGGTGCGACTACCACGCTCTGGTCTGCGGCGGGAGTCCGCCACACGGTTTTCGACAGTGCGGCCCCGCATCTGCCCGGGCTCGAGTATGCCCGCAACATGCTGGTTGTGCTGGCATTCTGTCCCCGGGCAAAGTCATGTCTTCTCCTGGGCCTCGGCGGCGGATCCATCCCGCGCATGCTGCTTGCGGCGCGCCCGCAGATCGAAGTGGAAGCGGTTGAAATCGATCCTGTCGTTGTGGATCTAGCCTCCAGATATTTCGATATTCGTGCGATTCCGCGTCTCAGGATCCACCTCGAAGATGCCGAAGCTTTTCTCAAACGCTGCGCATCACGCTACGACATAGTCGTGGTGGACACCTATGTCGGCCAGACATTTCCGGAGCAGTGCGCGACGCGCGAATTCATCCGGAATGCCGGAAAATGCCTGCTCGACGAAGGCGTGCTGGCAATAAACTGGCTTGATGGAGACATGCAGATTCGAGATGCGCTGCTGCAGAACCTCCAGTCGATCGTTGGCCCGGTTTGGCAGCTGCCCGGCACAAAGTCACGCAATTTTTTGTATTTCGCAACGGCCGCATCAACCACGCGCTCCGAAATCATTTCGGCTGCCGAAGCCGTGGCGGCCGAAATCCCTTTTGTAAATTCCCTCGCGCAGCTCGCGCAACGCCTCCGCCATTCCGGATAATTTCTAGTGTAGTGCGTCAGAAATCCATTGACATATATTCTGCCTGCATTGGCAGCAACCGGATGGATCAAAAATAAAAAGCAAGCCACGCATTCCACGAATGATCACCAAATTACGGCCTGTTAATGGGCGGGCTTCCGGCCCCATTCGCCGGTTTTCGCGCAATTAATGTAATTTGCAGCTGGTTTTGTCCATGAAATGCAAGGATCTATATGATGCATTAAATTAATGTAAGTTGCGGCACAAAACCAGGATTGCATCAAATGGAACGGATTTATTTTTGACATTAGAGAAGTGCCGCATTGTGCATGATTTTTGAGGCTTTGTGAGGCACCGAATGTTTTTTGTTGCGGCGAAGATTGTAATAAACTAGCTTGCCCTTATGGGAATGCGGGAATAAAACCGAAAGGAAGAGCATGGCTATCAGATCAAATCCTATTGAGAGCATGACGGATGCATTCTCCGTACGAGACATGAACGTTGTCGTTACCGGGGGCAACCGAGGTATCGGCATAGGAATCAGCACCGCCTATGCCGAGAGCGGCGCGAACGTGGCGATACTCTGCCGAAACAGGGAAAGCGGCGAAAAAGCCGCCCGGAAAATCAGCAAATATGGAACCAATTGTATATGCATAGCCTGCGACATAGGCGATCTGCAGAGTGTGAGGGCGGCGGCCGCCGAAATTTTCAGGCATTTCGGCCACGTCAACGTGCTCGTCAACAATGCCGGCACTTCCACCGTTTCCGAGTTTCTGAACGACAAGGACCTCGGCGAATGGCACCGCGTCATCAATACCAACCTGAATGGCGCCGCTTACATGATCTATGAAATCGTTCCGCACATGATAAAGGCGGGCAAAGGCGGAAGCGTCATCAACATCTCTTCCATCGGAGGCCAGCAGCTCGGGGGCGCCAGAACGCACCCGATGCCGTCTTACCACGTCTCGAAGGCGGCGCTGGACATGTTCACACGCAACATGGCGATCGAGTTCGGCGACCACGGCATCCGCGTGAACGCGGTTGCCCCGGGCCCGACACACTCCGATCTGGACGTGGATCTGCCCCCGGACGCGTATGAAAAATTCGAAAAGCTCATGCCGATGCACCGTTTTGCCGAGCCCATCGAAATCGGAGCCCTGTGCGTGTTTCTTTCCTCAGCCGCCGCTAACCACATCACGGGCACGGTCATCGTCCACGACGGCGGGCTGCTGCTGATCTCATGAATCGGAGGCAAAACCATCATGCCGAAAAAATACGCAAAACATGTATTAACGAAAGAACTGATCAGGGAGATTCCCTACTATACAGGGAAATCCCTTGTGGCTCACGACGGCGAGCTCAATGCGGATTGCAGCATGGCGTATCACTGCATTTCGAAACCGATCTCGTTTGACGAGCCGCATTCGCATGATTTTGAGGAAATGCTTTGCTTCATCGGAGGCGATCCGACCAATATCATGGACCTGGGAGCCGAAATCGAATTCACCCTGGGCGGTGAAAAGCACGTCATTAAATATCCGGCAGTGGTATCCATCCCCAAAGGATTGGTCCATTGCCCGATAGTAATAAAGAAAGTGAAAAGACCGTTCGTGTTCCTGGAGATTTCGCTCACCCGAATTTGGAGGCCCGCAGGATCCCCGACGAAAAAGAGCATACCCGGCAGGATACTGACCGCCGGTAAAACGGGCCGGCCGCGAAAGAACGGCCCAGTTCGAACGTAAGGCGAAACTGCCGGCATCGTTCCATCATCAAACAAATACGGTCCCATCCCCAGAGATAGTTGATAAAATACATTTCTGTTGTAATTTTACATTGTATTTTTACAAAATTAATGTATAAATGCATTATGAATCAGACTCCGATGCACCGACTGTTGAAACCGCCGGATCGCTCTTTTTTTCTGTTTGGAGCGCGCGGAACGGGGAAAAGCACCTGGCTTCGACAGATGTTTCCGCACGCCCTGGTACTGGATCTTCTGGATACCTCGCTTCAGCTTCAACTCACCGTAAATCCCCATGCGCTGGAATCCCTGATCGGCGACAGACCGGCCGGTCACTGGATAGTGCTGGATGAGGTCCAGAAAATTCCCGCTCTATTGGATGAGGTCCACAGGCTTTCGGAGTTGCGCCGGTGGCGTTTTGCTCTTTGCGGTTCCTCGGCCCGTAAACTTAAGCGTGGAGGCGCTGATCTTCTTGCCGGCCGTGCCTTGACTTTCACAATGGAACCGTTCTGCTCGGCGGAACTCGAGGACAGCTTTAGCCGGGATTTCTCAATTGATTGGGGAATGCTCCCGATCGTCCAGGCTGACCGCGCCAATGCTCCGAATATTTTGAGCGCGTACGTCGACACTTACCTGAAGGAGGAAATACGTTCGGAGGGCATAATCCGCAGTTTTCCGCCGTTTGCGCGTTTCCTCTCAATCGCCGGGCAAATGAACGGGCAGCTGTTGAACATGCAGAATATTGCGCGCGAGGCCGCTGTCCCCCGAGCCAGCGTCGACGGCTATTTCTCCGTGCTTGCCGATACGCTTGTGGCGCATTTTCTTCCTCCTTACCGCCCCGGACTCAAGGTACGCGAGGCCGCTCACCCCAAATTTTTCTGGGTTGACGCCGGCATTGCCCGTGCAGCCGCCGGCCTGTTGCGTGACTCCGTGGACCGGGCATGGAAGGGAACGTCGCTGGAAACGCTGATATTTCACGAACTGCGTGTATACAACACGGCGAGCGGGAAACACCGGCCCCTTTCGTTTTACCGCACACCGGCCGGCACTGAAATTGACTTTGTCATCGAAACGCAAAAGCGACAGCCCCGCCGCCCGGCGCGCGTCGTCTGCATTGAGGCAAAGCTGTCACCGCGGTGGGATCGAAAATGGGAGCGCGCCATGCGCGACCTCCACGCAAGCGAGGGCATTCATGTTGAAAGAATGATCGGCGTCTACACCGGAGAACGGTCCTATCGTTTTGACGACCTGGATGTCTGGCCCGTGGAGGAATTCCTCGCGAATCTTCATGCCGGCAAAATATTCTGACTCCTTTGGGGACCCACGGCATATTCTATGCTATCCAAACAATGCCCTTATTCGCTACAATAGTCACAAATTCTAAATGCTTTTCATTGCATCAGACCGGCTGTCGACGTGGAGGAAACGTTACCGATGATCGGCATGACGCTGGGCCACTATCGAGTCGGCGAACAGCTCGGCCGCGGAGGCATGGGTGAAGTGTATGTGGCCGATGACCTTAATCTGAACCGCAAGGTCGCGCTCAAGTTCCTCCCCGAGGCTTTTGCAGGCGATCCGGAAAGAATGGCCCGCTTCGAGCGCGAAGCCAAACTCCTGGCATCGCTCAATCATCCCAATATCGCCGCAATCCACGGGCTCGAGCAGGCCGAAGGAAAGCGCTTTCTGGTGCTGGAACTTGTTGATGGGGAGACGCTGGCACAGAGGATCAGCAAAGGAGCGCTGCCTGTCGAAGAAGCTTTGGCAATCTGCCGCCAGATAGCCGAGGGGCTGGAAGCCGCGCATGAAAAGGGCGTGATCCATCGGGACCTGAAACCTGCCAACGTGATGATCGCGGATGGGGAAAGCGTCAAGATTCTGGACTTCGGCCTGGCGAAAGCTCTTGCGGACGACACGCAGAATGTCGATGCGTCGCAATCTCCTACTCTCACGGAAGCCATGACCCGTCCGGGAGTCATTCTCGGGACCGCCGCTTACATGAGCCCCGAGCAGGCAAAGGGCAAAGCCGTCGACAAGCGCGCGGACATCTGGGCCTTCGGCTGCATCCTCTACGAATGCCTGACAGGCAAAAGAGCGTTCGAGGGCGAGACAGTCACCGAAACATTGGCAGCCGTCCTCATCAAAGACCCGGAATGGGATAAGGTCCCGACAAATGTAAAAAATCTGCTGCGCCGATGCCTGGAAAGAGATCCCAGGAAGCGGCTGCGGGACATCGGCGACGCGCATGCCCTGCTCGAAAGCGCGCCCGAGCTAACACCGGCGAAACGTCCATGGCTACTGCGGGCCTGGGCCGCGATCGCCTCTCTGCTCGTAGTCGCATTGGCGATAGCCGTATTTCTTCGCAATCGCGGCGAAACGCCGGGGGAAAGGGTACAGTTTCAAATCGACGCATCTCCGGAGATGACGGATCACCGCATAGCAGTTTCACCCGATGGCCGCATGATTGCGTACGTGGCGCGAACCGGAGGATCGGCCGCCTTATTCATTCATGAAATGCAGTCGGGCGCAGCCAGGAAGCTTGAAGGCACCGATCACGCCAGATATCCATTCTGGTCTCCCGACAGCCGGTCCATCGCATTTTTTGCCGGAGGCATGCTAAAAAGGATTGAGGTTTCCGGAGGGTTGCCGCTCGACATTTGTCCTGCAATTTCTACCACGAGGGGCGCCTGGAATAAGGAGGGAACGATCCTTTTTACGCCCTGGAATGCGCCATTGCATGGCGTTTCCGCAGCGGGAGGTAAACCTTCCATTGTCACGGTCCTCGATAAGGCTAAAGCAGAGATGGGGCATTTTTGCCCTTCTTTTTTGCCCGATGGCCGTCATTACCTATACAGCGTCGCCACCCATGGCGGTGCCAGATCGGATATCTATGCCGGTTCACTCGATTCTACGCAAAGAACCCGGCTGCTGACGGATGCCTGGACGGCGGCATATGCTGATCCCGGATATCTGCTTTTCTACCGCGGGCAGAAACTGTTTGCGCAGCCATTTGATGCCGAAAAGCTCGCATTAACCGGCGAAGCAGTCGGCATCACGGACAACCTTTTGGTCGACAGATATAACCAAGCCAGCTTTGATGTCTCTCAAACGGGCGTCCTCGCTCATCGTACTGGAGCAAGTCAGGCTGAATCGCAGTTTGTATGGCTCGATCGAGCGGGCAAACAACTGGGAATTGCCGGAGAGCCAGGCATGTATGACCATGCATTTGACCTTTCGATGGATGGGCGCAAAATAGCCGTTTTGATGCGTCGGGCGGCTTCAAATAAGGACATCTGGATCATTGAATGGGAGCGCAATATCCTGACCCGCTTCACCTTCGATGACGTTGAACCAACTGATGTTGTCTGGTCGCCGGACGGACGCCGAATTGGATTTAGCGACCTGCGCAAGGGGAATGCCGACATTTATGAAAGGCAATCAAGTGGAAGCGGAGAAACGCCGGTGGTGCAATCTCCGGAAGATAAGTGGATAGAGGACTGGTCCAGGGACGGACGCTATATTGCCTACGGCGTAGGGATACCAACAGATCTTTATGCCATTCCATTGTTCGGCGACCGGAAACCCTTTTCTCTTGTTCGCTCGCCATACGAAAAGGATAAACCTCATTTGTCTTTCGACGGAAAGTGGCTTGCCTATGGTTCGAATGAATCCGGCGCCTGGCAGGTTTATATTGTTTCTTTTCCGGCGGGAGACGGGAAGCAGCAGATTTCGAGCCATGGGGGCGGAGAGCCGCGATGGAGGGGGGACGGCAAAGAACTCTATTACCTGGATCCGGATGGGAAGATGATGGCCGTCGATATCGGCGGAAATGCAACCATCGAGCCGGGAATACCGCATGAGCTTTTCGACACCGGACTTTTTGTCGATCCAACACTGGACAATTACGCCGTGACTCCTGACGGCCGGCGCTTTCTGATCCTGAAGCCGGTAGCAGGCAACGCCACCACGCCCATCAACGTAATCCTTAACTGGACTTCCCTACTGAAAAAATGACACTAGCACCCGGTATTAAACTCGGCCCTTACGAAATCCTCGAGCCCATCGGCGCGGGAGGGATGGGAGAGGTGTGGAAGGCGCGGGACACGCGCCTCGGCCGCATCGTGGCCATCAAAACCGTTAAAGAGCAGCACAGCGAAAGGTTCAAGCAGGAAGCACGATCGATTGCGGCGCTGAACCATCCCAATATTTGCCAGTTATTCGACATCGGGCCGGATTACCTTGTACTGGAGTATGTGGAGGGTAAGCCGCTTCCCTGTCCGCTGCCTGAAAGCGAAGCCGTGCGGTTGGCCGTTCAGATTGCCTCCGCGCTCGAGGAAGCGCATCAGAAAGGAATCATCCACCGGGACCTGAAGCCGTCAAACATTATGCTGACGGACAAAGGTACGGTGAAGCTGCTCGACTTCGGCCTGGCGAAGCTTTACGAGCAGAATGCATCGGTCTCTAATTTGCCGACGGCGGATTACCCGGCAACGCAAGCCGGGGCCGTTGTCGGGACCGTCTCCTACATGTCGCCCGAGCAGGCTCAAGGCCTGCCTGTGGATGCGCGCTCGGACATATTTTCATTCGGCCTGGTGCTGTATGAAATGCTGAGCGGGAAGAGGGCGTTCGCCGGTGACAGCAACTACGCGATAATGAACGCCATCGTCAAGGACGAACCCGCGCCGCTGAAGGCATCTTCATCCCTCGAGAAGATCGTGCGGCGCTGCCTGGCGAAGCCGCCGTCGTCGCGTTGCCAAACGGTATCGGAGCTGAAGGCGGTGCTGGAAAAGGTATTCCCGGACAAGGCAAGCGCGGATTCAGCCGAGCGTCCGCCATCCATCGCCGTGCTGCCGTTCGTCAACATGAGCGGCGACAAGGAACAGGAATACTTCAGCGACGGCCTGGCCGAAGACATCATCGACGCATTAACGCAGTTGCCGGGATTGCGCGTCATGGCGCGGACGTCGGCATTCGCCTTCCGAGGCAAGGAACAGGACATACGCGAGATCGGCGCCAGGCTCAACGTCGAAAACATCCTGGAAGGGAGCGTGCGCAAGGCGGGCAACCGGCTCCGCATCACGGCGCAGCTGGTCAAAGCGAGCGACGGATACCACCTGTGGAGTCAGCGCTTCGACAGGGAGATCACCGACATTTTTGCGATTCAGGACGAAATCTCGCAGGCGATCGCCGACAAGCTGCGTGTTCGCCTCTCGGGCGAGAAACGGCCGGCCAGGCGCCATTCACAGAATGTGGAAGCCTACAACCTGTACTTGAAGGGCCGCCATCAATTCTACAAGGCAACATTGGAAAACGTACAGAAAGGCAAACAGCATTACGAACAGGCCATCGCGCTGGATCCGAACTATGCGCTGGCCTGGTATGGGCTCGCCAAGTGTTTCTGGTGGATTGGTCTTGTTGGACTCGTCCCGCCTAAAACGGCAAATATGCAGGCCAGCCAGGCTGCGTTCAAAGCGCTGGAGTTAGACGAAAAGCTTGCCGAAACCCATGCCCTGCTGGGCATGCTTCGAGGCTTGGAGTATGACTGGGAAGCAGCCGAGCGGGAATTCAGCATAGCGATCGATCTCGACCCGAAATCAGTGGAGGTCTGGATCAACTATGCGTGGCACAATCTCAAGTCCGCAAAGCGCATGGAAAGTGCCGTAAACGCTATCCAAAAAGCGCTGGAACTAGATCCGCTGGCGCTGATTTTGCAGCATTTTCTCGGCCTGTATCACCACTATCATCGCCGGTGGGACGCCGCCATTGGCCATTGGCAGGGCGCCCTCGATCTTGATCCATCCTTCTTTACATCGCATCTCTATATGATTCAAAGCTATATCCAAAAAGGAATGATCGACGAGGGGATTCAGGTCGGGGAAATTGCAGCGGAGCTATACAGGCACATGTCGCCGGTCCTGGGAATACTCGGTTGGGCATATGCCAAATCGGGCAGAAAAGAGCAAGCCCGCAATGTTCTATCGGAGTTGCAGGACCTGGCCCGAAAGACGTATGTTCAGCCAACGGCTTTTGCCTGGATTTATCTTGCCTTCGAAGAGATCGACCATTGCCTCGACTACCTGGAAAGAGCGGTCGACGAGCGCGATGAATGGATATTTCACACTATCCTGGAAAGCTCTTCCGATACACTACGATCCCACCCTCGCTTCCAGGCCCTGGTTCGCAAAATGAACATGGAACCTGGCGGGTGAAAGAAGGTCATGCAGTGAATTTTGCGCTTAGAAGCAGAAAAAGGCCTCAAAAAATGGCTGTAAGGCCTTACAAGGAGGACTTAAAGCGATCTAAGTTTAATCATCCTGACAATTAACGTGGTCCGACCCCAAAGGAGAAGGCGTATGACTCGCGAAGAAATTATTGAGTTTTTCGCCGGAAGAGACGCAGCGTGGCAGCGGCACGATTCCACTGCCCTTGCGGATAATCACGCCGAATTTGGAGAGGTGGACAGCCCGCTCCGGGGAAAATTCAAAGGAAAGAGCGCCATTCTGAGAAGCTATGCCGATTGGTATGCCTCGTTTCCCGACTCTCAATATGTCACAGAGCATCTGTTGATTGACGGGAACAGAGCAGCGCAGTTCATAGAAATGACCGGGACACAGCATGGCCACTTCTTCGGACTGCCGCCCACCGGCAAAAAATTCCGAATGCGCTGCGCCTTCCTATTCACATTTGCGGGCGACAAAATCGAGCACGAACTCCGGGTTTACGACTTCACGGGTATCCTGGTGCAGCTCGGAGTCCTCAAGGCCAAGCCGGGATTCTGATCCGCCAAATATGCAATAAACTATGACGCGTTCAGGATCTTGGCCGCTTTCCGAACGTCGGGGGATTTTACCCAGAATATGGCTCCGTAGCGTCCTTCCCCGGCGGTGACGGCGTCCAGTGCAGTGACGTTGATGCGGGCCGCAGCGAGTTTCCCCAGAATGTCGACCAGAGCGCCAACGCGGTCTTCCGCCTGAACCAGGAAGCCTGTCTTTTTCGCGCTAAGCTCGAGCCCCAATTTCCGTGCCGCGGCCTTGAACGCAGCAGTGTCCGCCGGCACGAAATCAATCTGCGCCTTTGAGCCGGATGGGAATCCCGTGAAGGCCAGCAAGTTAACGCCCGCATCACGAAGAGCGTCGAGCACTCCCAGCCCTACGCCCGGTTTGTTGGCGGCTTTTATATAGAAGTAATCGACCTTTTGAATCTTCTCTGCCATAAACTCCTCCTTTGGCGCTCCTATAAAACATAATTCCTATCTCCGCCTTTTGCGCCCGGACCTGTTTTGGGGTGCGACAGCTCGCTGCCGCACTCCAAAAGAGAGAGCTTCCTACCCTTTGCCCAAAGCTTTCAGGATCTTGTCCGGCGTGGCGGGCGGTGCAATCCACTTTCCTATAGCGTTGGCCACGGCGCAGACGGGAAGCAGCGGCGCGGCCATGCAGTGGCTGATGCCCGATCCGCCATAGCAGGCATTGCCGCCCCGGGTTTCGATGGCGTACGTTTCAATCGGCCCAAAATCCATAATGGTCGGCTTTTTATACTCGAGCATGTTCATGCTGAGCTTAACGCCCGTCGCCTTGTCGTAAATGAACTCCTCGCACAATCCCCCCTGGCTGAAAAACATCGCCTGGTGCAGCTGGCCCTCGAACGACGTCATCCTCAATACCTTGCCCGGATCGCAAACGACCACATACTTGGTCACCTCCACTCCGCCGGTCTCGGTGTCGACGGCGACTTCGCAGAAGCTGGTGTTCATGACGTCGAGAATATGTCCGCCCTGCATCCATGTGGTAACCGGAGGTCTCCCGAAGAAGGTCGCCGTGATATCCAGGTCATGATCGCCGAATCCCTCCTGGGCGATAAATGATCCGAACGGATAGCTTCTGCTGGGATTCGACTTCAGATACACCGTCGAGTCCTTCGTGTCCAGGTCTTCGGGCCTTGCTTTTAGCCTGGTGGCGGCCAGTTGCAGCAGCGCCTTTTTGCATGCGACGGCGGCCTCCTTCATAACCCATCCCGAGGCCGTCGTGCCGTCGCTCCCCCCTCCAACAGGCGTGAAGATGGCCTTTTCATCGTAGAGAAGAATCACATCCTCAACTTTCGCGCCCAACTCTTCGGCGACGACCAGGGCGCAGGCGTCGGCACTGTAAATGCCGGCCCAGGGACCCTTAAGCGGTACGTACGCTTTATTGTCCCCCTGGATCGTCACCGTCGCTGTGTATGGCTGGTTGGCGTGCCGCGGCGACAGGGCATAACGGAAACACAATCCGTGCATCCTGCCGTCCGGAAGTTTCCTGGTCCCGGCGGGATGCCATTTCCAGTTCATGGCTTTTTTGCCCTTTTCGATGCACATCCGCAGACTGGGGGGGACTCCGGGATCGGTCTGGGACGATGGTCCGTGCACGTTTTTGAGCGCGACATCGGTCGGATCCATGTCGAGTTTTTCCGCCACGAGCTGCTCGGCGATCGTCATCGAGTCCCAGTTAAACGGGGATGTCTGGCTGAGAGTATTGCGTCCCGAATTTGTGAACACGGCCTGGAAATGGCTCTTTTGATTGACGCAGCGGGTCGTGTTGAATGGACTGAATCTGGCCTCGAATCCCATCATTCCGGGAAGCCCCTCGTCCGGAGCTCCCTCATCACCGATCGTACTTTCTTCAAATGCCGTAATCAGCCCATCCTTTTTGAATCCGATTTTTACGTGAGAGTACCGCTGCGGATTTGCAGGATAGTAATCGTCTTGCCTGTCGTTTACGCACCGGACCGGCCGTCCCGTCCTCCTGGCCAGCAAGGGCGTGATGAGCTGACTACGGCGGAGGATCCAGTCGCAGTATTTGCCTCCCTGGAACAGGGTCAGACGGCGGAGCTTATCGAAATTCACATTGTACATGGGGCGCAGCGAATACGAACCCCACGTAGGAGAGATGCCCTCGATGTAAAGCGTTGGGCCCTCAGCCCCCCAGGGGTCCTGCTTCCACCAGGAGACGCTCCCGTTGGGATTCGGAATGTGAGAAGCCGTGCGCGAGTGGCCCCAGTCGAATTCGATTATGTGATCCGCCTCTTTGAAGCCCGCTTCGACATTCCCCTGAGAGTAATCCGAGGCCAGTTTCTTTGGATCGTGCCGAATGACCGGAGCGCCAGGTTTCAGGCCGTCCAGCGGATCCACGATGCTTGGCAGCACCTCATATTCCACCTTGATCAGCTTCAGCGCCTCCTCGCAAATTTCCGGCGTGACGGCGACGACGACCGCGCCTATTTCCTCGTCTTCCGTCTCCGCTTCGTTGGGCACCATGGATCCCCGGATCCCGGCCATCGGCTTGATCTCGGCTTCGTTGAAAGCCCGGTTCATTGCGATGATATCCGGATCGTTCCAGGTGACGATATCCACCACGCCCTCAAGAGCCTTTGCCCTGCCGATATCCATACTCTTGATTTTCGCGCGGCCGTGGGGGCTTCGGAGGTATTTCGCGTAGAGCATGTCGGGTAAAACCACATCGGTGCCGAACTTTGCTCCGCCGGTGGCAATGGTATATGAAAGACGGCCGGGCACATTGGCCCGACCGACGGCTTTGAATTCCGTTCTTTGTCCGTTGCTGCCTTCAATGTCTGCCATGTTGTCGCCTCACGATTGGGGTTGCCGATGCCTGCTATGAGCCGATTGTACAGCCAAATGCCATATTACGGCTCACTACTGTCCCGTTAAATGTCGAATAGATTCAACTGGTTATCGGGACTGATC
>JAEAMF010001826.1_pt1 | contig 13622 bp, 9 predicted proteins | sample 8958721 | NCBI WGS metagenome assembly JAEAMF01 (sample SAMN16933255, study PRJNA681124) | bioreactor sludge metagenome | isolation source: anaerobic bioreactor treating anionic surfactant - SDBS | place: India: Bengaluru | collected 2019-02-28
GCTGCAGGCACGTGGGGCACATCCACTCCGTCGCCTCCCACATCACCGGCGTCGGGGTCGGAGTGAGCAGCCCACCCGGAGGCGGTACGTAAGTGGCAAACGGCTTGATACGTGTCACCTCAGGATGCGGCCCCATTTCCACAATCACCCCGGACTGGTCCGGAGTGGGTAGTGCCGTTGGAAGAGCAGTGCTCTCTGCGGTTGCGGCCGCTCTGGTCTCTGAAGGGGCTACAGGGGACGCGGCCGGGTCGGGGGCACAGGATGCAAGGGCCTCAGCAGCGCCCAGGGTCAGCCCGAGCGCCGCCGCGCAACGAAAGAAGCGGCGGCGAGACATCCGGCCATTGGCCAGCTCCTTGCACAGTTTGGCCAGAGCGGCGTTCGTTGCAGCTCCCCCAACCTCAGGATAACTTGTCATCTGCGGGCGCCTCCGCCGCCCCGGGGACAGCCGGCCTGAAGAATCCGTGCAGCAGTACGGCCACCAGACACACCGCCGCACCCGCAAGAACCATATAGAAACCCGGCTCGAGCCGGGCTGCAACGCGAAGCGGCGTAAAGGCACCAACGCGGGCAATGGTCTCGCCATTGACGGTCGTCATGTTGTAACGCGAGACAATGTCGAGAGCGCGCGCGTGGAAGCGCCAGGCAGCCAGAGCGGCGAACAGGGCCGCACCAAACACGGCAATCCGGCCCGCCCGCCTGCCGAGGAAGCTGCCTACCAGCGCCAGCACAACGCAGGCCACCACCATCCCGGTGAGCAGAGGCATCTGCGCAGTCGTGCGGTAGCCGAGCACGGAAGTGGCCGGGCCGCGAATGACATAGGGGAAGATGTAGGTCTTGCCGATGATCTCGATGTCCAGGCTCCACCAGGGGCGGAGCAGCGATGCACCGATCAACAGCCCGCCCAGGATCGCCACAAGATTGGGCAGCGCCCTCCTTTGTTTCATACTCCCTCCTTGTTCCGAAAGCGGATCGATTGCCCCTGATTATACCGCAACTTGCTCGAGTCCGGAGCAGAGCGTTAGGCAAGCGCATCGCGTAGACAAAAGGCCCCGGCCTGGTCGACCGCCCCGGGCCGGGGCCTTCGTCGCACAATAGTGCTGGGTTGGCTAGACTGGACTAGCGCAACTTGGCCGCAAGGGCCTCGGCGATGTCATCGATGCCGAGCTCTTTCAGCTTTTCAGCGGTCGGAACGCCCTTGTCCTCGGTCCAGCCTCGCGCCTTCCAGTAAGCCGGAAGCTGCTCGTTGAAGAGCTTGTCCGGCGTGCCGGAGGCGGCCACCATGCCCTTGAACGGGCCATTCGGCAGCGGCTCGTACCAGCGAGCCTGGTAGTACGCCATATCCCATTCCTTCTTGGGATCCTTCACCCCGCGGGTGGTGAGGTCGAAGATGCGGCACAGGGCGTATTCGCGCGCACCCAGCTTGGCCAGGTCCTCCTCGGTATAGTCTCCCCATCCGGTAAGAGCGTTGATCATGTCCGCCGTCTTGCCGGCCCAGTGACCGGCAGCGAACAGGCAGTGCACTGCCGAGTCCTGGGAGCACTTGACATCCTGTCCGGCGACGCCAGCCGCATAGTCCAGCTTGGCCAATCCGGCGGCGCCACTGCTGGTATGCTCCGTAGCCCGGTTGACCGTCAGGTATTCGAGGTCGTTCTGGTCGGCGTGGCTGCGAACGCCGTGCGCCGGCTGCCCGTAGCCGTGCGTGGTGGTGTGGTACTTGAGGATATCCGGGTTGTTCTTCAATGCGGCAAAGTACTTGGCCGTCTCCAGAGTGCCATTGGCCAGCTTGTCCCCGATCCCCTCGCGATGCGCGATCTTTTTCGTCAGAGCGTCAATGGCGTGCACGTCGCCCCAGACGGGCTTGATGCCGTCCAGGTCTGCTTCGGTGATCAGGTTACGCTGGTACAGTTCCTGGACCAGGGCCAGGTTGTTGCCGCCCTCGATATAGTCCAGGCTGTAGTTGTCATGCAAGAACGTGGTGTACTGGATCTTGGCCAGGACTTCGCGGCGCTCCGCCTGCGTAAGCTGCTGGGACTCCTCAGGCGTCTTGCCGGCCTTTTCCATGAAGCCCAGGTTGCCGCCGACCATGCCCATGGCTTCCCAGTCGGGCATGTCGGAGAGCACGCCGTTCATCAGCGGGTCACTGCTCGTGATCTCGCTGCTGAACATGCAGTGCAAGTTGCAGTTCGGGCAGGAGAGCGCCTTCTTGAAGCTGGTGTTGTCCATGAAGGGGCCATCCTGCGCCTTGACCACGTCCGGGTCCGACCAGGACGTCCATTGCCAGTTGCGAATGGGGTAGCCGCCCTGGACGTTGGCTTCGGAGTTGCCGATGCCCGCCGTGCCGTACAAGCGCCAGAAGGCATCCTTGGCCTCCGAGGCCTGGATAGCGTGCAGGATCTCCAGGAACTTGGCCTTGTCGGCGATCTTCTGGCCCTTGGTGCCGCGGATGACAATGCCCTTCAGCTTCTTGTCACCCATGATCGCGCCGGCGCCGTAACGTCCGTGCGCTCGAGCGCCCTCGGTGGTGACGCACGAGTACCAGACGCGGTTCTCACCGCCCGTGCCGATCACCCAGGCGGAACCCAGTCTCTTGGCACCGCAACCCTTGCCTCCTGGCGGGCGGAGGGCGGCCCACTCGGGAGTCATGTCGGCCTCGGTGACGATGGTCTCGCGCTTCTCCAGCGGCGCCTGGATGGTTGCAAGCAGCTCCTTCTCGGTATGCTCCGAGTCATGGCCCCACAGGTGAGAAGCATCCTTGATCGTGATCTGGTCATCGATCACCTCCAGGTAGACTGGCTTGCTGGACTTGCCTACTACCTGGATGCCGTCCCAGCCGGCGAACTTGAGTTCTGCCGCGGCGCGGCCGCCGGACGTGGTAATGGTGTTAAAATTGTACGCAGACTTGGTGACGATGGTCGAGCGGGCGTTCGGGCCAAAGCCGTTGGTAGGTCCCAGCAGGAACTGGATCATGTTCTTCTCGTGGAACGGCGTAATGGCCGGGTCAGCCAGGCCTTCCTTCACCATGTAGTACATTCCGAGCGCTGCTCCGCCCAGGAACTTTTTCAGAACGTCGACCGGGGGCTCAATGACCGTAATCTGGCCAGTGGTGAGGTCCACCCGGGCGATTTTGCCGGCGTATCCAAACATCTCGGCCATCATACCCTCCCCAACTTGTCATAGATCTTGTTGTACAGGCTCTCTGCCTGGTCAGCCGGCGTCTGGGCGAACATGCGTCCGTTCGTCATCAAAGGATAGAACTGCAGAGCGAGCGGCTCCGGACAGGCATCCACACAAGCCGGCAATCCACCGCAGCGGCTGCAGATCTGGGCCTTCTTCTCGATCGGGTCGAAGGAGACGCCACTGCCAAACTGGTCCTCGCAGATCTCCAGGCAGCGCCCGCACAGGTCGAGGCCGGTGCACAGAGCGCGGTCGACGTCTAGATACCCGTTGCCAGTGAACCCGGCCTTGCCCTCGCCCATGGGTACCACGGTGATAGCCGCCTGCGGGCAAACCTGCTCGCACGGCGCCTTGGAGGTACCTTCCGCCCACTGGAAGAGACGGCAGTCGTAGCAGACGTTGACCACGTCCACAAACTGGAACCGCATCGGGCGGATGCGCGAGAACTCCAGGTTCATCTGGGTCTTGGACTCGTTCGGGAAGTACTCGGCAAACCACTTTTCGCTGCAGGCGAGCGCGCAGTTGAGACAGCCCGTGCACTTGGTCGGGTCGACCAGGCTTGGGCGCGCAGGCCGCGAGGGCTTCCGCAGCGCCTACCGAGACGCCCAGCAGTGCGGCATAGCGCAGGAAATCGCGTCGTGTGATCAAGCCCGCGCTGAGCTGCTCCTGCAGTTCGGAAATCCTTTCGTGAAGTTGTTGTGACATACTCTCTTCTCCTCTTGGAATCGTCTCCTCTCACGAGTTCGCGAACCGTGCCGAGCCAAGTGTCAGTCCACACCACCTCCCCTCTCTGTACACGCCTTGCGCCGGCGTAATAGGTCTCTGCAACAAAAAAGAGGCTCTTTCTCCAGGCATGGCAACCTGGAAGATGGCCTCCTTTGCAAACGCGGCAGGTGTAGGGATCGCTCCCCGCACCCTATCGCCTCATAGTTCCTCTGGGGAGCTATGAGGTCGGAGACGTGATTGTCTTCGAACCGGCGTGCGTTGTCAAACTATGGAATTGTGAGATTGATCGAGGGACAAACGCTGAAACTGGGAGCTGGCAATCCAGGCGGGCGTGATTTCAGATTGAGCCCCCCTCTTGTCCGGTTTCCACTATAGCACAGGGCGCGCGGTTTGTCAAATGTGTCGGCATTGGTATAGACCACACGGCTGTACCGGCTCGGACATCCGCTACAGCCACGGACGGCTCTGCTGCAGGCAGACCGGACATGACCAGGTCGTGGCCGGCCACAGCACTGGAGTGGGGGTAAGAGGAGCCGCCATTGGATGCGGCGTACCGGTCGGATAAGCGGCAGGATCTACAACCGGCGTCGCCTCCACCCCGAGCAGGTCCCAGGGGGCGAACTCGCGCGTGTCAGTCGGCGCGGGCCCCAAGACCGTGCGCGATCCCTCATGCGTGACCGCAGGCGGCACCTCGACGGCCGCAGGAGACCCGGCGCAGGCAGCCAGAGCTTCGGCCGCGCCCAGGGACACTCCCAGCAACATGGCCGAGCGGATAAAGCTCCGTCGTGACAGCTTGTTTTGCTGAAGCTGCCGCAGCAGACCTGCGATGCGTTCCTTGTTCACCGGACACCCTTCTTCCCACCCCACAGGAATAGCCCGAGCACCAGCAGCAGCGCCGCGCCACTGATAATCAGACCAGTGCGGAAAGATGCGGGGGCGTAGGTGAACTCTACCGTGTGCTCCCCTGCGGTCAGATGGACCGCGCGGAACATCAAGTCGGCACGCAGGAGGGGTACTTCCTGCCCGTCCACGCGCACCTTCCAGCCGGGATACCAGGCATCGGTCAGCACCAGGTAGCTGTCCGCCGGGGCCAGCACGCTGGCGACTACCCGCCGCGAATCATAGCGGGTCACCTCCACGCGCTCGGCGCCCTCGCTGGGAGTCTGCGCCGCGGCGGTCTGCTCTGCAGCCAGCAGCACCTCGCGGCGTGGGTCGAACTCGCCGCTGCGCAGCATGGCCAGCGCCTGCTCGTCATCTGGCACGGCCCGCGCGGCATAGGCCAGGAACATGCGCGGGAGCACGTCGTGATTCTGGAAGATCGCCACGTCGTCCGAGAGATAGGCCAGGGTGTGGTCGCTCTTGCCCTGCAGGTGCGAGAGGAGGTAGCGGTTGCCCTGCTCGTCAATCAGGGTGATACGCTCAACGTGGAGATCTGCCGGCGGCACGAACGGCGCCACTTGAAATCCCTGGGTCAAGGACGGGTAGTGCAGTGTGAACCTGGCGCGGTACACATAGGCGGTATGATCCTCGGGAGGGGAACCGGAGCGGGCAGGAAAAGACCGGGCAACAGCGGGCCTGGCATACGCGACCGCTTGGCGAACATCACTGCGGTCGTAGGCCCATTCCGCCGTGTGCGCTCCGAAAATGAGATTATAGTCCATCACTTCATCTTCGTCCCAGGCGACCGCGGTAAGCCGGGCTACCAGCTCGCCCTTCTCCCACCCCAGCGAGCGACTCACGTACGACTCGATTTCGAACGCCTCTACTACCAGGAGGGGCGTGGTCGCTGTCTGGCCGACCGGGTTATAGGCGTACGGATCAGCGACGTCATGGGAGTCGCCGGCCTCATCTACAGGCGGAACCTGCGGAATCAGGTAGTACTTGACGCCCAGCAGGTTCAGCATGGCAGGTGTCATCTCCGAGGTGTACGCGGCATAGCGCTGTGGCACCAGGGCGGACAGCCTGTTGGCCGTTGGCAAGCCATAGGTCAGGGACAGGTCGGGGTAGTAGGATTCACGTCGCACCGAGACCGGCAGGTTCGCCTTTTCCTGCGTATAGATGCGATAGATGCCCGTCTCTGATTGCAGCAAACTCAGGGAGTGTGGCTGCGCGGCGAACTCGCCGAGGGGCATGGTCTGGTTGCAGGTCAGGCTACAGACCGCGTTAAAGGCCACCAGGTCGGCGGTGATGAGCGCCAGGGCCACGATGGCCGGCAGCGCACCGGAAGAACCCCGGCTCCGCCAGGCCCAGATCACCCAGGCCAGAGCGAGCAGCCCCAGCGCGGCCGGCAGCCAGTGCCAGATAGAAACCCATGTGTCCACCCGGGGCAACTGCGCGGTGACGGCCACGGCCAGAAGCGCGATCGCGGCGACGGCAGGCCAGATCCGGTTGCCTGCGGCCTCGTCTGCAGCCCGGGACACACGGGTCAGGAGAGCGTGCATGCCCAGGCCGGCCAGAATTGCCACAGAGAAGCTGAACAGACAAAGGAAATGCCCGGGCACGTCCAGCAGGCTGGACAGCGGCAGGCGCAACAGAGCCGTATAGACCGGGTTGTACTGGCCCAGGGATAGCAGCAAGGCCGCTACGCCCAGTGCAGCAAAGAAGCGTGCGGGTCGGACCGGTCGCCGGGGCACATCCGCCCGCGGCGCAGCCAGGAATGGCGCAAGTAGCGCCAGGAGCAACGGCAGGAGGCCCATGTAGCCAGCCCAGCCGAAGGTCCCGGCATCCGGGCTACCGGAGAGGAAGGGAGAAAGCAAGCTGACCAGAGATCGCGGGTGCAGCGAGACGGCAGACAGGGAATGAAGATCTGCGAGGTCGACACCACCCGGCGGCACCGAGAGCTGTGCCAGCTCCCGGGAAGGCAGTAATTGTGCTGCCGCCAGGGCAACGCCAAGCAACGGAGCGATGAGCCACAGCCCCAGCACGCGGCCGTCTGGCCCGGCGGCCCGGGTCAAGTAGAGCGCATAGGCCCAAACGGCCAGCAGGCCCAGGGTCGCCATCTGCGGCTGGCCAGCCAGGAACACCAGACCCACGGCCAGAGCGAGCAACGCGGCATCGCGGATACGATTCGCGGCCGGAGTACCAACCACAAGATGGTCCACCAGCAGGAATAGCCAGGGCAGCCAGGCCGCAACCGCAACGGCGTTGACGTCAGTGACATGGACTACCAGGAACCCGCCCAACGCATACGCCAGGGCGGAGGCAAACGCCGGCGCCCGCTGCGGGCCCAGGCGCCGGGCAAAGGCATACATTCCCAGTGCCGCCCAGACCAGGTGGGCCAGGATAAAGACATTCAGGGCGGTGGCCACGGGCAACAAGGCATGCAGGAGCAGGTTGGGCGGGTACAGGGCACCCAGGCGGCCCACAGCCAGAAGCGGATAGCCTCCAAACACCACCGGTGTCCACAGCGGCAGAGAGCCACGCGCCAGCTCCGCGGCGTACGCGCTGCGCAGTGGATAATGCAGCGGAAGGATGTCACCCAAGTAAAAGACGCCACCCAGAATCGCTCGCCAGAAGACGGCCAGCACCAGTGCGGCGAGCAAGGGAATCACCATGCGGTCCCGGCGATCCATACTCAATTCCACTCCTTCCTAGAGGCAAAGGGATTCTGTATACAGTCCGTCATGCCGACCGGCTCCGGCACCACCCGTTGCAGAAGAGCAGGGGCACAACCTCGCCCCAAGAGACGGCGAGATCCCGGACAATGACGGCCCGACCGGCTCGGTCATTGCGCACGAAGTGAAGCAATCTCCGCGACAACTGCGGGAGATTGCCTCGCCAAGAAGACGGCTCGCAATGACCGTCAGAACAGGTCCGTCATTGCGAACGAAGTGAAGCAATCTCCGTGGTGACCGGGGGAGATTGCTCAAAGGATGGCCAGATCTTCGACAATGACGTGAGTTACAGCCAAGGCCGGCTCTGCTGGCTCCACGGGCAGGCTGCCACGCAGTTGGAGCAGTCCACCCCGCCATTCTGCCGCCAGAACAGGTAGCAGTTGCCCACGTTCACATGCCAGCGCAAGATGCCCGGCCGGTTGGAGATTGAGGTACGCTCCAGACTGCGCTCGCCCTTCGGAATGGCCTGTGCTGGGCAGGCGTGCGCGCAGGCCATACACCATTCGCAAAAGCGCTGCATGCCAAAATCGATCGGCTTATCCGGCACCAGCGGCAGGTTCGTCAGTACCTTGCACAACCTCTGCCGCGCTCCGAACTCTGGCGTCAGCAGCAAGCCCAGACGCCCCAGCTCACCCAGCCCGGCATCGATCGCCAGCGGGATGTTCTGCGCCGTATCGTTCCCCGACGGCACCGCTTCGTATCCCAGCGTGCGGATGTATTTGGCCAGCTTGGACACCACTTCGCCCATTCTGGAATAGACCATCGCCGTCGCCGTGCTCGCCCCCCATCCGGGTGACTTGCGAATTCCCTCAAAGTCCATCTCAATGCCGATCATGATGGCATAGCGATACGGGATCTCCAGTGGGCCGTACTCCCCGGTCTCGCGGTCAAAATAGTGCGAGTAGACCCACAGCGGGTTGATTTCGGTGATGCCCACCAGGTCCGCGCCGTAGAAACGCGCCGCTTCCTTCACCCGTTGCGACATCACGGCCGGCTCGGCGATGGGTGCCTTCTGCGGCGCTACCGGGTCGTCCCAATCGTACAGGCCGCCAAAGCCGCGCACGTGCCCGGAGAAGCCGCGGTACTGGGGCGCGAGGCTGCCCACGCTGTCGTCCACCCAGATGGCACCGGTGCGAAACGCCCGCCCATCGGCCAACTGTTCGGGCGTCTCGCGCCAGGCACGCTGTGGCTGGTTGTTAGCCAGGGCAATGTACTCGGTGTCCCAGATCATGCGCGAGAACACGATGTTGCGCTGGTCAAAACGGGAAATCTCACCGTTCAGGAACTGCGCATAGGTTGGCTTTTCCACCACGCGCACACCGGGTACCTTCTTCACGTGCGTACTGAGCAGATGGCGCACCAACTCTTCCTGCGAGCCAAAGCGCGCGGTACACGACGGGCAGGCCCACTGCGCCGCCTCCCACATCACCGGAGTCGGTGTGAGCGGCATCGAAGTAGGGTGAGGCGTAGCCGTTGGATACGCGCCCGGATCCAGAGTTGGCGTTTGTTGCATCCAGCTCAGGTCATACTGCGAGGGGACAGGGGTATCCGTGGGCGTGGGCCCATAGGATGAATACGATGCCTCATGGGTAGGCGTTGGCGGCACAGGGCTCCCCGCGGGCGCGGCGCAGGCGGCCAGTGCTTCAGCCGTGCCCAGGGAGACGCCCAGCAGCATAATGGTGCGCAAAAAATCGCGCCGGCTGAGGGCGCCCTGGCGCAGGCGGTGCTGCAATGCGATGACCTGATTGATTTCTGGTTTCATGGACTAATGTTCACCTCTGCGGTAGTGTGGAATCGTCATTGCGAGGAGCTACTGCGACGAAGCAATCCCCGGGGCCGAGCAGGAGACTGCTTCGCCCCTGCGAAAAGATGCCGGGGCTCCCCATGACGGAGCAGCAGTCACTTCGGCCGGCGGAGCCAGCCGTGCAACAGGGCGGCCAGAATGGCCAGACCGATAGCGGCGATCATCCAGTACAGACCCTGCCCGAAACGATTGGCCACCACCATCTGTTCAAAGCCGGAGTAGTATACAGCACCCCTGCCGCTAAGAGGCATGTCGAAGCGTTCGGCCATATCGGCGATGCGGACGACAAAACGCCACAGCACCAGGCCGCCCAGTGCTCCGGCCGAAAGAAGCGCCACGCGGCCCTTCCAGCGGCGAAGAAAACTACCCAGCACGCAGAGCACCACGCCGATCACCAGAGCGGCCATGAGATACTTCATCTGCTCCGTGCGGCTGTAGCCGATGGCCTCGGTGATCGGGCCGCGGACGATGTTGGGATACACAAAGGTATCTTCCATGGTGTCTTCCTTGGTGATGATCCACCATGGCATGCGCGCCGCGACGGCCATCACCGCGCCCGCCGCAATTCCCAGGATGTTGGGGAAAACAAGTTTGCCCTTCACCGTTCACTCCCTTCCCAATCAGTCAATGAGGCGCGTGAACCAGCGCACGAGCGTCCTGTTCCGCGACAATGAAGGCAGGCGCTTGAGCAGCCATTCATGCCGCGAGAGACGGGCCGCCAGCTTGCGGCCCAGACCGAATTTGCGCACACTGGCACTATCCGGCGTAATGGACCAATAGTACGGCGCTACGACCGGCTTCCACTTGCCCGAGACGAGTTTGAGCGCCTCCATGGCCGCCAGGCAGGACGTGATCCAGACGATGGGCGCGAACTGGGCATGCGGCTTTTTGCCCTCAGTCCACTCCTCAAACCAGTCCTCGCGCCAGGATCCGGCCGTCTCGTAGTACATCAGCAGGCGGCGCGCATCCGGGCGATGGGTATAGTCCTCCAGCTTCTCCAGCCCAAAGCCATAGGGCATGACCAGGCACTCCGCGACGGTCGGACTGGCGGCGGTAAACACCGACACCCGGCACAGAGCACCCACGGGGTAGGCCATGACCGCCGGTTTGACCTTGCGCACCTCCTCCAGGCAGGTCAAACTCAGTGGCCACTCATCCATCACCGGCAGGATGACGTCGCCCATGCCGGCCACGTTGGGGATGTCTTCAGCGGTCAGGGCACGGGCATGTACCGTAACCTGTGCCTGCGGATTGATGCGCAGGATTTCGTCACGCACGCACTCGGCCTTGTTGCGCCCGATGGTATCGCAGAAGCAGGCGATCTGGCGGTTCATGTTGGAGGGCTCGTAGCGGTCGCGCTCGACCAGGGTAAAGTGCTCGACGCCGCTGCGCGCCAGCACAAGCGCGATGACGCCGCCAATACCGCCACAACCAATGATGGCCATGCGCGAATTCCTGATCTTGTCCTGCTCCTCGGAGCTAAAGATGCCCAGGTTGCGGGCAAAAAAGTCGTTATAGGTCCAGCAGACACTCATCGCATTCACCTCTTGCATTTCAGCGGTGCACAGGATGAACAGGATACCCATGATACCATATCCTTTTCATCCTGTACATCGCTGCACGTCATTGTAGCATAGCCCCTTGTGGGCGTCAAGGACGCGGGCCGATCGGGGCATCGCATCAGAGCAATCAGCCGTACTGGTTTGTAGTTGCGCTTCAGCGCCTCAGGAGACGCTCCGAAGTGTACACTACAAACGGATGGACAGGTCTGTCCAAGACCCATCTCCCGACACGAGCGCGGGCCACATACAGAAAAGGCCCCAACCCGATATAACACTCCAGGTTGGGGCCTTGATGCTGCAACGGGCCTCAATCACACACCCAACCATAAGGTCAGGTTCCGGGGAGGGTCACACATCCCCTCCCCGGACAGGTTGTAGAGAGAGCCTAGCGCAGAGCGGCCGCGTACTGCTCGGCAACATCGTCAATGCCGAGCGTCTTGAGCGTCTCTGCGGTCGGTACGCCCTTGTCCTCGGTCCAGCCGCGAGCCTTCCAGTAGGCGGGCAGGTTCTCGTTCAAGAGCTTGTTCTTGTTGCCATCGTACGCCAAACCGCCCTTGTCCGGGCCATTCGGTAGAGGATCCTCGAACCATCTATCGGTGACCAGCGAGTCCCACTGCGCCTTGGGATCGGTAAGCTGCTGCGTTGTCAGATCCAGCACGCGGCTCATGGCATACTCGCGGGCGCCCACCAGAGGCAGTTCCTCTTCCTTAAAGTCGGTCCAGCCGGTAGCAGCCGCAACGAACGCGGCCGTCTTGCCCGACCAGTGGCCTGCAGCGAAACTGCAGTAGACGAGCGAGTTGGTGGCGCAGGTGCCGTTCTGGCCGGCAATAGCCGCGGCAAAGTCCCCCTTGAGGAAGCCTGCGCCGCCACCGCCGGTGTGCGCGTTCGCCCGGTTGACCGTAGCGTACTCCAGAGGATCCTTGTCGATACCGCGGACGCCGTGTGCCGGCTGCCCGTAGCGGTGGGTGGTCTGGGAGTACTTCATGATCTCGGGCTTGTTATACTTGTTGGCAAAGTACTTGGCCGTTTCCCAGGTGCCGTTGGCCAGGACGTCGCCGATGCCTTCGCGGGCGATAACCTTCTTCAGGATCGCGTCAACGGCGTGCACATCGCCCCACTTGACGTCGATGCCATCCAGATCGGCCACGGTGATCAGGTTGCGCTGGCGCAGTTCCATGATCAGAGCCAGCATACAGCCACCCTCGATATAGTCCATGCCATAGTTATCGTAGATGTAGGTGGTGTACTGCGTCTTGGCCAGGAACTCGGCCAGATCCCAGTGGTCGCCGGTGAAGCCATCCTCCGGGGTCTTGCCATCCTGCTCCAGGTAACCCAGCATACCGCCGACCTGGCCCATAGCTTCCCAGTCGGGCATGTCGGTGATGGTGCCGTTCATCAGCGGATCCTTGCTCGTGACCTCGGTCAGGTACATGCAGTGCATGACGCAGCCGGGGCAAGCGATCTGCTTGACAAAGCTGGCGTCGGACATGAACGGGCCGTCGAGGGCCTTGACGTTGACCGGGTCGGACCAGGAGCCCCACTGCCAGTTGCGGATGGGGAACATGCCCTCGATATTGGCCGCGCGGTTGCCGATGCGGGCCGTGCCGAAGGAAAGGTTGCCATAGTTGGTGCGCATGGCATTCTGGATTTCCTTCAGGATCTTCTGGAAGGTGGCCTTGTCGGCGAGCTTCTGGCCCTTGGTGCCGCGCACGACGATGCCCTTGAGCATCTTGGAGCCCATCACGCCGCCGGTGCCCCAGCGGCCGTGGGCGCGAGCGCCCTCGGTGCCGATGATCGAGTTCCAGATCTGCTTCTCACCAGCCTGGCCAATAACCCAGGCGGCGGCCAGACGCTTGGCGCCGCAACCCTTGCCCTTGGGCGGGTGGATCGCCGCCCACTCGGGGGTCATGTCGGCCTCGGTGACGATGGTCTCGCGCTTCTCGAGCGGCGAGAGGGTGCTATTGATCAGCATCATCTCGGCCTCTTCCGCGCCTTTGCCCCACATATTGCTGGCATCTTTGATCTCGACGTTGTCGTCGATGATCTCCAGGTAGACGGGCTTGCTGGCCTTGCCAACGACCTGGATGCCATCCCAGCCGGCGAACCTCAGGAACGCACTGTTGTAGCCACCACCCAGGGATGCCGCGAAAGCGTTGTAGGGGCCCTTGGTGACGGCGGTGGATCGGGCGTTTGGCCCGTAGCCGTTGATCGGTCCCAGCAGGATCTGGAGCAAGTTCTCGGGGTCGAACGGCTTGATCTTGGCATCGGCGATGCCTTCCTTCAACAGATAGTAGGCGCCGAGCGCCGAACCACCCAGGAACTTGCGCAACACGGGCTCCGGGGTGACCACCGAATCGATGGTCCCCTTGGAGAGGTCAACCCGCAGGATTTTGCCTGCATAACCTTTTAGCTCAGCCATCACACCGTCCTCCTCTGCTGGTAGATCTTCATAAACAACAACTCTGCCATCGCCGATGGCGTGTTCGCCCAGTAGCGGCCGTTGCTTTGCTGCGGGAAGAACGCCAGCGCGCCCGGCTCAGGGCAGGCCTCCACGCACTTGGGCAGGCCGCCGCAACGCGAGCAGATCTGGGCCTTTTTCTCAATGGGGTCGAAGGAAATGCCGCTGCCAAACTGATCCTCGCAGATTTCCAGGCAGCGCCCGCACAGGTCGAGCCCGGTACACAGGTCGCGGTCTACGGTCAGGTAGCCGTAGCCGGTGTACCCTTCCTCGCCCTCGCCCTC
>JAEAMF010001843.1_pt1 | contig 13577 bp, 11 predicted proteins | sample 8958721 | NCBI WGS metagenome assembly JAEAMF01 (sample SAMN16933255, study PRJNA681124) | bioreactor sludge metagenome | isolation source: anaerobic bioreactor treating anionic surfactant - SDBS | place: India: Bengaluru | collected 2019-02-28
TTTGCCTGTCTCCGGAACTGTGGAAGGGTACATGAGCATGGGAATGAGGGCATGGTCGGCGGTGATGGCCACGTCGATCAACTGGTGGATCTCGGTCACGTGCCGGATGACCTGGATGCTGCCGTGGCCCTCGGTCTGCAGATCCACGCCGGGCACTTTGGCCTCGTAGGCCTTTTCGAGCGCGTCAAAGGGGATGATCAGACTACCCGCGTATTGTACTTTGAGCGGCGTCCTGACGCGCGGCGCACAGGCAGTCAGGGGGGCCAGAGCCAGGGCGAGGAGCAATGCGGCGCGCAGTAGAGTCTTGTTCATCGCGCCCGTCCTTATTGGGAAGCGCTCTTGATGGTGATCTTGCGCACCCACTTGACCGCCCAGTGCCCGTCCGTCACCTGGTTGTTGCGCGGGCTGATGACCGCCATACGCAAAGAGCCGTCGCTCTCCTCGGGCAGCGGCTGGCCGTCGCGCTCGTAGGCCACAATCACCTGCAGGGCGTCGCCGATCCTGGTCTCGTCGCCCGAGACGGGGCTATAGGTGATCACGTTGCCCTGAATGGCCTCGCTGTAGGACATGACGCTGGCGTAGCCGTCCTTGGCCACCACCTCAATGCTGGATCCGGCCGCAATGCCGCCCACGAGCTTGCACAGCTCTTCCAGCGTGACTCCCCGGTGCAGAGTGGGCTGGGTGATTTTGCCGGTGCTGCTCTTGGTGCCGGCCCAGCCCTGAACACCGGGCAGCGCCCGCATCTCATCCAGGGTCAGGGTCTTGCTGCCGGCGGGGCCCACGACCTCCAGGGTGACAGATGCCTGCGCCGGCTCAGCGGTGGTTGGTACTGCGGTGGGTGGGACCGCGGCCGGTGTGACGGCAGGGGGTGTGGCCTGGCAGGCGGCCAGAATCAACACCAGCGCAAGAGCCAGGCCGAGCGCACGGGCCCTGGGCGTTGCTGCGGCAAGGTTGAGCTGTCCAGTCATGGTCTTTCTCGGGTACCTCTTTTCTATTGGATCCAGGTTTCCTGGCCGGTGGCGGTCAAATCGTAGCCACCGTGCTGCGCCACCGCCTCGCGGAACCTGGCCGACCGGATGGTCTCGGCCAATAGCTGGGCCGGTGCGGTGTTCCAGAATTCTTCCGGGAACGCCAGGTCATATCTCTCACGGGTGAGGGGGACAAAGCCCAGCCCAAACGAGCTGGCTGCCGCCTCGATGCCCAGTCCCGCCGTGGCTTTCTGCTCGGCTATGGCGCGCGCCACGGCCAGATGCGTGGCCTCGGTCTGTTGATATCCGCTGATGGTCTCGTGGGCGATACCGAGACCGCTGAGCTGTGCATCGAGCCAGACGCGGGTGCCCGATCCGGCCTGGCGGTTCACAAATGTGACGCCGGGACGGCTCAGGTCCGTCAAACCCTGCACATGCTGAGGGTTGCCGGAGGGAACGATCAAGCCCAGAGAGCGATGGAAGACGGTGAGCAGGACGATGCTGCGGCCGGGCAGGACACGCTGGACAAATGGGACGTTGTAGGTGTCGGTCGCGACATCCCATAGATGGGTTCCGGCCAGGTCGGCGTCATCTCGGGCCAGGGCCATCAGGCCGCCCAGACTGCCGGTGTACTCCAGACTGAGCGTGAACGTAGCCCCGTGTTCAGCCAGCAGCCGCGGCAGAGATTCGATGACCAGGTCGTGGCTACCCACGAAGCGCACCTGGTTCGGCCCGCTCCGGGGCACGTGTGTTCTCTCTAGTGTGTGCTGGTCAGACTCAGCCTCGCGTTTGGCCGGTGGCATTCGGGTTCCCTGCAGCTCCTGCCAGCGGCTAACCGCCAGGGCCAGGGCGGCCTCGGCCTGCGCCGGGGTGTGGCCATTGCTGAGCGCGTCCAGCAGGAACCTGTCGGCGCGGTTGACCAGGGAAGCCCAGCGCCAGGTGGTGGGCGCGGCGTGCAGTGCGCTCTCGGTGACCCGTGTGCCTGCTCCGCGCCGGCCGGACACCAGGCCCTCTTCGGCCAGCAGAGCATAGGCCCGGCTGACCGTGCCAGGGGTGCAGTGCCAGGTCTTGGCCTGCTCGCGGATGGCGGGCAGGTGGTCTCCTGGCTTGAGGTCTCCGGAGACAATCAGCCGGCGAATGGCCTCAGCAATTTCCAGGTAGATGAGCGTCTCGGTATCGCGCATGAACATGCCTCCAATTCCGTCGCCCCGACCGTACCGCGGGCGAAAGTCCGCATTGCGGCTTGTATGTGGGGCAGACTTGCGAGTCTGCCCGGGCAGGCTGGAAAGCCTGCCCCACTAGTCCAGTCGCAGCGCGGACCAACCGTCCGCGCCACTCCCGCCTTCTCGTACTGGAGTGCGGCCTTCAGGCCGCGGGTTTTGGCACAGCCGCCGCACGTGTCCGCAGGCTAAAGCCTGCACTCCGGGTAGGCGGGCGGACTGTTCGTTGTCCCCATGGCTAGCGCACGTCGATCTCGACCAGCTGCCTCATCCAGAAGTAGCAGTCCTGCTCTGGCATGTAGGCGGTGGCCTGCCCATTGTCGTCAATGCCGACCATACAGTCGGGGCAAGCGGCCAGCAGAGCCAGCGGCATCCGTGCTTCCCCGCCGTCCATGGACGTGAGTACTATGAACTGCGCATCTGCGGTCGGGCCGGCACGCTGCATCAGCTCGTTCAGGCGCGCCCCTGTGTACGTCCCCAGCTCACCGCTGAAATGGTGCCCCTGCACCGTCACTTCCCTCTGCTGGATGTCCTGGGCGCTGACCACAACCTCTTGCTGCACCTTGCCGGTGATGGCAAACAGCCCTCCTCCCGTTGGCGTGGCCAGCGGTCTGGACGGGGCGACGGTCGGTGTGGGTAGCGGCTCAACGGGGCCAGACGGGCGTGATACGCCTACGACAATCCTGGAGATCTGGCCGATCATCTCATCTTCCTCCAACCCCGCACCAACCAGCCGCAGGGGGAAGTATTCGTCGCCCAGCTCCTGGTCGTTTAGCTGGTGGACCACCAGCATATCCATATTGTACATCACGCGCTGGCTGTCCAGGGAAACGGTGCGGCCATCGGCACCCACGAGCTGGATTTCGTAGCCCTGCCCGGCGAGTGTGGAATCGAAGGATAGGACCTGGTGCCGCAACGGGTCATCCACCAGGCCGACCAGACGCCACAGGGCGACGCCGGCCCAGGTGTTGCCATCGGGATCGGTCCAGGGCCTGCGGTGGCAGCAGGCCGCCGCACCTTCCTCAAAAGTCCGGCGGTCCATGTCCTCCGTCAGGTACCCCTCGAGCCGCAGCGTCCACTCGCGCATGCGCTTGATCGTGATCCGCTCGACCCATTTGATCGACCAGTGTCCATCCGTGAGCTGGTCATTCCTGGCGCTGACGATGACCAGCCGCAGTGTGCCGTCCGTGTCCAGGGGCAGGGGCTGGCCGTCTCGCTCGTAGGCAATCATGGCCTGCAGGGCGTCGCCATAGGAAATCTCTTTGCCGGACGGATCGTAGGTCACGAACTTGCCGTTGGCCGCCTCATTGAACGACATGGTCATGGCATAGCCGTCCTCAGCGGCAATCTCCACAGCCGCGTCGCTGACCAGGCCCCCCACCAGGTTCGAGAGATCGATCAGGCTGACGCCTTTGTACAGGGCGGGCGGGGTAATGGTGCCCACGCTGCTCTTGAGCCCGGCATACCCTTCTGTCACTGGTAAGGCCTTGAGCTGGGCCAGCGTCAACGACTGGGTGCTGCTGAGACCGTTGATCGTCAGGATGGGTTGGGCACTCTGGGCGGCGGTGGGCGAAGCACGGTTCTGCTGCGGCGCACACTGGCAGGCCAGCAACATGGCCAGGATCAGGACGATGCTCAAGCCCAACCTGCTCTTGTTCATGGGGATTCCCTCCACGACTGTCTGGTTTGTATCACAGCAATTGTAACAAAGAATGACGTCCTGTCAAGAGCGGTGTATGGCACCTGGATGGTACTATATATAGTAGCCCTTCGAGCACAGGTACTACTGGTAGTACCTCCAGGTACCTGTGCTGTAGTGGTAGTGGAAAAGCGGTCCGAGTTTGACTTGTATGCATTTGTGTGGTATATTCTGCCCGTTTGATGCCATCTCCGAGCCCTGCCACCTCCCGCTTTCTGGTGCAGGGCCGGTAGGGTGTGGCCGGAAACGGCCATGCCTCCCAGCCTTGGAAAGGAGATGCGCCGGTGCGTACGGGGTGCCAGGGTGGGCCACGCTCATCCGGACACTGCCTCGGTCTCCGTTGCGGTTATCGGGGGCGGCGCTTCTCCAGGCGTCGTCCTTTTATTTTGTATCCAGACAGAGGAGGAAAACTATCGGCGAACTCTGGCGCGGTCTAACTGAGGCTGTACGTCTGATCGCAAGCCGTGACCCGGCGGTCCTGGAGATCGTCCTGCTTTCGTTGCGGGTCTCGGGTATTGCTCTGCTGTTGAGCGCGGGGATTGGCATTCCCCTGGGTGCTCTGCTCGGTCTTAGCCGTTTCATTGGTCGGCGGCTGGTGGTAGCCCTGCTCTATACGGGCATGGGCTTCCCGCCGGTGGTGGTCGGTCTGTTCGTCTACATGATGCTGTCCCGTCGTGGGCCGCTGGGTAGCCTGGGCCTGTCCTATATTCCGTCGCTCTTTACGACCGGCGCGATGATCGTCGCGCAGACGATTATCGCCTTCCCGCTGGTAGCCGGGTTCACCATGGCCGCTGTCCTGGGTGTCGATCCGCAGCTGCGACAGCAGGTCATGGCGTTGGGAGCGACCCGGTGGCAGGCGGCCTGGACTCTGCTTATCGAAGCCAGATTGGGCGTGCTGGTATCCATCGTCTCCGGTTTCGGCAGCATCATTTCCGAGGTTGGAGCGGTGATGATGGTGGGTGGCAACATCGAGCACAGCACTCGCGTGTTGACCACTGCCATCGTGCTCTTGACCAACCAGGGCCTCTTCACTCTGGCCCTGGCCTTGGGTGTCATCCTGCTGGCGCTCTCTTTCCTGGTCAACGTTATCGTGCTGCGGCTGCAGGGGAGGGCGCTGGACCAATGACAGACTCGATCTACCAGTTGCGCGATGTCAGCAAAGTCTACGATGGCAACTGCGTTCTCAATGTCAAGGAGCTCGACATCCACCGCGGTGAGGTCTTTGCCGTGGTCGGCCCCAGCGGTGTGGGCAAGAGCACGTTGCTGCGCCTGTTGAACTTTTTGGAGCCGCCGACAACCGGCACGATACGTTTCCTGGATGCGACGTTCACGGGCCAGGAGGATGTGCCCCTCGAGGTGCGCCGCCGGGTGACGACGGTGTTCCAGCGCTCGGTGCTGCTGAACCGCAGCGTGGCCGCGAATGTTGGCTTTGGTCTGTGGTTACGCGGGCAACGCCAGCCCGAGAAAGTGCTGCAGGAGGCGCTGGAGCAGGTAGGCCTGGCGGCACTGGCCCGCCGGGATGCCAGAACCCTGTCCGGCGGGGAGCTGCAGCGGGTGGCGCTGGCGCGGGCCATGGTCCTGCACCCGGATGTGCTGCTTCTGGATGAGCCGACCGCCAATCTGGATCCCTATAATGTCGGCCTCATCGAGGACATCGCCCGCCGCATCAACCAGGAGTCGGGCACGACACTGGTGATCGTGACCCACAACGTTTTTCAGGCCAAGAGGCTGGCCAATCGCGTGGGCTTTCTGCTGAACTGCGAAGTGGTCGAAGTGGCGGAGACGGAGCGCTTTTTCAGTGCTCCGAGCGACTCACGGACGGCCGCCTTTGTGCGCGGTGAAATGGTGTACTAGGCGGACGGGTTGGTCCGCAATGAACACATGAGCCTGGCTCAGAAAGGGGGCGGAAAGACCAAAGCTCGTCCAGTTTTACCACACTCACGAAATCTATTGACATACAGAGGAGAGAGAGCATGAAGAACCTGACCAAGTTCGTAGTTTTGTTTGTTTTGATAGGCATGCTGGTGGCAGGATGTGCCCCAACGCCTACGGCAACGCCGGTCCCACCGACGAAGGTACCGCCGACCGCCGTGCCGCCCACTGCCGTGCCGCCCACTGCCGTGCCGCCGACGGCAGTCCCGCCGACGGCAGTCCCGCCGACCGCCGTGCCGCCCACCGCTGTCCCGACCCCACTGCCGGCTATGGCGACCGACCGGCTGCTTCTGGCGACGACCACCAGTACCCGTGACTCGGGCCTGCTCACGTTCATCCTGCCCGACTTTGAGAAGGCGTTCAACGTCAAGGTTGACGTCGTCGCTGTCGGCAGTGGCCAGGCGATGAAGATCGGCCAGGACGGCAACGCCGAAGTGCTGCTGGTACACTCGCCGGCGGCAGAGCAAAAGTTCATGGCCGACGGCCACGGCGTGCGCCGTGAAGACGTGATGTACAACGACTATGTCATTCTCGGCCCGGCGGTCGATCCGGCTGGTGTCAAGGGTATGAAGAACGCCACCAAGGTCTTTACGACCATCGCCGACAAGAAGGCCAAGTTCATCTCCCGCGGCGACAATTCGGGAACCGACGTCAAAGAGAAGGACATCTGGAAACTGGCCAACATCACCCCGACCGGTGACTGGTACGTCTCGGCCGGACAGGGCATGGGCGCCGTGCTGACCATGGCCGACGAACAGCTCGCCTACACTTTGAGCGACCGCGCCACTTACCTGTCGCGCAAGAAGGCCGGGCTGCAGCTGGAGATCATGAGCGAAGGCGACGCCGCGCTGTTCAACCCCTACGGCGTGATCCAGGTGAACCCGGCCAAGAATGCCCAGATCAAGGGCGACCTGGCCAAGTCGTTCGTGGACTGGATCGTCTCGGTCCCGGTGCAGGAAAAGATCGGCACCTTTGGTGTGGCCGACTGGGGCCAGCCACTGTTCTTCCCCGACTCGGCTGCGTTCAAGGCCGCGGGTGCACCGGCGGCCGGTGTGGCGCTCAAGATCACCGGCAAGGTGGACAAGGAAATGGCCTGGTCTGAGGCCGAAGTCAAGGCCCTGCCCACGACCGAGTCCGAGCGCGCCAACAAAGAGGGTGTCGTCGAGAAGTACACCGGCGTGTCCGTTGCCAGCCTTCTGGCTCTGGCCGGCCCCAAGACTGATGCCACCACCCTCGTCTTTGTGGCTGATGACGGCTACACGGCCGAGGCACCCCTTGCTGACATCCTCAAGTGCGACAAGTGCATCCTGTCCTTCCGCACCCAGGGTGGGTTCAGCAATGTCTTCCCGGACTTTTCGGGTGGTCTGCAGGTCAAGGGCGTGATCGAAATCCAGGTGAAGTAGCCAGCCGCCCCAACTGGTTACTCACACCCTGCCTCCGCGGCAGTGGCCCCCCCCCGCGGGGGGGCAGGCCCCCAGGGCCCCCCGCTAGAGGCGGGGGCGCCGAACAGAACCAAACCCGCGCCGGCGCCCGGCTGGGGGGGGCGACGGCCGCCATGTCCCGCCGTATCGAGGCGGGGCAGAGCAACTGACCAAACCCTGATTCGACAGGAGGTTTGTCGTGTTCAAGCGTCCTGTTTTACTCCTGCTGGCAGTTCTTGGCCTCCTGGTGATTGTGGTTGGGGCCATAGCGGCTGCGGCTGAGGCGGGAGTCAAGCCACTATCTCCCGTCCGGCAAGCCATTCACTATCCCTGGTCCCTGCTGGTCGACGAGGCCAACACGCGGAGCCAGTGCGTCAAGTGCCACGAGCCCGAGGAGCAGCACACCTGCAGCACCTGCCACGATGCCCACGGCGGCATTGAGATGTCCGAGGTGCCGTTTGACGGCGTGGTGTGGTTGCTGGGCGATGTGCCCAAGCCCGGCTTTATCGACATCAACGACATCCTGCCCTATCGCGACCAGCCCGACACCTTTGTGACGCTCCTCGACTTGATGGCCAAACAGGAGGTTGGGGACTGGGAGACTATCACGATGGCCTCGCTGGACGGGAGCATCGTCACCGTGGACCGCGCCAACATCACCGAGGAAGCGGTACTGGTGCCGCACAAAGACGGCATGCGTTTTGCCGCCCCGAACCTGCACATCTCTACCTGGCTCAAAGGGGTCATGCGCCTGACCGTGGTGGGCAAGGAAACACCGTTGATCATGGATGGGCAGGCCACCTCCATGGGCCGCGTTCTGCTCGGTCCCAGCGCCTCAGTGACGGTGGAGGAGACGGATGTGATGCTGAAGAGCGAGGAGGACGGCCAGATCCGCAAGGCCAAGACCGCTTCGCGTCTGGACGGCGCGCCGCTCACGTCACTGGTGGCCACCCCGGATTTCAACCAGGTTGTGGTGCGTGACAAGGCGGGCAAAGAGCAGACACTGAGCGCGGAAGAGGCTGCCGGCGCCGTACTGGTTCAGACGTGGGGCAAGGCCGTGCTCGTTCTGCCGTCGCGCGGGCGAGGCCTGTGGATTCAGGATGTGGTCCAGATCACGTCACAGTAGTGAGCGTTTTCTATAAGACCCGTCCAACAGATGCGAGGAGGGAACGTATGCGCAAGAAGATTGGAATCATTCTCCTGGTCGTAGTAGCGGTGCTGCTGGCGGCCTGTGGCGGCGGTGGCGGTGCCAGCGGAGCACCCGATGTAACCTGGGAGCTCACGATCTCCGGTGACGTCGGCAAAACCCTCACGCTGAGCTACAAAGACCTGGCCAAGAAGCCGCAGACCACGCTGAAAGACGTGGTCATGCAGAAATCGGCCGGTGAGCCGACACTGACCACCTGGAGCGGCGTCGCCTTGAGCGAGCTGCTCAAGCAGGCGCAGGGGCCCGACAGCTTTGCCGGTGCTACGGTCATCGCCGCTGATGGCTATGGCATCGAGATTTCGAAGGATGAGCTGGAAGGGGCGATTGTGGCGCTCAGGGACGACAAGGACTGGATCACCAAGACGGATCCGGACCACGGTCCCATCCGCCTGGTTTGCCCGAATACCCCGGCCAACCGCTGGGTGTTCCAGTTGAAGGAAATCCAGATCAAGAAGTAGGCCCGGCCATCCGGCCGCGCTAGCGAGATTGCAGGGGCACGAAATGTCGTGCCCCTGCCCGGTCGTTTGTCGCCAGCGCTGTTCCGTGCTGGGGCTGCAACAACCATGCCGGGGTGCGGCACCCGTAGTCACGTGCCCGGGGCGAGGCCGTGCCCCTGCTCATCGCGAGCCCGTGCGCTGCGGTATGTGTATCTCCTGCCCACCCCGCAGTGCCTCTTCCCAGGGAGTCACCACTTGCCCCCAGGGCAGCCATGCAGTCCCGGCGGAGAAGGTGATGCCCCGGTAGTAGAAGGACCTGCCATAGCTATCCGCCCCATTGTAAATCCTGATATACCACCCGTATTCCTTTCCGTATTCTACCCCTTCTAGACCGGTCACTGTGGTTTGCCCCACATGCCCCAGGTCCTGTGTGGCCCAGACACTAGTGGGATTGTCCAGATCAAACAGAAACCAACGGTAGGTGTCCGCAGCCACGTTCCGTATCTGCCAGGTGAAGGTGACGGGCAAGGGCAGGGTGGAACCGCCGGCTGGTGAAGTCAGGCTCACATCGGCTATATCGAAATCCCCGCCCGCGAGGGACGTGCCTGCCGTGTACGAGGCGATATCGGGGCCGTACCAGGAGACGACGTATCGGCTATCGGTTCCGTTGGGGCCATAACGCACATAGTATGTCCGGCCTGCGCCCAGGCCGGGTATCCCGGTGAACAGATAGCCGCCGTCTCCGTCGGTTGTTGTGGTCGCCACGGTAGATTCGGAGTTATCATCGTACACCTGCAGGCGCAGTTGTATGTCCGGCGCGGCTGCGCCGCTGTACGTCACATGGCCATGAATTCCCACGGCAATCGGAGTGGGGCTTGGCGTTGGAGTTCCGGTTGGCGTTGGCGTGGGCGGCACGGGAGTGAGCGTGCGCGTTGGTGTGGGCGGCACGAGCGTCGTGGTTGCGGTCGGATCTGCCGGCGTGGTCGGTGTGGGTGTCACTGTTGCCGTTGCCGGGGGCCATGGCGTGGCGGGAACAAAGCGCTTGACTACCAGGGGCAGGGCAATCCTGACCGTGGGCTGTGGCCCCGGCGTGGTGGTTGGCGTGCTCGTGCGCGTTAGCGTGGGAGTGATGGGCGGCAAGCCGGTGAGCGTCGGCGTTGGAGTGTGGGCCGGCATCGTGGGCGTTGATGTCGGAGTGGATGTGGGACCGGACGTTGCGGTCGGGGTGGGCGTGGCGGCGCCGGAAGTGCGCAGGCGAATGCCGAGGTCACGACCGTACTTGGCGCCCAGATCGACCCATGAGCCACTGGCACCATTGGGGCTGCCGAAAGTATGGCCCGTCTCTATAGGTTCTCGCCCATCGCGCGCTAGCGGGTGATCATACTCGACATTGGTGAACTTGACCACCGCCACGATGTCATGGCCACCCACCACAGACGCTGGCGGGATGACCGGTACGGAGTGGTAGCCGACCTCGGGGAAGGACAGGTTCTCCCGGGCAAAGCGCAAGCCGCTCACCGTGTTGCCGTCGAACGAATCATACACGTAGACGTCAACGTCACTGGTGGCATCGGTTGTCCAGAACTCGACACGGGTCACCGACGTGGTCGCCGCTGGAGTGAACTTGACCAGCCCCCACGCCGTCACGCCGCCGCCCGCTGCCATGTTGCCATTCCAGCCGGCGTCGTCATAGTACAGCAGCCCACCGTCGGGATCATAGTCCTGCCACTCGGAAAAGAAACTCGACAACATGCCGATGCTCGCGGAACCATAGGCAATGGTGAAGTAGCCGCCTTCCGTACCATAGCCGCAGGAGCCACCCCAGTCCGCACCCCAGCTATTCTTCACAATCCAGCCGCCCGTGCCACCGGGGTGCTCCAGGCTATCGTCCCAGCCGACGATCAGCACGAGGTGGTCGGGATCTTCGGTGCCAGGGTGGTAGAGAGTGCGACAGCCAGTGTAGGCACCCAGCTCGTCAGACCACGGAGTCTCCCTGGATCTGTCGGAATACATCCAGGTCTGCACGGGGCCGTGGGCATGGATGTAGGCCTTGAGGAAATCTGTGTCGGGAAGCACATCGCCGTTGATCATGTTCCAGCCCAGAACCGTCTTCTGGTAGGGGCAAGAGTCGCTGCAGGCGACATCCTCTGCCACGTGCGGATCGCACTCTTCCAGCACGGTGCCCTTCTGGCTGAAAAGGTTCACCACCATCTGCGCGTTCCCACCGGCACAGCTACCCCACCACTCGGGATCATAGTCGTTCAACTCCTCCCAGTTGCATTCCTTGGCCTGGTTCTCGGAAAAGTTGAAGGCGCCGGCACTGTCGAGCAGCAGTTTGGACTCGAGGGCGGCAATGACGGCGAACGCATAGCAGGAACCGCAACTCCCTTGATTCTGGACTGGCGTGACGATGCCCTGGTCACGCCAGTCCCAGCGCGATGGAAGGTCCGCGGCGCTGACCCCGGCCGGCAAACGATCCCCTTTCAGGTGTGAGAGGTCCATCGGCGGCAGCATACCCCCGCTGGCATGCGCGAATTGCGGCGGAGAGGGCATGGGTGCCGGGGCAAGCTCCGTCGGGGCCGGATCGAGATTGGGCACACCGTACACGGTGGCCGGTGGGTCATCGGCCCACGACGGCTCCTCCAATGGCATGGATGCCGCATCTAGGGGCGCGCTTTCCTGGGGCAACCAGGCGGCGACGCTATAGACACTGCTGCTTACGAGCAGGGCTGCCAGGAGAAGTAACCACACCAGCCTCGCTGCTCGTTTGCCAAGAAACTTGAGATGCCTGTCCATTGTCGTTTCCTCCTCTTCGGTCTCCGGTTAGCGTTGCGACTGGAAAGGAAAAGAGCCGCCCAAACGAACAACGAACACGCTCTTCGGTCAAATGGCACAGCCCGTCCACCGACATGCGGTGGACGGGCTGTGATGTTGGCTGTGTTGAGCACCGCGCCGCGGCCGTGCTCCAAGCTGCTACTGAAGTTGCTGGGTAGTCCGTTGACTGCTGCTATTATACATCACTGCTTCGCTCGTGTCCAGATCTCAGGTAGTGCCGGAGCCTGGCTTCCGCCTCTCCTCCGGCGGCAGCGGCTGGTATAGGCCCGCCGCATCCGATCCCAGCAGCCCGGCGCGGTAGAGCAGATTGTCCACCGGCTGCAGGTTCTCCACGGTCGTCTCGTCCACCAGCGGGTAATGCCGCAGAGCGTTGAGGCGGTCGCCCACCCATTCCAGATCCTCTTCGGTGGTCATCCAGTGGCGCGCGTCAAAACGGCTGAGGTCGAGTGGGCGGGAGTAGGAGCGTAGCGTGCGCTCGGCGAGCATGTTGTAGTAGGGCTCAAAATAGGACATGGCCAGCTCGCGGTAGGTTCGGTAGACCGGCTCGCGAAAGCGCAGCAGGGAAAAGTTGGACTTGGCTACCGCCCCGACCAGCCCGCGGAAGTGATAGATGGCGATGACGTGGTCATCATAGTCCACGGCGCGCAGGTCCAGGATCAGCGGGGGATGGCCGTGAAATCGCAGCGCCGCCGCGGCAAAAATCGCACCCTCCGAGCAATGGGCGACGCGCTCGCGCATAACACGTCGCGGCGAGCGCGTCTGGTAGTCCGTGTTGTAGGGGGTGTTGTCCAGGTACTCCTGGATCTTCCAGGGTGCATCCAGCCGGGCCAGAACGGCCAGCTCTTCTTCAGTCCATGGCAAGTCTGAGGTCATGGATGGATTTTCTTCAAAATCCCCGATTCTGCAAATGGGAGCGGAGCCTCGCGCAAAGCTCCGCGATCTCTCGTGGGCCCCCGTGCGGTGCGTCCGGCCACTCATCCACGTGTACGCCCCAGTACTCGCGTGGCGCGCCAGGGTAACGTGGCACGACATGGATATGGAGATGGTGCACCCGGTCACCCAGCACGAACGCGTAGACATGTTCTGCGCCTTCGCTGATCTTGAGGGCCCGGCTCAGGCGGGCCACCCACAGCCCCAGCGATTGTGCCTCCCTGTCGGTGAGGTCGGGTAAGCCGGAAACGTGCCGCTTGGGCTCAACCATCAGGTAGCCCAGGTAGGCGACAGTCTGCCCTTCGTGGATCTGCGCATGCCCGGCATAGACCCAGTCATCTTCATAGATGGCTCCGCCAGGTACCGAGATCTCGTCGCGGTGCTTGCGGCAGATGAAGCAATCGGTTGCACGTTCCTTCGCCACACTCATGGCTCCATCCGCACGGCCCTCACACCTCGTCCACGCTCAGCGGAAACTTGGACATGATCTCACAGCCATCCGGCGTGATCAGGATAGCGTTCTCGTAGCGAAAGCCCGTGTTCTCCTCCTGGCAGGCGTACTGCATGGCGCAGATGAGCATCTCCCCCGCCTGGTACTCGTGGTCGGGGTTGGTCCAATAGGGAAAGGGCCCGTCGTTGAGCCCGATACGCCATTCGTCGCCCATCATGCCGATGCCGTGCTCGAACCCGGGCACCATGTACTCGGCAAAGCCGCGTTCCTCGCAAAAGACCATCATCTCGTCGGCGATTTTGGACGGGCTCATGCCGGGCCCATACGTGTCCAGGCACAGCTGGACCAGGTCGACGAAATTCTGCGCGTGCCAGCCCTGGCGCCGGGTAGCATGCCCGAGGAAGTAGTTGTGCGCATGGTCGCCCAGCCCGAGCTTGAACATGGCATGCAGGTCCACCATCAGCGACTCGCCCGACT
>JAEAMF010001845.1_pt1 | contig 13566 bp, 11 predicted proteins | sample 8958721 | NCBI WGS metagenome assembly JAEAMF01 (sample SAMN16933255, study PRJNA681124) | bioreactor sludge metagenome | isolation source: anaerobic bioreactor treating anionic surfactant - SDBS | place: India: Bengaluru | collected 2019-02-28
AACCTCCTTAATATCCTGCTTTAAATAGCTAATATATAATTGAATATTATTGAGAATGGTGTAGCCATCAAATTCTGAGGTTTTCCACACATGGAGCTCTTTTATACGATTAGAAATATCTAAATCTGCAGCGAGACTTTTAAACATATTTAAGTAGCACAGGTTGAAACCATAAGCACGTGGATGAATGATGATTCTGCTTTTTTTGAAATTTTTTAGAGTACTTATCCGTGTTGCTGGGAACTTTAAAAGTAGTTCAGATGTCAAATCCATGTGTGCTATTGAATAAAAATAATACAGTAATATTCACGTATATTTAGAGTTTTTGAATATGGCAGGAGGCATCATTTTTTTCTTGTTTTTAAAGTTTATTTATTATTGAAAGTTTCAAATTTTCCTCCTCGAGTGGATACTCACTATTAGTTAGCTATATTTGTGAGTTGGCAAAAAATATCATGTTTCTATTATGATGTTCACATAGCTGATTAGAATGAATAGGTTAGGGATGAGTACAGCTGATTATTACAATAATAATGCTCAAATTTTTTTTGATAATACATACCGAGTTGACATGCAGAGTTTGTACGAACCTTTTAAGTATTTACCTACACAATTAAAGATTTTGGACTTGGGCTGTGGGTCGAGTGGTAATACTTTGGATTTCAAAAAGAGGGTATCAAGTTGATGCAATAGATGATTCGGTTGAGTTGGTAGTTAAGGTGCGAGAGCTCACAGGGATTAATGTTAAGCAGTTAAGTTTTTCTGCGTCGCAGATTCGGCCTTGACATTTTTTAATGGTAATTAAAACCAAACTGGAATAAGTTTTTAGTAAACATGTAGACGAATTTAACTTGATTGATATCGAGAGCCAAAGATGGAAATTAAACAACTGAAACAGGTAGAAGTCATTACAGATGTTGTATGTGATGTATGCAACCAATCAACGAAATTGGAGTTTGGAACCTTATCAGCAAATTGGGGCTATGGTTCCAAGCATGATGGTGAAAAATATGAGTTGCAGTTATGTGAAAAATGTTTCTTTTATGCCCTGGTGACATTAAAAAAAGAGCGAGCAGATGAGTTTATGTTTGATGAAAATTTTGACCCCTCAACCTTAGATGGGTTTGGGTTGAAGTGAACCTATCATCGCGACAGGTTCTAAGAATCCAGAAAATACTGATTCAGATCCAAGCCAGCAGCTTCATTTTTAATGGCGAGTAAGGGATTCAGGAAAAATATTGTTCTTTGCTTCGAGGTCACTGAGTTCGGAAAAGGCTTGAATACCGCCTGCGGCTTTAATTCCATCTAAAGCGACAGATAGAGCTTCCTGATCTGACGGAAATGTTTCATCCCATACGGTAGAAGTACCACTTTGGCTCACCACTTCCAGTGTCCAATCACTGTCAGGCAGTCGATAAATAAGAATTTCGACCTGCTGATTATGTTCCTGTAAAACTTGAGATAAGGGAGAGTCAATTAAATCATTTTCATCATAATCGTGAGTATGGTGATTGTCTGACATCAGCGGCAACCTTTATTGTATTTAACATCCATCCATAGTAATAAATGAATCAAATTTTGCCTAGCGGAATGAATGTTATGGATACAAAGCGCGGCTAATTCTAAAAAATAATAGCCCCTACAATAAAACAAAATAATCCAAAAATCACCCAAATCCAGACATTCGATTTGGGTTGCTCAGTATGTGATGTATAGAACGGTTGTTGTTCCTGAACAGGATTCTCTTGGTTGCCAGCTCTGTTCTTATAGGGCTGGTGTTTTGAATAGGATAGGCCTGTGCCAGGAATACCAACGCTGGTTCGGGTGCCTTTTTTGCCAATATTTAAAGAAGCACCGGGTTTGCCAATGCTTGCACTGCTGATGCCTTTATGCGTCAGATTGATTTTTAATCCAGGTAATATTTTAATACTCTTGCGAAATCTGAAGCCCATATTTTTTCCATTTACAAGAACCAGTTTGGTTTCTATCAGAGTTGTCCGGATAAAGTGAAATAAGAGTTTGATTCATTCATAGGACTGATCATTTGACTTAGCTAGTGAAATATCAGTATGTTCTTTAACATAAGATATTGGCTTTTAGACAATGAATCAAACATCAAATTATTACAATCAACATGCTCAAGCATTTTTTGAAAATACTTATCAGGTCGAAATGGAAAGTCTCTACACACCATTTTTAAGGTATTTACCAGAACAAGCTTCGATTCTGGATTTGGGCTGTGGTTCGGGTCGGGACACTTTGGCGTTTAAGAAAAAAGGCTATCAAGTTGAGGCAATTGATTATTCTGCCGAGCTGGTTAAAAAGGCCAGGGAGCTGACCAATATTGAAGTACGTCAGCAAAGTTTTTATGACCTAGCTGAGAATAATAAATACGATGGTATTTGGGCCTGTGCGTCTCTTTTACATTGTGAAAGAGATCGCCTAGCTGAAGTGCTGTGGCTTATATTAAAAGCATTAAAGCCAAATGGCGTGTGTTACATGTCTTTTAAATATGGCAATACAGACCGTGAGAAAGAGGGGCGTAGTTTTACTGACCTCAATGAGCAGCAAGTGCATGACTTGCTCAAGCAGCTCGATCAGGCTTTACTGTTACAGCAATGGATTACTGTCGATAAACGTCCAGACCGTACAGAAGAGTGGTTAAATATTCTGATTAGAAAAGAGCAGGCTTAGACATGTTGTTCAGTAAAACCGAAATACCTACACCCAACGAGCAGCTGAAATTCTTAAAACATATTCAGCAGATTTTGCAATCAGGGACGTTTACCTCGACCTATAAGTTTGCTTTGCTAATGAGCATCACACGTCTGGCGATTGAACAGGGGCAAGATACTGGTGCTGCGTTGCATCTGGATTATCAGGATATTGCGGAAAAGTTTATTGAGCTGTACTGGAAACAGTCACTGCCATTTCAGTTTAATCACTATGAGCCTTTTACCATTCATCAAAGTACCGGTAAGCAGGCCAAAATCATCAGTGAAATTCAAAAGGCACAGCAACAATTCAAAACTCTGGCTGCCTTAAGAAAAGACCAGTTTCACTGGAATCGGCTTAAGGGTAAGGTTATAACAACAGTGAAGCAAATGCCGGTGGTATATTTGCAGAATCTAAATGGTCAAACCATAGAGTTTCTCTATAGTCTTGAAGATTCCAAGAAGTCCCTCAAGCTGTTGCCCAAGGTGATGTATTGCTTAAGACAATTTAGTGAAATCATTGAAGAGTTGTGCCAGAAGCGCTGGATTGATTTTGTTCGGCTAAACAAGCAGAACCTGGTGGTACTGGATGGTTTGCCTGACCTAGATGAATTCATGTTTGCCCCAAGTCGCAATCAACTGGGGCAGGTCGCGGACTTCTTAATTGACTTACAACAATGCCAGTGTTTTTACTGTGGTAAAAACCTAAAAAATTCAAAATATGCCGTGGATCACTTTATTCCATGGTCTCTATATCCTGCCGATACAGGACATAACTTTGTTCTGGCAGATGACAAATGTAATTCACAAAAAAATAATTATTTGGCGTCAGAACAATTCCTGCAGCAATGGAGAGAACGTAATCATCTGCATAATCAGGCGATTACTCAGGAAATTTCGCAATTTGGTTTTTTGACTGATCTCCAACGCTCACATCGGGTTGCTGATTGGGCTTATAAACAGGCGATAGAGAATGAGTATTTAGTCTGGTTAGGGGGGAAGGAGAAGAAGATATTAGCCCCAGTGTATTAAGTTTTAAAAATATTTTTTAACGTATGAATCACACAAATTCTTTAAAAAAGACTGCGTCAATATGTGACGTTAATTTCCTGAAATTTCTTTAAATAATTATTGGAAAAGGATATTTTAAGGATAACTCCTCTTCATAATTGATGATAAGAATGGAACAGCTTAATCCATCAGATCTAAAAGCAATATTACATTCGAAACGTGCCAATTTGTACTATCTTGAACATTGCCGTGTGATGCAGAAAGATGGCCGAGTACTTTATTTGACTGAGGCTAAAAACGAAAATCAATATTGGAATATTCCTATTGCCAATACCACAGTGATTTTATTGGGTACAGGCACATCAATTACTCAAGCAGCAATACGCATGCTCGCAAGTGCAGGTGTTCTGGTTGGTTTTGCAGGTGGAGGTGGCACACCTTTGTTTATGGGCTGTGAAATTGAATGGATGACACCTCAAAGTGAATACCGTCCAACTGAGTATATGCAAGGGTGGATGCAATTTTGGTTTGATGAAGCCAAACGTTTAGATGTTGCTATACAGTTTCAATTGGCTCGAATTGAATATATTCAGAAAATTTGGTCGAAAGACAGAGATTTAAAAGAATATACCTTTCATGTAGATGATTTAGATATTCAACAGGCTTTAACAGGTTATGCAGCAAGAATTTCACAACAAAGTAAAGTCGGAGACTTACTACTTGCAGAAGCTGCAACCACAAAGCAACTTTATAAAATTGCAGCGACTCGTACAGGTTTAAAGGATTTTAGTCGCAATCCTGAACAAGGTGATTTAGCCAATGATTTTTTAAATCATGGCAATTATCTAGCTTATGGTTTAGCAGCGACAACACTTTGGGTACTTGGAATTCCACACGGTTTTGCAGTCATGCATGGCAAGACGCGTCGAGGGGCTTTGGTGTTTGATGTAGCGGATTTAATTAAGGATGCTGTGGTTTTGCCTTATGCATTTATTTGTGCCAAAGAAAAAATGACCGAACAAGAATTTAGACAGCAGATTTTGCAGAAATTTACCGAGCATAAATGTCTGGACTTTATGTTTGATCAAGTCAAAGCGCAAGCTTGTAAAAATCATGATGTAGATGGAGAAGCATCATGATTGTGACGTTTATTAGTCAATGTGAAAAGAAAGCCATTTCACGAACGCGTCGGGTATTAGATGCCTTTGCAGACCGGATCGGGGATAACACCTGGCAGACAGTAATTACTGAGGAAGGTTTAATTACAGTTAAAAAATTGCTGCGTAAAACCGTAACCAAAAGTACAGCGGTAAGTTGTCACTGGATTCGAGGCAGACGTCGAAGTGAGTTGCTGTGGGTAGTGGGCAATCACAACAAATTTAATAGTGAAGGGATTGTGCCAGTCAATCGAACATCAAAACAGCTAAAAGTAGATTATTGTGATCAGAATTGGCACTCAGCAAGTTTTGTGAGTCAAATCACTCGTATCGCGGCACTATTTCATGATTTTGGTAAAATTAATCCATTTTTTGCAGCAAAGCTAAAAAATGCTTTAAAGAATAAAAAACCAGTAGCAGATCCGTTTCGACATGAATGGATTTCTTTGCGATTATTTGAAGCTTTTGTGCATAGTTGTGGTGATACAGATAAGGATTGGATTTCTCAGCTAACATCTATATCAGGAAAAAAACATGATTTTTCGTGGCTTAAAAATGTCATTAAAGATGAAATTGATCAAGAATCTCCTTCACCGTTTCAACAATTACCACCGCTTGCAAAACTGGTTGCTTGGCTGATCGTTTCTCATCATCGTCTACCAATTCCTGATTATTTAATTAGTAAAAAAAATAAGGAGGATAAACACTTTCAGGATAAAAGTTATAAAAGTGAATTTTTCGATAAGGTCTTATGTGATTTAAAATTTAATTGGTGTTATCCAAAACAATACTTAGAGGACGATACGAGTAAAGCAAAGGAGATTAAAAAATGCTGGGATATTCGGCAAGAGCATATTCCTTTTAATAGTAAAACTTGGTGTAAAGAAGCAAATTCATGTGCAGGAAATTTAATGCAGCTGCTAAAGCTTCCGCATTCGATTGGCTTAGATGACCCATATGTGAGTCATATTTCACGGCTGACTTTAATGTTGTCAGATCACTATTATTCGAGTTGTGATGCCAATCCTAAATGGCATGATCCAAAGTATGCTCGATATGCGAATACGGATAAATTTGGTGCATTAAAACAAAGTTTAGATGATCACTTGGTAGGAGTGAGCCAATCGGTAAGGCAACTGATGGGTGCACTGACTCGATTAGATGCATTGTTTGATCGTTTACCTTCACAAAAAGGTTTAGAAGGAAAAACCAATAACACATATTATCAATGGCAAGATAAGTCTTATCAGTTAGCGCGTAAAATACAAAAAGACTATCCAAATCATGGTTTTTTTGGGGTGAATTTAGCTTCGACAGGTCGAGGAAAGACTTTAGGTAATACCCGAATTATGTATGGTCTTTCTGATCCAGAAAAAGGTGCACGTTTTAATATTGCTCTAGGTCTTAGAACATTAACTTTGCAAACAGGTAAAGCTTTACGTCAAAAACTGGATTTAGATGAAACTGATTTAGCTATTATGGTTGGAGGTGGAGCTGTTAAAGAAATCTTTGAGCAGTATAGTCAGAAAGATTCAAAAGAAATTTTAGAAGAAAATATAGAAAATCTTGATCCGAAACAAAATCAGTATATCGCAGAAAATATCGGTTCAGAATCCTTGAATGGGCTGACAGATGAAGAGAGCTATGTCGATTTTGATGATCATGAGCTAGATTTTGAAGGTATTCTTGATCAGCAGCATATGTTTGCCAAATGGTTAAAAGGGAATCATCAAGTGAGAAAAATGCTGATGAGCCCAATTTTATGTTGCACGATAGATCATTTAATCCCTGCAACCGAAAGTACCCGTGGCGGTAAACAAATTGCGCCGATGTTACGTTTAATGTCTTCAGATTTGGTGCTTGATGAACCCGATGATTTTTCACCTGAAGATTATTATGCGCTGACACGTTTGGTGCATTGGGCGGGTTTGTTGGGTAGTCGCGTGTTATTGTCATCGGCAACGCTCACACCTGCCGAAATTAATGGTTTGTATTTGGCATATAGTTCAGGGCGAAAATTTTATAATAAAAATCGTACACAGGTAGACCAGCCGATTATTGCTGCATGGTTTGATGAAAATGCTACTAGTATTTGCCATGAAGTGATTCCTTGCGATCAAAATGTCAGTGACAGTCAAGCAAACGATGTTTTTAAAAAAGCGCATCTTAAATTTACTAAACAGCGTGTTGAGTTCTTAAATCAGCAAGCACAGCACACTAAACGACGTACAGTTGAATGGGTAGGTTTACCGCGAAAAATATCAGCACAAGAGAAATGGGAAAAAGTATTTGCGGAAAAAATTCTGCAAACCACAATGTTTGCACATGGTGAAAATGCGATTAAAGATCCCGATACAGGAAAACAATACAGTGTTGGTTTAGTACGCTTTGCCAATATTGATCCATTAGCTGAAATTGCTCAGCAGTTATTAAAACAGCAGATTGATCCAAATGTCCGCATTCATATTTGTGTCTATCATTCGCGTTTCCCATTATTAATACGTGCAAATATTGAAAAATATTTAGATGAAATCTTAGATCGAAATCAAGGGAAACAGCCACATGATCATCCAGTGGTGCAGGGGTGGTTAAATCGATATCCAGAACAGCAGCATATTATTTTGGTTTTAGCTTCGCCTGTTTGTGAGGTGGGGCGTGATCATGATTATGATTGGATGATCTTAGAACCATCCTCTATGCGTTCGATTATTCAGGCTTCTGGACGGGTGCGACGTCATCGCATAGAAGCTTATGACAAGCCAAATGTTTTTTTAATGGAAACTAATATTCGACATTTTAAACATCCTGATCGAAGTTGTTTTTCACGTCCAGGCTTTGAAGCGACCGGGTTTGAGTTTAAAGCGAATAGACATTTTTTAAATAGTACGGCTGAGAATATTGATAATGGTTTAATTCGAAAAGTACATCTAGATCAATTAGACGCGATACCACGTTTGCAACAACCTGGAGCAAACTACCTAAAGAAATATTATGAAAAATTTGGTTATCCAAATCTGGTTGATTTAGAACATGATCGCATACACTCAATTTTATTGGGGCAAGGCATTAGCCCTGATATGCGAGTCAGTGGAAGTGTACCGATTAAATTCCCAACCTTTTCTTTTTGGAATACCCCCGTTCATTACACAGGTATTTTGCAACGCTTAAGTCAATTTAGACAATCACAAGCAGAAAAGTTGATGGCATTTAGGGCAGAGGAAGAAGAAGGTGAGTTAGGTCTTTATGCCTATAACGATAAAACGGGAAATTGGTTGTATGAAGAAAGTTTAATTCGACGAGTTGAGCTACCAAACAATTCTCAGATTCATTGTTGGCCAAATCAGAATCCTCAGCAGGCATTACAGAAATATGTAGACGTCCATCCAAACGACAGAATTTGGAGTGAAAATTGTGGCCGTTATTTAAGTTTGAACTTACCCGATCTAAAAGACCTACAAAAGTGGAAATACCACAATTGGTTAGGATTTATCAGGGAATAACCCTGATAAATCTCGCTTTCTAAGCTGCCTACATGGCAGTGAAATACAAGAGATTACAAACTATTTCTAAGCTACCTCTAGGTAGTGAATTCTCTATGTAGCAATTGTATGGAAAGCAATCTTAAATTTCGAGTTGTTTTTGTTTTAAATTTAATTTATAAAAATATTACTAACTAGGATAAATGTAAAATTGAGGGGGATTATGAATGAGCAAATAAGCAGTGAAGATATCACTGAGCCTGCTAGCATTCGTGAGTTGATCGAGCAATATATTCAAGGACGTTTGAATGAAAAGCTGGAAAAACTCAAAGCGGATGATACGGCAGAGCGTGAAAAGTTATTAGAAAAATATGAGGTGGAAACGTGGCTTGAAGATGCAAGTCTACGCATTAGCCAATTACGTTTGGCAACGCATACACCGAAACAACACCATCCTGATTCAAAAGCATCTGCCATGTTTTATAGCAATACGGAAAAAACACATCACTATGTGGGTTCCCAAGGTTTAAAACTAGATGCGGATGTGATTGGTAATGCAGCCGTTCTCGATGTATTTAAGATGCTACGTTTATCTTTTCGAGGGACGTCGTTACTTGAGCGTTTGTTAAATGCAGATCAGGAGTTGATTGCAGCTTTGTCTGTAAAATCTGAAACAGCACAGCTACGTTATAAGCGTTTTTTAGCATTTAGCCAGTTGCCAACAGAACTCAATGCAGGGCGTTTGTCCAAACAAGTGTTATTTCCTGTCCAAGATGATGAATATCACACCTTAGTGATTTTATATCCGAGTTCGTTGGTTCATCGCGCGTATCAACAGCTCTCACATGATCGTTTCAGTGAAGAGAGTAAAGCACTACGTGAAGCACGGTTTAAAAAAATACACCATGCCCATGAAAGCCGTGAGTATCCAAATCTGTTGGTACAAAATTTTGGGGGTTCCAAACCTCAAAATATTTCACAGCTGAATAGTGACCGACGTGGCTCCATGTGGTTATTACCCTCTATTCCACCGACTTGGAAAGACCAGCAGATTGAACTACCAAAACGTGGTTCGGTTTTTACAGGCTATTTAAGTAACCGTAAAGATATTAAGCCTTTGTTGCATAAAATCGTGACTTTGTATCGTAAAGAAGATCGTCGCAATAACGAGGAATTTCGTGCACAACGGGATAACTTGGTATCTAAATTGGCGGATTGCATTATTGATATGAGTTTTGAGCTCCAACAAAGTGCGCCATCAGGTTGGACACAGAAATCTAGTTTTAATCGTGCAGAAAGCTATTGGCTCGATTATGGCTACCGAGAACAACTCTTTGATAAAGAGGATGCCGAAGAATTGACGGAAGAAGAAGCCGAATGGTTACAGGTTTATCGTAAACGAGATTGGCATATAGAGGTGGGTTATAACTTTGGCACATGGCTGAATGAGATCCTCACAAAAAAAGGCAAGATTGTGGATTTAGACGATCATGAAGCCCGTGCGTGGTCTTTGATTTTACGTGAAAAATTACAATTGCTGAAAGAGGAGTTTGCCTAATGCGTCAGACTTATCCTAAAGCATTGTATGTTGTCCGTTTAAATGTTGAAAATGCATCGATTATCAGTAGTCATTTAACGTGGGGTTTTCCTGCGCCAAGTGCATTTACTGGATTTATGCATCATTTACAGCGTCAACTGAATCAAATTGTTGAATATGCAACTGTTGAATGTTGTGGGGTTGGGATTATATCGCATCAATTTAATCCACAAATTAGCAAAACCAATAGTTTTCGCTATTTACCTTATCAACTAAATTTGGCTCGTCACCCTTTAAAAGCAGATGGTTCTACACCTGCGATGATTGAAGAGGGCAAAGGACACTTTGAAGTCAGTTTAGTCATTGGTTTAGCAGGAGATGGGCTAGACGAACATCTATCTGCTAATGACGAAGATTTATCTACTCAAACGCAAAGCTTGTTAGCTCGATTAAATCAGTTGGTCTATAACATGCGTTTGGCTGGTGGTTCGGTATTTCCACATAAGCGTGTCAAACCTAAATTGATCAATTGGTCAGAACACGATGCAGTAGAGAAAACCAAAACACTATGTCGGAGTGTATTACCAGGCTTTGCTTTACAGCATCGTCATGAGCTGTTGATGGCACATCAAAATTGGTTAGCTCAATATCCAACATATTTAGCGACCCAGAAAAATAGTCCTGATTTGCTCGATACGCTATTGGATATTCAACGCTTCAATTTTGTCAGTACTGTGCAAGAAACATCAGGCGATCAAGAGTCAGTAGAGGGTGTTTGGACGTTACGACCACGACCTGAACATTTAACAGGTTGGCTCGTGCCAATACCGATTGGTTATACCGCTTTAACAGATTTACAACCTCAAGGTGTCATTAAAGGATTACGTCATGATGACTATCCTGCCACCTTTGTCGAAACCTTAGTGAGTTTAGGTGAATGGCAAAGTCCACATCGCATTGAAAATATTGCCGATATTTTGTGGAACTACAACACTGAACCTAAAAATGGGTTGTATGAGCTGGTACAACCATTTGCACCTAAATCAGAAATAGACACGTCATTAACAGACGAAGAACTACATCAATCATTTGAATTTGAAACAGAAGAAGAGGATTTTTAATCATGGCTAAGACTGACAATAAAATCAAAACAGCATCAGTACTTTCATTTAACCGTCACTTAGATGCATCAGATGGTCGTTTGTTTGCCGTAAATTGGGCGGATATTGCACAAGGTGCAGGAAACACACCGATCTTAATTCAAGAAAAATCGGTACGTGGTACGATTTCTAATCGCCCTAAAAATAGTAAAGAGGTAGATCCTGCTTATATTGATGCAGCCGTCAATAAAGCCAATTTACAAACGGTAGATATTGCTGCTTTACCACAAGGGAAAGATACCGTTGCTGTGACGTTTAGTTTACGTGTGTTGCCGAATGTAGGTCGTCCATCTGCATGTAATGATGCAGCATTTGCGGAACGTCTTGAAACAGTGGTCTCAGGCTATGAAGCTGCGAATAAATTTAGTGAACTTGCAAATCGTTATGCAGTGAATTTAGCGAATGGTCGATTCTTGTGGCGTAACCGTATTGGTGCTGAAAATGTCACGGTTACAGTTGAACGTTTAATTGATGGTAAGAGCGTAGAAAAATTAAGTTTTGATGCCTTACAAAATCGTTTAAATGAAGCAACAGTACATCAAGACCAACAAACTGAAATTCAAAAGCTTTCCGCTTGGATTGAAGCGGGTTTAAATGGTCAGGAACATGTATTACTTAAAGTGACTGGTTTTTCTCGTTTAGGTGAAGGGCAGGAAGTCTACCCATCACAGGAACTCATTTTAGACACGGGTAATTCCAAAGGTGCTAAGAGTAAAACTTTATACTCTTTTGGTAATCAAGAAGCAGGTATTCATTCACAAAAAATTGGCAATGCACTACGTACGATTGATACATGGTATCCAAATGCAGATAAACCGATTGCAGTTGAGCCGTATGGTTCAGTGACTTCAGAAGGTAAGGCGTATCGTCAGCCTAAAGAAAAACAAGACTTTTATAGTTTGTTTGATGCTTGGGTTAATTACAATAAAGTACCTGAACTTGAACAGCAGCATTATGTGATGGCGGTTTTGGTTCGTGGTGGTGTATTTGGCGAGAGTGATAAATAATGAATTATTATCTGGAATTAAAATTTCTGCCAGATGATGAAATCTCGATTAACTTTTTATGGTCTAAAATTTATAAACAGCTACATCTTGCATTGGCTGGTTTAAAAGACGAAAGCAGTAAGGTGAAAATAGGTTTTTCATTTCCTGATTATCGTTTTGATCCTCAAAAAGGGAAGGGATTTATTGGCGAAAAGCTACGTATCTTTGGCTTAAGTGAACAGGAATTAATTCAACTGGATGTGCCAAAATGGCTCAGTCGTTATTTGGATTATGTACACATTAGTTCTGTAAAAGCAGTACCTTTAGAAAAAGTTACTGGTTATGCAGTCTATAAGCGTAAACAAGTGAAGAGTAGTGCTGCCCGTTTAGCACGACATGATGAGAGAAAAGGGCGCTTTAGTTTTGAAAATGCCTTGGCACATTATGGTCAGTTTGTAAAAACAACTGATTTACCCTATATCAATATGCTGAGTGACAGTACATCTGAAGATTTAGCATTAAGTCAGAAACATGCTTTTAAAATTTTTATTGAAAAGCAATCTGCTGAAAAATCTGAAACTCAGATTTTTAGCACTTACGGATTAAGTTCGGTGTCATCTGTACCCGAATTTTAACCCAATATTTTTTCACTCTTTAACAGCTTAATAAAATCAATAGCTTATGATAGTGGTTTAAAACTTGGGTCTTTTGAGAGATTTAAGAGTTAAATCACTGTTATAACTTTATTTTTTGCTTTAAAATTGCTGTTCACTGCCATACAGGCAGCTTAGAAATACCATATATTTATCAATGACTTATAAGTAAATGTTCACTGCCATACAGGCAGCTTAGAAAAAGATAATGCTGTATCTATAGGCGTTGGTGGTGTTCACTGCCATACAGGCAGCTTAGAAAAGCTAAAAACATTGTCGAAGCACAGGAGCCAGGTTCACTGCCATACAGGCAGCTTAGAAATCGTACTTCTCCAAAAACTGATATTAGGAAAAGTTCACTGCCATACAGGCAGCTTAGAAATAATTATGATCCGAATTCGACTCCCTTTGAGCGTTCACTGCCATACAGGCAGCTTAGAAAAGTTTTTGAAGCTGTATAAGTTAAATTTTTTCCGTTCACTGCCATACAGGCAGCTTAGAAAAGATCCAAATGAAAAGCCAAAGGATCAGTTTTGCGTTCACTGCCATACAGGCAGCTTAGAAATGATTACAAGCTCCCATTTGCTTTAGATCGGTGTTCACTGCCATACAGGCAGCTTAGAAAAGTACCATCTGGTCGATAGATTAATCGTCCATGTTCACTGCCATACAGGCAGCTTAGAAATTAAATACTGGTAAGACCATCATCACGCAAGAGTTCACTGCCATACAGGCAGCTTAGAAATATTTCGCACCAATATCCAGAATGCTTATAGCGTTCACTGCCATACAGGCAGCTTAGAAAGCCACTGGGATTCCGCTGCCGGTGCAGTTGCAGTTCACTGCCATACAGGCAGCTTAGAAAGAAC
>JAEAMF010001847.1_pt1 | contig 13544 bp, 10 predicted proteins | sample 8958721 | NCBI WGS metagenome assembly JAEAMF01 (sample SAMN16933255, study PRJNA681124) | bioreactor sludge metagenome | isolation source: anaerobic bioreactor treating anionic surfactant - SDBS | place: India: Bengaluru | collected 2019-02-28
AGGCAGGCCGCAGGAGGCTTATGAATTCAGGCTTGGTTGAAGGTTCTGAGCAAAAATTCGCCGGCGCCAAACCTGCTCTGGCGCTGCTGCTGCTGATCAACCTTTTTAATTATGTCGATCGCCAGGTCCTGTCGGCGGTGATCGGGCCGATCAAGAAGACTTTTTTCGGTCAGAACGGGGAAGTCGGTTCTACGGGAAGCGAAGCATTAGACTTCGTGATCCGTTGGTTTCAGAACCAGCTGGGATTCAAACCTGAAGATGCCTTGTTAGGCCTTTTAGGGACCGCGTTCATGTTGACCTACATGATCGGCGCGCCGGTTTTCGCGCGGCTGGCGGAAAAGCGATCGCGCTGGGGGCTGGTTGCGCTGGGCGTGATTTTCTGGAGCCTGGCCAGCGGCGGTTCCGGGATTGCGCACACATTCATCATGCTCCTGCTGACGCGCTGCTTCGTTGGAGTCGGGGAAGCGGCCTACGGACCCGTGGCCCCTGCCATGATCTCCGACATGTTCCCCCTGAAAGTTAGGGGCAAGGTCATGGCCTGGTTTTATGTGGCCATACCGGTTGGAAGTGCTCTTGGCTACGTCCTGGGCGGGTTGGTTGCGAATTCGAATATAGGGGAATGGGGATCCGGCTGGACCGGGCTGCAGCACGAAAGCTGGCGCTGGGCTTTTTTCCTGGTGACGGTGCCCGGCATTTTGCTCGGACTGCAGAGTCTTGTGATGAAAGAGCCTCCTCGGGGGGATCCTGATTTCGGCGAATCGGGCAAGCCTGCGTCCGTAAGATGGAGGGATTACTGGATTATGGTGCGGACGCCGTCTTACGTCCTGTGCACGCTGGGACAGACGGCGATGACTTTTGCGATCGGGGGAATTGCGTTCTGGATGCCATACTATCTTGAAAACCGGCCCGGTGCTCCCGTGAATTCCACCATAATTTTCGGCGCAATTACCGCGGTCGCAGGGCTTATCGCCACGCTCCTTGGAGGGATTGCGGGAGACAGGCTTCGCGACCGTTTCCCAGGATCCTATTTCCTTGTTTCCGGCACAGCGATGATCGCCGGCTTTCCGGTCTTTCTCGCGGCGCTCCGGGCTCCTTTTCCATGGGCAATTTGGGTGATGATTTTTTTCGCCTGCTTCTGCCTTTTTTTCAACACGGGCCCGACGAATACAATTTTGGCCAATGTCACCCACCCCTCCATGCGCGCGGCGGCCTTCGCCTTGAACATTTTTGTCATCCATGCTTTTGGAGACGTCATTTCGCCAGTCGTCATAGGATTCCTGAACGACTGGTACGGGGACATGAACAAGTCCTTCTTTGTGGTCGGCTTTATGTTCCTCGCCGCGGGAGTGCTCTGGCTTGTCGGGGCGCGCTATTTGCAGCGCGACACCGCAATGGCGCCTTCCCGCCTCGGCCAGCCATGATATGAATCCGTGCTATTCATGAAACTTCCACTGCGGAGGCGATCCGCTTCTTCACCCTCCGCGGGGTTCCTCGACGCACGGTGGAGTATGCCTGTGGGATTCTCTGCGGCGCTGGGGTCAGCGAGGCAGCGTACCCATGCTCATCTGTGCCTCCTCGCTATGAACCTTCATGAATAATGCGGCTTAAATACCTGCGGACCTGGTATTGATGCTTTGAACTGGATTATATTTCTGTGGATGACAAATATCGGAACGCAGATGCCGGACTGCGTTCCTAAATATTTATCCGGAATTTGGAATCTGAAATCAGATATCCAGCCAATCCTCACCGGACAACGCTCAATTTTTTGAGGAAATCATCATGAAAGTCATTTCGGTTCAAACTCAGACGCACACCCAGTTTGTGGATATCACCCGGGAAGTCCAGTCGGCGGTGTCCGGTCTTGGCCTGAAGAATGGGACGATAACCGTCTTCGTGCCGCACACCACCGCCGGAATCACAATAAATGAGAATGCGGATCCGGACGTAACTTCGGATATCGCGGATGCTTTGGAAAAGGCCATCCCCTGGCATGCGAATTACAGACACTGCGAAGGAAATGCCGCGGCCCACGTCAAGGCAAGCATGATGGGATCGTCGGTTCGGATTATTGTAGAAGACGGGCAACTGCGGCTCGGCACGTGGCAGGCGGTCTATTTCTGCGAGTTCGACGGTCCCCGCTCCCGCAGCGTCTGGATGAGCTAAAAAAACGTTCAGTTGCCGAGCTTGAAAACAATTCCGGCGGAAAACCTGAAATTGTTCTGTCGATCATCCAATCCGCTGAAAAAGATCTGAGGGCCCGTATGAAAGCGGGTCATTAGATAATCCGCCTGGACCGCTCGAATTGCCAGGGATTCGCTCAGGTTGATGTCGATGCCTCCGCCGATCACGGTTGCCAGAGCGGTGTTGGAAACGCTGTATCCATAGGCTCCGGTGCTTGCGCGTGCGGCCCCAATCAGAAAGTGGGCAAATGGCGCAACCGATTTGGACGACCGATAGGTCAGCTTGGGTCCCCCCATAAATGTATGCGAACTGACGTCGACATATGGGACCTGGAATCCCAAAATCCTCGGAGATCCATAGTGTCCGCTGAAATCGCCTTCCACGCCAAACCAGTCTGTGACGTTGGCCGTTACCGATCCGTTCCAGCCGCTCAAGTTCATTTCATCCGGATTGGCCCTGAAATAGGAATAGCCCCCGAACAGGTCGGCTTTGGGATAACCGGCCTGCGCGATTGCGGCCATGGGGATCAAGAGTATCAAGGCAACTCCGAGCAGTGACTTTCGCATGCGAATCTCCTTTGCCGGCGTGACGTCCCGCTTGGAACTCAAGGCTGCGGGAGCCGTGCATCCGTATAGATGCTGTGATGCGCTGCAAGTTTCACGAGCCGGAAAATGAGTTCAGTGAGATGCTCCGGCGGGGGAAGTTTTTGATGTCCGGGGAGGGCGCATAAAAAAGACCAGAGGGAGGCAGATAAGGAATAAAAGGCCGAACACCTGATTGAGTCTGATGAATGAGAGCATGGTCGCCTGGCGCTGAACCAGGCCGAACGCGAGCGCATTTGCGCGCTGCCCTGCGGTAACGGGGTCGGAGCCGGCTGACATCAATGCAGAACGCATTTGCTGCAGCCATTGCTGCGATTTAAGTCCATAGCCCGTGATGTGGGTGCCGAGGATGTTCGTGTATGCCTGGCGTTTCCTTTCCAGCATGGTTGCGGCCGTCGCAATCCCGATGCTCCCCCCGATGTTGCGCATGAGGTTGTAGAGACTGGTTGCGTTGCCCATCTCCCGCCTGGGAATAGCGTCCATGGCAATGGTCGTCAAAGGCACGAACAGCAGGCTCATGGCAATGCCCTGGAAAAACTGGGGCCAGAAGAAATCCCAATAGCCGGCGTTCAGGTTCAGGATTCCAAACCACAGGAGAGTGAGCGAGCAAAGCATGATGCCCGCGAAGAGCATCTTGCGGGCGCCGATACGTCCCATTGCGAGGCCCACCACGGGCATAAAGAGCAGCGAGCCAAACCCCCTGGGCGCCATTGCGATGCCGGATTGCAGCGCCGGATATCCGAGGAGTGTCTGGAGGATGATGGGTAGAAGAACGAGGCTTCCGTACAGAATAAATCCCACGGCCGTGATCAGAAACACGCCGATGGCGTACGTGCCGTCTTTGAACACGTGCAGGTCGATAATAGGATTCTTTGTGTAAAACTCGTGAATGATGAAAGCCAGCAGCAGCACCGCGGCGATATTTGCCAGGACGGTGATCATGTTTGACGAAAACCAGTCTTCCTGCTGGCCTTTGTCGAGCATGATCTGCAGAGCCCCCATCCCGACGGCCAGCATGCCCAATCCCCAATAGTCGACTCTTTCGGGCTTTCCCTGCAGATAGTGGGGATCGTAGACGAACACTTTTGCCATTGCAAAAGAGACGATGCCGACAGGGATGTTTATGTAGAAAATCCAGCGCCAGCTGTAGGTGTCCGTCAGCCATCCGCCGATTACCGGACCGAGGATCGGTGCGGTAACGATGCACACGGCCCACGCCGCCATTGCCTTTCCGCGCTCCTCCGGGGGAAAGGCTTCGAGCATTATTGCCTGCGACAAAGGCTGCATCGTTCCGCCGCAGGCCCCCTGCACGACGCGGAAAATGAGCAGACTGGTGAGGGTCGGCGCGAGCCCGCAGAGGAATGAAGCGGTCGTAAAACCGATAATTGCCGTCAGGAGGAGCCGCTTGCGTCCGAATTCCCGCGAGAGCCATCCTGTCATCGGAAGAATAATGGCATTTGCAACCAGATAGGATGTCAGCGTCCACGTTCCTTCCTCGACCGTTGCCGACATTGAGCCGGCGATGTGGGGCAGCGATACGTTCACTACGGTCGTGTCCAGAACCTCCATAAACGTTGCGAATACAACCGAAAGGGAAACGATCCAGCGGTTTGCCTGACGTGCGGCTTCAGTCATATGGATCTCAGAAAACCGAAATGATAGCCGAGCATGTGAAGGCTGGCCAGCGATATTTCAGGGAATCCGAAATCCGGCGTATGAAATCTGATAGAATCCTGGAATGAATCGAGTTGTTACTGTGATAGGCGGAGGACTGGCGGGTTCAGAGGCTGCTTGGCAGATTGCGCGCAGGGACATAAATGTTTGCCTCTGCGAAATGCGGCCGGCGGTGAGCACGCCGGCGCATACGACGGATCAGTTCGCAGAACTTGTCTGCAGCAACTCACTCAAATCCGATCTTCCGGGTACGGCGCCTTACCTTCTCAAACAGGAACTGCGCCGTCTGGACAGCCTGCTGATGCGCATCGCCGATGAAGCAAAAGTCCCGGCCGGCCATGCCTTGGCTGTCGACAGAAGCCTGTTCTGCCGCCGCGTAACCGAGGAGATCGTGCGCATCCCGCGGATCACCGTTCTGAGGGAGGAAATTACGGAACTGCCGCGTGAGGGCATTACCGTTGTCGCCAGTGGCCCGCTGACTTCCGATTCTTTGGCGGAGTCGATCGTCCGCTTTACAGGAAGGCAGAACCTTTATTTCAGCGACGCCATTTCCCCGATTGTCGATGCCGGCACGCTTGATCGGTCCATACTGTTTGCGGCGTCGCGATACGGAAAGGGAGGAGAAGATTATCTGAATGCCCCTCTCTCGAAAGAAGAATATCTCCGCTTTTTCGATGCTCTGTCGAGTGCCGAACCGGCGCCGTTGAGGTCGTTTGAAAAAGATTCGTATTTCGAGGGATGCCTGCCGCTCGAAGAATTGGCGCGCCGGGGAGTGGATACGCTGCGCTTCGGCCCGATGAAACCGGTGGGCTTGACAGATCCGCGCACGGGAAGGCGCCCATACGCAGCGGTTCAGCTGCGGCTCGAGAATCTCATGGCTGACTGCTATAATCTGGTGGGATTCCAGAACCATATGAAATTTTCGGAGCAGAATCGGATTTTTCGCATGATCCCGGGCCTCGCGAATGCTGAGTTTGTCCGTTTCGGACAGATTCATAGGAACACGTATATCCAGTCTCCCGGATTATTATCCCCATCGCTCCAGGCCTGGAAAAAGCCGGACCTCTTTTTCGCCGGTCAAATCTGCGGCGTTGAGGGATATATGGAATCCATCGCCACCGGGCTACTGGCCGGCATCAATGCCGCTCGTCTTGCGCAAGGCCGCGACGCTTTATCCCCGCCGCGATTTACGGCTTGCGGCAGCCTCGTGCACTACATTTCCCATGCCGCCCCGGAAAACTTCCAGCCCGTCAACATGAACTTCGGCATTCTGCCGGAAATAACGGTTGGATCCAAGCTATACTGCAGGGACAGGAAGGAAAGGCATCGCGTTCAGGTCCGGGAGGCGCTGGAACAGATGAACGAGTGGATAGAGTTGTTGAAAATGTGAAAGTACGACAACTGCCCGCGGGGGTAAAATGGCAGATGCGCTTGGTTCCTGGGTGGAAAAATTTCTCGAGTACCTTCGCTATCAACGGAACGCTTCTGCGCATACCGTTCGCAACTATGCCTCTGATCTTGAACAGTTCCTTTCTTTTCTGACCACCACTCCGGAAGGAGAGAAGCGTCCGGCACCCGACCTGGAGCAGATCGACAACATCACTATTCGTGAATTCCTGGGCGCCCTGTATCAAAAATCCAACAGGAAATCATCGGTGGCAAGAAAGCTGGCAACAGTCCGCTCATTCATGAAATATCTGGCCGCGCAGGATGCCATCCGATCCAATCCGGCCAGGATTGTTTCCTCTCCGAAGCTTGAAAAACGTTTGCCCGATTATCTGACCATCGATGCGGTAACGAAACTTGTCGAAGCGCCGGATATTGATACCATCCTCGGAAAGCGCGACAGAGCCATTCTCGAGTTACTATACGGCGCCGGACTCCGGGCCGGCGAATTGGTTTCTCTCGACATCGGGGATATAAGCCTCGGCGAGGGGCTTGTACGAGTTACGGGCAAAGGCCGGAAGGAGCGCATCGTCCCTTTTGGCAGACGAGCAGCGGAAGCGATCGAATCATACCTTAATGCAAGGGCAAATCTGGTGTGTTCGGGCCGGCGGAACTCACAAAAGGATCCGGCACCGTCAGAAGCTGTATTCCTGAATTTCAGAGGGGCACGGCTGGCAAGTCGCAGCGTGGGGAACATGGTGGACCGCTATGTTTTCATCCTGTCTCAGAAACTGAAGGTTCATCCGCACACGTTAAGGCATACTTTTGCCACACATATGCTTGGTGCAGGAGCGGACCTGCGAACCATCCAGGAATTGCTGGGACACGAAAGTCTTTCCACAACGCAGAAATACACCCATGTATCCGTAGAACAGCTGGTGCGGATCTATCACTCATGCCATCCCCGCGCCAAATAATTTCGGTGACAGTCACCATAACTCCGAAATTTTTCTATGTGAAAACAAAGGAGTTACGGGAAGATGTCATTACATTATTCCCGAAACGTGCAAAAATTTGAATTTGTATAATTAATTCATTTTATTTAATTTTTGAAAATTTGTGCATCACTGGAATTTCGTCGTTCTGGTGACGGACACCGAAATTGGGGGAGATGATATGAACACGAAACGCCTGTTCCTGATTGACGGCATGTCTCATATCTACAGGGCATACTATGCGATCCGCAACCTGAGCAATGCGAGAGGCCTGCCTACGAATGCAGTGTTCGGGTTCACTTCAATGCTGCGCAAGCTGATCCAGGAACAGAAGCCGGAATATATAGGCGTTGCGATCGATCTCGAGGGGCCCACCGTTCGACATGAACAATATCAGGCATACAAAGCGACGCGCAAACCGATGCCGGACGACCTGGTTCAACAAATTCCCTATATCCTGAAAGTGTGCGCGGCATTCCGCGTGCCGGTCATAAGCCACGCCGGGTATGAGGCGGATGATGTGATCGGAACGCTTTCTCTGAAAGCGACGCAGCAGGGTCTGATGTCCGTAATAGTGACGAGCGACAAGGACATGCTGCAACTGGTATCCGATCAAGTCAAAGTCCTTGATACTGCCAAAGAGCTCCTGCTGGACGCAGAAAAGGTTGTCGAAAAACTGGGGGTAAATCCGCAACGGGTTGCAGACCTTCTGGGATTATGGGGAGATGCCTCCGACAATGTACCCGGCGCGCCTGGAATTGGGGAAAAAGGAGCAAGGGAACTTATTCAGACCTTCGGCACGCTGGAAAACACTCTTAAAAATTGGGAAAATGTTAAAAGAAAAACCTACCAGGAGAGCCTGCGCGACAATGCGGATCTTATCCGAATGAGCCGGGAACTGGTTACAATCCACAGGGATTTGCCCATCGAGCTTGACCTTGAATCTCTCGTTCTCTGTGAGCCCGACCGCAAGGCCGCGTTCGAATTGTTTTCGGAGCTTGAGTTCAAGACGCTGATGAGGGAGTTTCTCGAAGAAGAGAGGAGCGAACCTCTGAAAGGGAAGTGGCTGAAGATTTCTGAATCCGATGAATTCCTGAAGAGGATGGCGCGGCAGTCGCGTCTATATGCGGAGCTGTATTGCGCCGATGGTGCAATGAACAGGAAATCCGCCGAGATAGCCTGTGTCCAAGGAGATGCCGGCGATGCCGTTTTGATCGACCTTAAAAACGATGGTTTGGCGAACTGCTGGCGCCGCCTTGTTGAAGATGAATCGGTTCGAACCGTCTGCTGGGATGCAAAAGGGTATCTGCTTTCGCAGGTTGGACGCGGCATCGCTCCAGGAGTCCCGGACGATGTCATGTTGATGGCGTTTCTGACTTCGCCGAACGCCGGGGATTATTCTCTGAAACGATGGGCCCTGGATGAACTGCATGTCTCGCTCGACGAGGAGAGATCCAGCCGGCAGGGCTCACTGCTGGCAGACACCGAAAAAATCGTCGATAGCTTGTGCCGGCGCCTTGAATCGGTTCGATCACTATATGCAACATTGACCTCCCGCCTGGACCAGCTTGAGTTGAGAAAGCTTTATGAGGAAATAGAACTGCCGCTGGTGCCGGTCCTGGCGGACATGGAGCGCACGGGAATCAAGGTGGATCGCGGGATGCTGCAGAAAATGTCCGCGGCCATGGAGAAGCAGTTGGCGGATCTCACATGCAGAATTTACGAGGCCGCGGGTACGGAGTTCAACATCAATTCAACCAAGCAGCTTGGGGAAATTCTTTTTGGGAAGCTGAACCTTCCGGCGGCAAAGAAGACGCGCAAAACGGGAGGATACAGTACGGACCAGTCGGTACTTGAAGAACTCGCGCAAACCTATGAGATCCCCAAATTGATCCTTGAATACAGGCAGATTTCCAAGCTTAAGTCCACATATGTGGATGCCCTCCCTCTATTGATTCATCCTCAAACCGGACGGGTACATGCTTCATTCAACCAAACAGGCACCGCAACGGGACGCTTATCGAGCTCGGATCCGAATTTGCAAAACATACCCATCCGATCCGACCTCGGCCGTTTGATCAGGGGCGCCTTCGTCCCCGAAAAAGGGAATGTATTGATTGCCGCCGACTATTCGCAGGTGGAGCTCCGCATACTGGCGCACCTTTCCGGAGACGAGGTCCTGGTCAGCGCGTTTCGGGCGGGAGAGGATATCCACGAGGGCACGGCGAGGGAGGTTTTCAGCGCCGAGCAGTTGACCAACAAAGCGGAATGCCGGCGGCGCGCCAAGGTTATAAATTTCGGCATCGTCTACGGACTCTCGGCCTTCGGGCTCTCCAAAACACTCGGAATTTCGAGAGAGAATGCTCAATCCTTTATCGATGCATATTTTCAGCGCTATGGTGGTGTTCGGGCATGGCTCGATTTCACGCTGAATGAGGTGCGAAGGCTGGAGTATTCGAAAACACTATTCGGGCGAATCAGGCAAATTCCGGATATTAATAGCAAAGATAACAATTTGAGGCATTTCGCCGAGAGGACTGCGGTAAACAGCCCCATCCAGGGAACGGCGGCCGATATTATCAAGATAGCAATGATCCGGATCCATCGGGCTTTGGGCGAACGGCAATTGTCGGCCAAAATTTTGCTGCAAGTACATGACGAACTGGTCCTCGAAGTCCCCGAAAAAGAGCGGGATATCGTATTGGACTTGGTCCGGCGGGAGATGGAAGGGGCAGTCCGGCTTTTGGTGCCCTTGAAGGTTGACATGAATGTGGCCAGCAGCTGGATGGATATGAAATAAATAGGAACCCAGCCTTGAAGCTCTCGTAAAAGGATATGGACGCTGAGGTTGCAGTTGGTTAAGGTTGATGCCAACCGGACGAAACGGCCGGATGAGAGTGCCGGAGGAAGGGTTTTGAGTTCGGGAGTTGGGGAAGAAGCCATAGGAATGCGGAGCCTTGACGTTGGTCTTGGTCAGGATGCGTCTGTTACAGACAACAGTCTGGTAAGTGAATTTATATCCGGGAACGATGAAGCTTTTGCGCAGCTCGTCACCCGGTACAAGGATTCCATCACCAACTATCTGAACATGATGGTTGGGGATTATGACATTGCTGTGGATCTGTGCCAGGAGACTTTTCTAAGGGTTTACCGGAGTATCGACAGGTACAGCAACCTGTACCAGTTTTCAACGTGGATCTACAGGATCGCGACAAATCTCGCGATTGACGAGATGCGGTTCCGTAAGCGTCGCGGCCAGGTATTTTACAGAAACGTTTTGGGCAACCGGCATCCGGCAGAAGAGGGGCGGGAGTTTGAGATAACAGACAAGCGGCGCAATCCCAGCGACGAAGTCCTTCGAAAGGAAAGCAGCCAGGTTTTGAGGGATGCCATACGGTCATTACCGAAGAAATACCGCACGGCGTTTGTAATGAAAGAAGTCCAGGAATTGCCGTATGAGACTATCGCCAAGGTTCTGAACTGTTCCACTGGTACCATTAAATCCAGGTTGCACAGGGCTAGAGAACTGCTCCAGAGAAAGCTGGAGCACTATGTTTGAGCTATTGCTATGAATTGCAAAACCTTTCATCGAAATTTGGAGGATTACCTCGAGGGCGGGCTCGATTTTTCGGGACGCTTCGGCATGGAGCGCCATGCCCGGCAATGCATCAGCTGCGGCAAGGAGATGTCGGATGCGCAGCGATTGCATCGCATGGTGTCCGAACTGCAGCGGGTCAAAGCTCCGGCGAATTTCGAGGCTTCGGTCCTCAGGGAGATTGGGATACGCAAAGCTCGTGGGCGGTTTGCCGGTTTTAGAAGCCTATGGGGTTGCGGCTTCGAATGGCCTTCTTTCAGGAAACTCACACTCGCTTCTTCCGCTCTTGTCGTCTTTCTAATTGGCGCTTTTTATGTCTTGAACCGCGCAAGTTTTCATCAAACCTTGCTTCCTCCGCTGGTTGCCTTCAAGCCCGCGGCAATTCCACCGGAAGTGAAGGAATGGGTGGGCAATCCCGCTGTTAAGCAAGAGAGCCGTTTGCCCGAGAAACAACCGGTTACTGAAGCGCCAAAGCTGGCAAAAAAGATACAGTCTCCGGAGCCTCGTGAAGAGGAACAGGTAATTAATCCGGATTTGAGGGACATGCAGGAAGTTCGGGACATGGATTACGTGGAGTACCTCATGCCGGGGCCGGACAGCCGTCCGGTGCCGGTGCGGTTGCCTCTGCCCAGGGTAATTCCCATGAGATACGGGCAGATGTCGGAAGAATATTTTATCCGGAATGTGAGCCATTAATCTGCTATGGGACGCGCGCTAAAAATCCCGTCAATCCCGCTGATGTGCATTCTGGTCTGCGCCTCGACGTTCCCAGTCAAGCTTTTTGCCTCAGGATTTGTGTTTCAGGAAGCCGCCAATGACGATTCAGTGCCGACGATCGTTCGGGTCAACATCATAGTCGAAACGCGCGGCGCCAAAGACACGGTTCAAATAAACGGGAAGCGGATCTCCAACTACAGCCCCATAATAATCCGGGATTTCCCTTCCACGGGAATCGTTCTCGATAGCCAGAGCCATATCATGACGTTTCTGGGATACGGTTGGGTGGATATCCATGAAAACAATCCTCGAATCGTGGTCACCGCCTCCAAAGGCCAAAAATGGAGCGGCAAACTTGTAGGGATTGACCAAAGCAACGGCGTTGCGGTCATAAAGCTGGCTGATGGCAAGCTTCAGAAGACACCCGTTTGCATTGAGTGTGAATTAAAGGACGGCGTCATGGTCATGGCGCCCATCCTGGGAAATCCTGACGCATCGGAGTTTCGCGAGGCGCAAGTCCTCTCCGTTGGAACAGGGCCCGGTTCTCTGGATCCTGGGGCATGGGTGATGAAGACAAACCGGCCTGTCCCGGGCATCGGTTTGCCGGTCCTTACGAAAGATCGCCGGGTCCTCGGTTTTATTGCAGGTCTCGATCCGGTGGATATGCAAACGATTGTGTATCCGGTTTCGCAGCTGCTGTCTTCCGCGGAGAAGATCCTGAAAACAGGTGGAGATGTGCGCGCGGGGTGGCTCGGCGTTTTTCTCAACTCCCCGGATCTTTCGAGGGGCCCCGGCATTACCGTCGTTCGTGTCGAGCAAAACAGCCCCGCCCAGAGGGCAGGGCTTATGGCCGGGGACGTTCTGCTGAAATTTGACGGCAGAGCGATCAAGGACGCGATGCAGTTTATTCAACTTGTGCAGAATACGCCCATAGGTACCAAGGTTAGCCTGGACGTGCTCAGGCAAGGGCGTCTTTTGAGCGATACAACGGCTTTGATCGAGGCTCGCGGGCGCCGGCAGAACCTGGAGAAGCTGTCCTTCAATCTGACGGGTGCATTGGATCCGACGGCTAAAGGCATCGTTCCTGAGCTTACGCCCCGCAGCCCGCGGCTGCTGATGGGCCTCAATACTGAAATGCTAAATCCAATGCTAGCAGACGCTCTTCGGGTTCCCGGACAGAGCGGACTTCTGGTCCTGGATGTTGCCCGGGATATGCCTGCGGAAAGAGCGGGGATTCTGGCCGGAGACGTCATCATTTCAATTGATGGCCAACCCATCCTGGACGCACCAAATTTTGCGTCCTTTCTCATGACTCACGTCTGGGAGGCGCAATCGGTACTGAAGGTGATCCGGAAGGGCGCGGAACAGACCATTGTCGTGCAGATTCCGGACGACGCGCGCTAAATATTCCACATCAATCTAATGGAATCCTGGGTGGGAATCCTGGACACCCATATTTCCCGCTTCGAGTCCAGATTCAGGCTGGCGGCCCGTTTGTTGAAACTTCTCCGGCCAAACTGGATCAGCGATAAAAAGTGAGATACATTTACGTGCAGGAGGCACGCAATGAAACGATACGCATGTCCCTCGAACCGTTCACTTTGCCGCGCCGCATCTTTGGCGCTGCTGGTTGTTGCGCTGGCGCCTTTCGCTTTCGGACAGCGCACGCGCCTGAAGCCGGGCATGAATTTCTTTTCGCCGCAGCAGGATGTGGAGCTGGGGCGCCAGGTTTCACAGGATGCCGAAAATAAACTCGCCATGTTGAACAACCGGCGCGTGGACAATTATCTGGACCGGCTCGGCAAAAAGCTGGCAGCCGCCGCACTGGGCGAAAAATATCCATATCAGTTCAAATGCGTCAACGATTCAAGCATCAATGCGTTCGCACTCCCGGGCGGTTTCCTCTACATCAATCGCGGAACCATAGAGGCCGCCGATAATGAAGCTGAACTCGCCGGTGTGATAGGTCACGAGATCGGGCATGTCGCGCTCCGCCATGGAACGAACCAGGCCAGCAAGCAGTATCTGGCGCAGGCGCCTCTCGCCATTCTTGGTTCATTCGTGGGAAGCAATTCCGTCGGGGCAATCCTGGCTCAGATCGGAACCAGCTTTACGACCAATTCGATTCTGCTTAAATACTCCAGGGACGACGAACGCCAGGCCGATTTGATGGGCACGCAGATCCTGTATGATACAGACTATGATCCGCGCTATGTCGCTTCATTCTTCGAAAAACTGGGATCGAGGGAAAGAGGTTCGGATTTCTGGTGGATCTCAGACGCTGCATCGGCTGCAAGAGCTGCTCCATAGACTGCAAGCAGGAATGGAATGTTCCGGTGGGGCTCTACCGTTCCTGGGTCAAGCAGGTCGCCAAGGGAACGTTTCCCAACA
>JAEAMF010001848.1_pt1 | contig 13540 bp, 12 predicted proteins | sample 8958721 | NCBI WGS metagenome assembly JAEAMF01 (sample SAMN16933255, study PRJNA681124) | bioreactor sludge metagenome | isolation source: anaerobic bioreactor treating anionic surfactant - SDBS | place: India: Bengaluru | collected 2019-02-28
GCAAACCTCAGGTTCGTCTCAACAAAGCTGCAATATGAGGTTTTTCAGGATCGACGATGATAGGTTGCGCCATGCCTCTTCTCTTTATGCTGTCATTTCGAAGGAGAGGAGCGACTGAGAAATCTTTATAATTGTAAAAGATTTCTCCCTGCGGTCGAAATGACAATAAAGGGAAGGCCGAATGACACGAGGGAAAGGTCGAAATGACAATAAAGGAAAAGTCGAAATGACCATAAAGGGAAAGGCCGAAATGACACGAGGGAAGGGCCAGGTCAGGAACGCCGGAGGCGGATGAAGATCTGGTAGCCCAGTCCGAGGACAAAGAGGACGATGCCGGCGCCTCCCAGCAAATACCGGTGGTCGTTGAAGGAAAGCTGGAGCAGGCGGGAAAAGCCGCCGATGGCCAGGAAGGCGCCCCAGCCTGCGGTGCCGGCCATGATGAAATAGCTGAGGAAGAAAAAAGCGCACACCCCCGAAGCAAGCGTGACCGGGATGATCCATCCACTCTCGCCCAGCACGAAGGTGCTTACCATCCCGCCCAGCGCAAGGCCGGCGATCAGCCCGGCAATTTTCACCATGAAGAGAAATCCGAATCCCCCCAGCGCGCCAAGAACAACCGCCCCGGCAATGCCGCCCCACGGCGTGAACACGAGATTGCCGCATCCGTAGCCGATGATCGCGCCGATGGTGAGTCCGAAAATAAAAAGGGAAAAGCGGAAAATCTTGAGGCCGAAGAAACAGAGGGCGATGCCGGTCAGCAGGGCGACCGGCCAGGAATTAAAGAGCGACGTGTTGATGCCGGTCAGTACGTTTACCAGCCAGGCAGATGCCGTTTCAATGGGTTCCATGGTTGTCGCGATCGCTCATGTCTGAACTCGGTTCCGCTTGGCATGTGCCCATGCGCTGAGATCCTCTGCGGACATGGTGTTGAGCAGGCGCCCCGGCTCCAGCCAGCCGCGGCGTGCCACCGTGACGCCCAGTTCCATCATCCAGAGCTGCTCGAGGTGGTGGCTATCCGTACCGATGGCCATCATCACCCCTTTTTTGCCCGCCTCCATGGCGGTTGCGTCATCAAGGTCCAGGCGGTCCTTGTAGGCATTGATTTCCAGCGCCGTTCCGGTCCGGGCGGCCGCCTCGATGACCGCTGCCATGTCCACATTATAAGGTTCCCGTTCACCCAGGAGGCGTCCCGTGGGATGGGCGATGATGTGCACGAAGGGGTTCTGCATCGCCGTCGTGATTCGCCTGGTAATCTGCTCCCGGCCCTGCTTGAAGCCGCTGTGGATGGCGGCGATCACCAGGTCAAGCCGGCTGAGCAGGTCATCGGGATAGTCGAGGGCGCCGTCGTTCTTAATGTCAACCTCGGCGCCGCAGAGCAGGCGCACGCCGGAGAGTGACTGGTTGACCATTTTCACCTCGGCGATTTTTTCCTTCAGCCGGGCAGCGGACAGCCCCCGGGCAATCTTGAGGGAAGGGGAGTGGTCGGTAACGGCTATATACTGGTACCCCATCTTTTTTACTGCGGCGGCAATTTCCGCAATGGAATGGGCGCCGTCGCTGTAGTGCGAATGAACGTGCACATCACCGCGGATGTCGGCGCGGCGAACCAGCTTAGGCAGGGTGTGACGCAGCGCGGCCTCCAGCTCGCCCCGGTCTTCACGCAGCTCGGGAGGGATCCAGTCCATCTGCAAGGTCGTGTATAGTTCCTCCTCGCTTTTCCCCGCCACCTTTCGCTCGCCGGAAAATACGCCGTATTCGTTGATCTTCAGACCGCTGCGCCGGGCAATCTCCCGCAGCCGGACATTGTGGCTCTTGGACCCGGTAAAATACTGGAGCGCCGCGCCGAACTCATGCTGCTCAACCACCCGGAGGTCCAGCTGGATGCCGGTCCCGGTTACGATGCTTCCCTTGGTTTCACCCTGGGCAAGGATGGCATGGGCCAAAGGCAGGTGCGCGAAGGCATCGATGATCTCCTTCTTATTGGTCCCGGCGGCGAGGATGTCGATGTCCCCGATGGTTTCCTTCCCCCGCCGCAGCGAGCCCGCCGCCTCAATCTCCCTGACGCCGGTCGCCTTCTGAAGTTGCGCAATGGCCTCGCGGGCGACGACCAGCGCGTCACCCAGCGGCATCCGTTCCCGGCTCATGGCATAGAGCTCGATTCCCCGGATGATATTCTCGATCTTTTTCTTTCCCATGCCGGGCAGTGCGGCCATCCGCTCATCGTGCACCGCATTTTTGAGGTCCTCAAGGCTGTTGATCTTCATTTCCCGGTGCAGCAGGGAAACGGTTTTCGGGCCCAAACCCGGCACGCCCAGCAGTGCGATCAGCTCGTCCCCGATACCCTGCTTCGTCTCCTCATATTTGGCGATGCGTCCGGTCGCGAGGTATTCCCCAATCTTTTCCGCCATTCCCTTGCCGATTCCCGGCATGTTCTGCAGCTCGCCGCTGCGCATCAGCTCATCGACATCGGCGGTCAGGTCGTTCAGGATGCGGGCAGACCTGCGGTAGGCGTTTATCTTGAAAACATTTTCATCCTTGAATTCAAGCAGGTCCGCCATCTTCTGGAAGAGCGAGGCTATTTCCCTGTTTTTCATAACCCTTCCTGGCCGGGACTGTTCCCGTTGGCCGGCCGGTTATGGTTTTTTTCCGGGCGTGGAACGAGCAGGCAGGTGATGCGGTAAGATGTGTGGAAATGGTATATGAAAAGCGGGTCCATTTCAATAAAATACTGTCTGACGCAGGTGAGGTGTGCTATAACAGGTGATGGGTCATCCATGGGAGGTTGATGCAAAAGGGGGGAAGATTTCTCACTCGCTGAAGCCCCTTCGAAAAGACAATGAAGATACGTGAGTGTGGAATAGGTCATCCTGCGACTTGATCGCAGGATCCAATACAAATACTGGATTCTGCGGTCGAGCCGCAGAATGACCCGTCTACCGAATGGCATGTGTATCTTTATGGCGCCCCGGAGGGGCATGGCGGTTTGATGCGGAGGAAGAGGAATGGAGATAATCATCATCGGCTCGGGAACGGGAGTTCCTTCCCTGCGGCGCGGTTCCCCCGCGACCGTCATCAGGACCGGCGATCATCTGCTGCTGCTCGACAGCGGATCGGGCACGCTGCGGCGCATGCTTGAGGCGGGCATCGATTGGAAGGGAGTCGATTATCTGCTTTACAGCCACTTTCATCCCGACCATACGGCTGACCTGGTGCCGTTTCTCTTTGCGTCCAACTACGGGAGCGATGAAGCAAGGACGCGTGAACTCACCATCATCGGCCCGGTGGGCATGGCCGCCTTTTATGATAAGCTGCAGGGGATTTACGGCAAATGGATTGCTCCTCAGGGATATGAACTGCGCATTGAGGAACTATCCTCCGGGGAGTGTTGGTTTGATGACTTCAGCATCAGGGCATTCCCGCTGGCGCATACCGAGCAGAGCGTGGGGTTCAGGGTGACGGCCGGGGAGGGGAAGGTCGTTTCCTATTCAGGGGACACCGATTACTGCGCCAACCTGGTGACGCTGGGGAGCAATGCCGATGTGCTGCTGCTCGAGTGCTCCTTTCCTGACGATCACAAGGTGGAGGGACATCTCACCCCGTCGCTGGCCGGCCGGGTGGCGCGCGAGGCAGGATGTGCCAAAGTGGTATTGACCCATTTATATCCTCCCTGCGACGGTTATGATGTGGTGGGTGCGGTCAAGCGGGAGTTCCCGGGTGACGTGGTGCTGGCCGAAGATTTCATGAGGATCACCCGGTAATCGGAGGGAACTGCCATGATGCGGTGCTATTGCTGCGGTGCGGAGCTGGATGGATCCGGCGGGGTGAGCCGGGGGGACATCTGCCCGCAGTGCCGCCGCGACGTGCGATGCTGCTGCAATTGCGCATTTCATAACCCCCATGCCTCCAACGGGTGCCGGGAGCCCCGGAGCGAGGCGGTGCGTGATCGCGAAGCCAGTAATTTTTGCGATTTCTTCCGGTGCGCTGACCGGGAGGAACATGCCCGGGATACTGAAGCGACGCAGCGTGCACGTGAGGAATTGGACCGGCTTTTCAGGAAGTAGGGCGGCAACGGTTTGTAAGCAGGGTGTCGCTAAAAAAGCCTTGACATTGGGAGAACGATTGAATATGGTTACTTTTACCGTAGCTCAAGATGATGGCTCGCGGTGCATGGCAGGTGCTGTCGGGAACAGCGAATAGGCCGTTTGTTTGTGCCTCCTGGCAGGCAGCATACAGAAAATAAATTGAAAGGAGGATTATCATGGCAGAACTTAATTGGGGCGGTAACACCAAGGCAATGTTTGACAAGCTCATCGAAAGCTCACCCAAGCCTTTCAGGGCGATGACTGAAAAAAAGATGCTGGAGGGCCTGGCGAAAAAGGCCGGCGATTCCGGTAATGTTACTGAAGACATGCTGGTGGAAGTGATCAAGGAAATCACCCCGAAGCCTTTCATTGCCATGGCGTTAAAGAACATCGAACCGATGATGACCAAGGCGTAGCATTTTTCTTCGCCTGCGAATAAAAGAGAGAAGGGCCGGTGTAACGACCGGCCCTTCTCTCTTTTATTGTTTCTGCGGCCGCAGGCAAATCCTGCGATGCAACGATACGATCTGCCGCCCCGACGCCGTTCTGCAGCGGACGACGCTGGGCCGGCGGCGGATTCTGTGCTTGACAGTCTGCTTTATCATCTGTTAGGTTCTACCTGACGTACGGTGACAATGTGTCTCTCAGCACCATTCCGAGCCGGCAGGAGCGGCTTTCAGCCGCGACCGTAGCGCGTTTGAATGCGCTTCAGCCAAGGCCGTACAAATCTTTTTTTATATCAACGGAGGATCATGCGATGCGTAGCGATGCAATGAAGCGGGGACTGGAGCGAGCTCCCCACCGTTCTCTCTTTAAAGCCATGGGCTACACCGATGAAGAGATCGCCCAGCCGCTCATCGGCGTTGCCAATTCCCATAATGACATCATCCCGGGGCATGTCCACCTGAATGACATTGTGACGGCGGTGAAGGCCGGCATTGCCAATGCCGGAGGGACGCCGGTGGAATTCGGCGTCATCGGGGTCTGTGACGGCATTGCCATGAACCATGCCGGCATGAAATACTCGCTTGCCAGCCGGGAGCTGATCGCCGACTCAATCGAGGTGATGGCCACCGCCCACCCCTTCGACGGCCTGGTGCTGGTGACCAACTGCGACAAGATCACCCCGGGCATGCTTATGGCGGCGCTGCGGCTGAACATACCGGCGATTGTCATCAGCGGCGGGCCGATGATGACCGGGCGGAATGCCGGCAGGAAGACGGATCTGATTACGGTGTTTGAGGCGGTGGGCAAAGTGAAAGCGGGAACGATGAGCGAGGGCGGCCTGGGCGGCCTTGAGGACGCGGCCTGCCCCGGCTGCGGAAGCTGCGCCGGCATGTTCACCGCCAACACCATGAATTGCATGACCGAGGCGCTGGGCCTGGGACTGCCGGGCAACGGAACCATCCCCGCGGTGGACGCGCGAAGAAAGCGGCTGGCAAAGGCGGCGGGAAGGAAGATCATGGAGCTGGTGAGAAACGCGGTCAGGCCGCGGGACATCGCGACCCTCGATGCCTTTCGCAACGCCATTGCCGTGGACATGGCCCTGGGCGGCTCCACCAACACCGTCCTGCATCTTCCGGCGATTGCGCGCGAGGCGCAGCTTGATTTCAACCTGGATCTGTTTGACGAGCTCAGCGCCGCAACGCCCAACCTCTGCAGCATAAGCCCCGTTGGCCCCTATCACCTGGAGGACCTGGATGCCGCCGGGGGCGTGCCGGCGGTCATGGCGGAGCTTGCCCGGGCGAAGCTGGTTCGCGCCGGGTGCATGACCGTGACCGGAAAAACCGTGGGCGAAAACATCGCGGGGATTGCCGCCGCGGATCCTGAGGTGATCAGGCCGCTCGACCGGCCGTACCACCGGGAGGGAGGTATTGCCATTCTCAGGGGAAACCTCGCCCCCGACGGAGCGGTGGTCAAGCAGGCGGCGGTGGACCCGAAGATGCTCGCCAACCGGGGAACAGCCAGGGTGTATGACAGTGAGGAAGACGCTGCGGCGGCCATCATGGGCAAGCGCATCAAGCCCGGCGATATCGTGGTGATCAGGTACGAAGGGCCGAAGGGCGGGCCGGGCATGCGGGAAATGCTCACCCCCACCTCGGTCATTGCGGGGATGGGCCTGGACAAGGATGTCGCCCTGATTACCGACGGGCGGTTCAGCGGGGGCACCCGGGGAGCGGCCATCGGCCATGTATCGCCGGAGGCCATGGAAGGCGGCCCGATAGCGCTGGTGCGAGACGGCGACACCATCGCCATCGATATTCCGTCAAAGAAGCTGACGCTTGAAGTAAGCGATGAGGAGCTTGCGCGGAGACGGCGCGAATGGACGGCCCCGGAACCAAAAATCAGAGAGGGCTATCTCTCCCGCTACGCGAAAATGGTGACCTCGGCCAGCACCGGGGCGGTGTGCCGATAACAGGATCCAGCAGGTTGTTGAATAAGCACATTGTTGCAGGCGATTCAAAAACATCCAGATGCAAGGCGCACGAAATCCTTAAGGAATGAGGCGTACATTCAAGTACGCTGCAATGACGAAGGATGAGCGTGTAACGCAGGGGATGGGCGTTTTTGGCCAGCTTGCTAGTAGAATTTTTTCCGCTTGGAGGAAGGCAGGATGCCGAGCATCTCGCGATACTTGGCGACGGTCCGGCGGGCAATGGCGATGTTCTGTCCCTTCAGCAGCTCCACGACTTCCTGATCGCTCAGCGGGTGCATTCCGTCTTCGCCGCTGAGTATCTCGCGAATCTTGTTGCGCACGCTTTCCGAGGCGACGCTGCCGTCGACGCCGACGCCGGCATTGAAAAAATACTTGAGCTCGAATATGCCGTGCGGGGTGTGGCAGTACTTGTTGGTGGTCACCCGGCTGATGGTTGACTCGTGCATGTTGATGTCTTCCGCCACGTCTTTGAGGATCAGCGGCTTCAAGTGGTCGACGCCGTAGTCGAAGAAATCCCGCTGGAACTTGAGGATGCTTTCCATGACCCGCTTGATGGTGCGCTCCCGCTGGTAGATGCTCTTGATCAGCCAGATGGCGGAGCGCATCTTGTTCCTGATATACTCCTTGACCGGCGCGGATGACGAGCCGTTGTACATGGACTGCAGGTAGAAGGAGCTGATGCGCAGCTTGGGCAGACCCTCGCCGTTGAGGGTGACGCTGTAGCCGTCCCCGGTCTTGGTAACCTGAATGTCCGGGGTGATGTATTGCGGCTCCCGGTCAATGAAGGGCCTTCCCGGCTTGGGCTCAAGCTGGGAGATGACCTTCGCCGCTTCCACCACGTCTTCAAGCCCGACGCCGAGGCTGTTGGCAATGACCTGGTAGCGCTTTTTTTCCAGATCGCCCAGGTGGTGCTGTACCATTTTTTCCAGCAGCTCCCGCCCGCTCTTGAGGAAGCCGATTTGCACCAGCAGGCATTCCTCAAGGCTTCTGCAGGCGACCCCCACCGGATCAAATGCCTGGATTTTTTTCAACACCGTTTCGGCCAGTTCCAGCGCGCAGAGCAGGGTCAGCCAGTTGGGGTGATTCCAGGCAAAGCCGGCCGTGCCTTCCTGCGTCTGCCGGCGATCAATCAGGAACGACTTGGCGATGTCGATGAGCGGCACCTGGAGGTATCCGTCCTGGTTGATGTTGCCGATGATCAGCTCTCCGATTTTGCACTGATCGCCGGGCAGCCCGTTCATGTGCAGCTGCCACATCAGGTGGTCGACCAGGGAGGCGCTCCGGGTCAGGGTTGTTTCAAAGCTTTCCCGGTCCTCGCTCTCCCCCAGCGGCGAGTACCCTTCGGCAAAGCTTTGCAGGTAGTCGCCGGGTTCGGGGCCGGCGGTATCCGGCATGTCGCCGCTCAGGGCGGCCTTCTCATCGGTCAGCTCGGCGGGCAGTCCGTCATCCTGGGTCTGCGTCTCCGAATCAGATCCCTGAACCTCTTCCAGCATGGGATTCTCGGTCATCTCCTGCTGGATCATGTCCACCAGCTCCATCTTGCACATCTGCAGCAGCTTTATGGCCAGCTGCAGCTGCGGGGTCATCACCAGCTGGTGGGTCAGCTTCAGTTCCTGTCTCAGTTCAAATGCCATACCTGTTCAATTCCCGTTCGTGCAACCACGTTCTGTCAGGGATCTCCGGCGTCGTATGCCCGGTGTTCCGGGTGCCATGCCACCACTGTGATTCGGCGTTATTGCATGGTTTCTTGAGCGTTTCCTCGGCCGGAGGGAAAAGGAGCTTCCCCTCACGTAACCGAGAATAATAAAACCTGCCGCGCATGTCAATGCAAAACAAGCCCGCGAAGAAAAGCGGCGCAGCGCCGGCGGACGATCAGCTCATGCCCAGCTGCTCCCTGAAGTAGGCGATGGTCCGGGCCAGCCCCTCCTCCAAAGGCACCTTCGGTTCCCAGCCGAGCGTGCGCCTGATCTTGCTGATGTCCGGCTGGCGCACCTGCGGGTCATCCTGGGGGAGCGGCTTGTAGATGATGGTGCTGGAGCTGCCCACCAGGCGGATGATGGCCTTGGCAAATTCCAACACGGTCATCTCGGCGGGGTTGCCGATGTTAACCGGGCCGGGTTCATCGGACATCAGCAGCTTGTATATGCCGGAGATCAAGTCGGACACAAAGCAGAAGCTGCGGGTCTGGCTCCCCGCGCCGAAGACGGTGAGCGGCTCCCCTTTGAGCGCCTGGCAGATGAAGGCCGGCACCACCCTGCCGTCATGCATTCTCATGCGTGGCCCGTAGGTGTTGAAGATGCGGGCGATCCTGGTTTGCACGCCGTGGTAGCGGTGATAGGCCATGGTCATGGCCTCGGCGAAGCGCTTTGCCTCATCGTAGACCCCGCGCGGGCCGATGGGGCTGACGTTGCCGCAATAGTCCTCCGGCTGGGGATGCACCAGCGGATCGCCGTAGACCTCGGAGGTGGAGGCGAGCAGGAAGCGCGCCTGCTTTTCCTTGGCCAAACCCAGCGCCTTGTGCGTGCCCAGCGATCCCACCTTGAGGGTTTGAATGGGCATTTCCAGGTAGTCAACCGGGCTGGCGGGCGAGGCAAAATGGACCACATGGTCAAGCGGTTCCTTGACGAAGATGTAGTTGGTCACGTCATGCTTGATGAAGTTGAAACGGGGATTGCCCATGAGGTGGGCAATGTTATTGACACTTCCGGTGCAGAGGTTATCAATGCATATGACCTCATGTCCTTCCTGGATCAGCCTGTCGCACAGGTGGCTGCCGAGAAATCCCGAGCCTCCGGTAACCAGCGTTCGCACATGTCCCTCCTTGATGAAAAGCGGTTGTCAGCACCCGATGCCGTGGTACTCAAACCCCAGCTCCTTGAGCTTGCGGGGCGAATAGATGTTCCGGCCGTCAAAAATGACCGGGGTCCTCATCATCTGCCGCATTCGTTCGAAATTGGGCCTGCGGAATTCATTCCATTCGGTAAGCAGCATGAGCGCATCGGCATCCTTGAGAATGGAGTAATTGTCCCTGCCGTACTCGATTTTTGCGCCGAAGACCGCCCTGGCGCCGGGCATGGCCACCGGGTCATAGGCCCGCACCGTTGCCCCCCGCTTGAGCAGGGCGCTGACGATGGCGATGGAGGGGGCTTCCCGCATGTCATCGGTGTTCGGCTTGAAGGCAAGCCCCCAGAGGGCGATGATTTTGCCCTTGAGTTTTCCCTTGAAGCGATTGAGGGCTTTCTGGGCAAGTAACCCTTTCTGCTTCCGGTTGACCGCCTCCACCGCGGGAAGAATCAGCAGCGGCCGGCGGTGTTTTTCCGCGGTTTTGATCATTGCCTGCACATCCTTGGGGAAGCAGGAGCCGCCGTAGCCGATGCCGGGGAAGAGAAATGACGGGCCGATGCGCGGATCGCTGCCCATCCCGGCGCGCACCGCGTTGACGTCGGCGCCGGCGGCTTCGCAGAGATTGGCCATTTCATTCATGAAGGAAATCCGGGTGGCGAGCATGGCATTGGCGGCGTACTTGGTCATCTCCGCGCTGCGGATGTTCATGGTCAGGACGGGATTCCCGGTGCGCACAAACGGGGCATACAGCTCATTCAGGACCTCTTCAACGCTCGGGTCCTCCACGCCGATGATGACCCGGTCCGGCTTCATGAAATCGTCAATGGCCGCGCCCTCCTTCAAAAATTCGGGATTCGAGGCGACCGCGAAGGGATGACTGGTTTCCCTGGCCATGATGGCGCGCACCTCTTCGGAGGTTCCCACCGGCACGGTGCTCTTGGTCACCACAATCTTGTAGCCGTTCATCGCCCGGGCGATTTTCCGGGCCACGCCGTAGACCTGCGAGAGGTCGGATGCGCCGTCATTCCGCGGCGGGGTCCCTACCGCGATAAAGACAATCGAGGAATCCTTGACGCTGCGGGTGAGATCGGTGGAAAAGAGAAGCCGCTTTTCCTTGATGTTGCGCGCCAGCAGGAGCTCCAGCCCCGGCTCATAGATGGGGGTTTTGCCTTTTTTGAGCAGGGCGATCTTGCGCGCGTCAATATCAACGCAGCGCACTTCATTGCCGCTCTCCGCCAGACAGGTGCCTGTCACCAGGCCCACATACCCCGCGCCGATCATGCAGATGTTCATTCGTGTACCTCCCTCACGCTATGACAGATAGTCGGTTAACGCGTCCTCCCAGGATCTCATCATGCTCCCGGTTAGCGCCGTGTATTTTTCGGTGGAAAGAACGGAAAAAGCCGGCCGCGCCGCGGGCCGGTTGAGCTGCGCGCTGCTGATGGGGGTGACCGTGCTGCGGCTGCCGGTCAGTTGTACGATCCTGCAGGCAAACCGGTGCCAGGTGCATGAGCCGCTGTTGACCACGTGAAAGATGCCGCGGGCCGAGGCCCTCATCAGCAATCCGATGGCCCGGCTCAGATCCACCGCGTAGGTGGGCGACACCCACTGGTCGTCAACCACCGTCAGTTGATCCCGCTCCCGGGCCAGCCGCCGGATGGTGTTCACGAAGTTGACGCCGCCCCTTCCATAGAGGCCGGCGGTGCGCACAATGGCAGCATCGTCCAGCAGCGCCCGCACCGCGGTTTCCCCCTCCAGTTTTGATTGCCCGTACCGCGAAATGGGATTGACCGGGTCGTCCTCCCGGTAGGGGTCGCGTGACCTGCCGTCAAAAACATAGTCCGTGCTCACGTGAATGAGCCGGGCCTTCACGCTCTTACAGGCCAGCGCCAGGTTGGCCGCGCCTTCCCGGTTCACCGCAAACGCCATGGCGTGCTCCTCCTCGCAGCGGTCCACCTGGGTATAGGCCGCGGCGTTGATTACCCACTCCGGACGCAATTCCGAAACCGCCTTCAGCGTTTGCTCCCGATCGGTGATGTCGAAATCTTCAATATCAGCGCCGATGAGCCGGTCGGCATCGCCCAGGTTCGCCATGAGATCGGATCCGAGCATGCCGCGGGCCCCAACGATGAGGATTGTCATATGCTACCCAACGCGCGAGATAACCGCCCGGCACACGGGTTTGCGTGCGGGAATCACTGTTCTAGTAACACTTGATTCTTTAGTCAAGCTAAATTCACTTCTCGCCGAGCGCCCCCATGATGCAATGGAGCAGCTCCAGCCGGCCCTGATGGGTGTGCGCGGAAAAGGGGATCATTTCGTTTTGTGCGAGCATCAGCTGATCCTGAATAACCCGGCATTGCGCCTGCTGACCGTTGCGGGACAGCTTGTCCGCCTTGGTCAGCACCGCCAGGAAGGGTTTGCCCGCCGCCTCCAGCCAGCGCATGAGCGAGGCGTCGTCGGGGCCGGGCACGCGCCGGATGTCGAGGATGAGCACCACCAGCCTCAGCGAACGGCGTGAGCCGAGATATCCTTCAACCATGCCCTTCCAGCCGGCCCGCACGCGTAAGGGAACCTCGGCGAATCCGTAGCCGGGAAGATCTACAAAGCGGCATCGCTTGTTGATCAGAAAAAAATTGAGCGTCTGGGTGCGCCCGGGCCGGGCGCTGGTTTTGACCAGGTTCTTTCGGTTTACCAGGGTGTTGATCAGGGATGATTTGCCTACATTTGACCGGCCGGCGAACGCCACCTCCGGCAGCGTGTCCGGCGGATACTGCGTTTTCTCTACAGCGCTGGTGATGAATTCGGCCGAGGTGATTTTCATGTGAGAGCGGGGGTGTTATGCATTCTTGTGATTTTTATAGTGCTATAGAGCATGTCATTGCGAGCGTCAGCGAAGCAATCTCATGAGATTGCCGCGTCGCTTGTGCTCCTCGCCATGACCACTTTGTTTGGTCGTTCATTATAAAGTCCAGGGCACATTTCCCAATGTCGAAGCGGCCAGCATGGTTCAACCGTGGATGTTCAATGTTCATGTTTTGTATGTGACCGGTGTCTCATGCTTTTCGGAAACTCCGGGCTAAAGCTTGAGCTCTCTTCCCACCAGTTCCCGGTATGCGGTCATGACGGCGCGTGTGGCCGCCCCGGGTGTGCCTTCGCCGATCGCATGTCCGTCAACCGTTACCAGCGGCATGATTTCAATCAGTGAATTGGTGACAAAGGCTTCGTCGGCGGTGAACAGCTGCTCCGGGGTGAATGTCCCTTCTTCCGGCTGCATGCGCCGATCCGCGGCAAGCTCAAGAACCGCCTGCCGCGTCACCCCGGGGAGCAGTCCGGATTGCAGCGCCGGGGTTTGCAGCCGGCTGCCGCGTATCATGAAGATGTTGGAAACGGTGCATTCGGTCAGGAACCCGTCGGTGTTGAGCATGATTCCCTCGTTGCAGCCCGATGCCTTTGCCTCCATGCGGGCACAAATGGCATTGATGAAGCTGAGGGTCTTCATGGTCACGGCCGGCGCTTGCGCGCTCTGCCGCCGGTGAATCATGGTTGCGGAATATCCCTGATCATAGAGGGCGGGGGAGGGGGGGCGGTATTCCCTGGTGAAAATGATGACGCCGGGGCGCCCGCAGGTATCGGGATTCGGTGAGGGATCACCCTCTCCGCGGGTGATGGTCAGCCGGATGGAGGCGTCCGGGGTTCGATTGGCCTCAAGGGTTTCGCAGATCGCCTTTTCCAGCGCATCGGGCGAAAAGGAAACGGGATAGTGCAAACATTCGAGCGAGCGGAAGAGCCGCTGCAAATGGTGCTCCAGCCTGAAAATGTTCCCCCGGTACGAGCGCATGGTTTCAAAGATGCCGTTGCCGTAAAGGAATCCATGGTCAAAGACCGAGATGCGCGCGTCTTCCCGTTTAAGCAGCGTGCCGTTTATGTGGACGTACTGTTCCACTACAGGTCATCCTGTGGGAAAGTTGTTTTCAGTGATGCAGGACGCATGATACAGGAGAAATCCGAAATACGAAGCACGAAATCCGAAACAAACTCAAAGCACGAATTTCAAATGTTCCAAACGCAATCTTCCTGGTGTCATGCTGCGGCTCGACCGCAGAATCCAGTGGTTTCTATTTGGATCCTGCGATCAAGTCGCAGACCTTATGCTTGAGATGGTCAATCTCGTTTT
>JAEAMF010001849.1_pt1 | contig 13532 bp, 12 predicted proteins | sample 8958721 | NCBI WGS metagenome assembly JAEAMF01 (sample SAMN16933255, study PRJNA681124) | bioreactor sludge metagenome | isolation source: anaerobic bioreactor treating anionic surfactant - SDBS | place: India: Bengaluru | collected 2019-02-28
ATCAAAAGATGCTGAAGGTAATGCAACTATTGTTAACACATCATTACTTGGTAAAGAAATAGATATGAGAAATGCAGAAATGGAATCTGCTAAAACTAACGCTAATGTTAAATTGGAAAATGCTAAAAATAATGCACAGGCTCAAGTCGGTGAAACAAATGTCACATATCAAGAGATTAATAAAAGAATTAAAATGTATGAAGCCGAAGCAAATGCAAAACAAGCATTATTAGATAAACTTAGTGCTAGAGGAAAAGGAAATTTATCAGACCTAGAACAATATCAACAATTAGATACTTTTAGAAATTTAGAAGGTTTGAAAAGTGATTTAACAGAGTTAATCAATGCTAAGAATCAAGTTGATGCAATATTTAATAAAGGTGCTAGTAGTGCTAATTTCGGTAATGGTGGTTCAGGTTTTACCCCACCAAATTCTAAGTCAGGAAGTGACTCTAAGTCTGCAACGGAAAAAGAAATCTCAGACCTAGAATCTAAAACTGACCGTTACTACACTCTAAACAACGCTATTAAAGAAGTAGAAAACTCCCTAGAGTTATTAAGTGCTAAAGAATCTGAAAATGATAAAGACAACATTAAAAATAAACAAGAGGAAATAAAACTACTTGAAAAGAAGCAACAATTAGAAAATGACATATATAATGAGAAAGCAAAAGAACAACAAGAAGTAATGACTAAACTTTCATCTAATGGTTTCTTATTTGATGGTGATTCAATTACTAATTATAATGAACAAATTAAAAAATTAACCAATATAGCTAACTCAGCAAGTGGAGATGCAAAGGAAAAAGCTAAGAAAGATGTTGAAGAAATCATTAAACTAGTTGATAGATATACTGACTTAACCACAAGTGAAATACCTAATGTAAACAAACAATGGTATGAAACAGCTAAATCTATTAAAGAAGTTAAAGATGAAATGGAAGACTTAGCAGAAAATATTGTAACTGACTATATCAATAAAGTTAAAGAAATTGAAGAAATTCAAATGAAAAATAGACAAGATGAAGAAAAAGTTACTCTTGCTAAAACAATATTTGATGTAGATGAAAGTGCATGGAATGAGTACAGAAGTAAGAAGATAAAATCTATCAATGATGAAATAACTCAAACTAAACAAAAATTAAAATATGATAAAGATAATATCTATTTACTAGATCAACTCAAGGCAAAACAAATTGAATTAAAATTAACTACAGATAATACGTTCTCTAGTATTAAAGATTGGGATTCTGCTTATAAAGAATTACATCAATCAAGAATCAATGCTATAGATGAAGAAATTGCAGCAATCAATAAAAAGAATGAACAAGAGGAATTTGTAGAAGAATTATTAAAAAGACAAAATGATTTAATTGAAACACAAACCAAACTTAAAAATATACAAAATGAAAAAGACGTAATGTATATTGGCAAAGATGGTAGTGGTAAATATAATAATTTCTATACTTATGATAAAGAGGAATATGATTCTGCATTAAAAGATTATCAAGATAAACAAAAGGACTTTACTAAATATCTATCTGATATGGCAGATAAACAAAGGATTAATGATTTACTAGAACAAAAAGAATATGAAGAAAATCTATTAACTATGAAAGAACAACAGTATACTATTGAAGCTGCTAAACTTGACGAGAAACATGAAAAAGAAAGATTGCAATTTGAATTACATTACCAGGACATAGATAACATGACAGAACAGTGGTTAACTAATTTAAAACAAATGTATGGAGATAAGTGGGATGAAATTCTTGCAGTTATGTCAGAAAAATTAGGTAGTGCTAAAACAATGTTTGCTGAACTTCAACAAGTACAAGCAGGAATACAAGCAACGCAAAGTTCAATAGCTAGTGCATCTTCAGGTAGTGCTTTATCTAATGTACTTGACAAAATAGATATTTCTAAAGCAGTTAGTATAGTAAATCCCTTAGCAGGGCTAAATCTTTCTGCTATTACAAATCCTATCAAAAATATTATAGGTTCATTAAAATCTTCTAGTAATACATCAACTACCACAAGTATTAATGTTGAAAAAGTCATTCTTGAAAAAGCTGATAATGCTAGTGATTTATTTAAACAATTAGGTTCTGTATTTAAACAGACAGTAACCGTAGGGAAGTGATTCTAATGGATATACAAGATTTATTAAAGGTAGTAAAAGATTTTATAGATGGTATTGATGAAAAGATAAGGATAGCCCTAAGTGGGTTATCCTTTAATTATTACATCACAGGAAAAATTAAGACAGTTAATGGTGATGGTACTTATGTAGTTACTATTAATGAAAAAGATGATACTTTAAAAGCAAAAGATGGTGTAACTCTAACTGTTGGGGATATTGTATTAATTATGATACCTAATAGTAATAGAAGTCATGCTTTTATTGATTGTAAGAAAGTATACTAAGGAGGTGTAGAATATGTTAACAAGACCACAAATAACAAGTGTTAATGGTATGCTAAAGCCATTTGATGCTACAGAAAATTATATATTAAGATTTAATGTTGTAGGTGGAAATCAAGTCTTTAAAAATGAAATAGAAATATACAACAATGATACAAATGTACGTGTGTTTCAAGAAACTATTCCAAGTTTTGAGTTTTATCATACTATACCTCTTGGTACTTTAATCAATGGAACAATGTATAAAGTTAGACTTCGTACTTATGATTCACTTAATAATACTTCTGCATGGAGTGATTATGTATTATTTAAATGTTTATCTAAAGCTATTATCACAATCCCTAGTATTATCAATGGTGAAGTTAAAAACCAAACTGAATTATTTACTGGTAATTATGTTCAAACAGAGAATAGTGAGTTAGAAAGTTTTAGATTCTACTTATATAATTCAGATAAAAACATAATTTCATTTAGTTCTGAAATATTTGGTACTGATTTGCAATATCAATTTACAGGACTTGAAAATGGTAAGGAATATTATGTTGAAATTAAAGTAATATCTATTGATGGTTTAGAAGGAACTAGTGGATTAATAAAATTTAAAGCTAACTATCTACAACCTATATTAAAAAATTTACTTACATTAGAAAATCAAAGTGATAAAGGTAATATTAAAGTTAGTGCTAAGATTGTAAGGGTTCTAGGACAAATAGGTAGTGGAAAAATTTCTTATGAAAGTGGATATCTTAACTTGTTAGGTGGAAGTGTTTATTTTGATAATGAAAATGGATTTGGTATAGATGATGATTTTACATTACAAATATGGTGCAAAGGATTAGTAAATAATGATACATTCTTAACACTGTATGCTAAACAAGGAAAAATAGAAATTGCTTATAAAAATAATAGAATATACATTTATGAAAAAATAAATAGTGAAATAAGATATATGATTTATAGTGATGAAATAAGTATTACAGATTTACAAGATACATATATTTATGTTCAACACAAGAATGGATTATTTAATCTAGAAACGGAGGTAATTTAATGGCTAGAAGTTACTTAAACGAAACAAATGCAAATACATATTCTAACTTTAATGCAACTAATAATTTTGCAGTAGATATATTTCCAGAATATCAAGATTTAACTAGTGAAGAATATGTGTTAGCAAAAGAATTAAATACGCTTACTGAAAAAACTAATAAGACTCCTACTGAAATTGATAGACAAAATTATTTAGTAACATTATTAGAAAGTAAGATTCCAAGATCAATTGATTATAATAATATGGCTAGTGCTTTAATAAATACACAAAAGCAAGTTAAGGACAGTATAGTTCCATATGTGGAAAGCAAGAAAACAGAAATAACTAATTTAACTGAAACTAAGAAAACAGAAATTAATACAGTTAAAGATAATGCGTTACTTACTATTGAACAGAAAAAAGCAAATATAATAGATTATATGGACACAACTACAGCAGGTGCGATTAGGGCAGATATCGGAGTCATGGGTGAAAGTAATGTAACAGGTGCTAGTTTAATTGAAAAAACTAATAATTTAAAAAGTAATATAGATATAGTTTCTCAATCAGTAGCAACACAATTAGGGGATTATTTATATGATGTAATTACTTCCGATAGTGAGGGAAGACCTACTAAAGTAACATATAAAAGAATAGATAATAGTTTATATAAAGAAGTTACTTGCAACAATCCTGATGTAAACGGATTTTATCAAACTATAGTAGAAAAAACTTATAACGCTGATGGAATTACTTTATCACAAACTAAAACCTACACATTAACTTACAATGTCGATGGAATTGTACTTACTAAAAGGTGGGTGATTAGTTAATGGATATTTTTAAAGACTTGGGTATTGGAGTACCTAGTGGACTTAAACCGACAGAAAAAGCGAATTTGGTTAATATAGTAAATAGTGCAGTTGGAAATAATGATGTAATTAAGACAAATATGATAAATGCTATTAATAGTAAATTAGGTACAAGTTTAACAGTAGATAAGGGTTGGGCAGATATACAGAGTGCTATAGGTGGATATGTATTGCCAACAGTTGAATCTTTAGGAGCAAAGCGAATGGCGAAAGGTGTTACAATGTCTACAACTGTAAACTCAAAAGCATGTGTAGACATTTCAAATTTGGCTTTTAAACCTAGTGTAGTTATAGCAAGACACACTGGAAATAGTGTTAGCAATCAAGGGTTTTCTATCTATGTAGAAAGAAATACGACTTATCTTTATAGTTGTTATACTAACATCGGTTCAAATGTATGGTCTGGAAGTTCAGCACCATCTACCTTATACTTTGTAAGTAAGGCGAACGGATTCACTATAGAGGTCTATACAAATAATTATAACTACGAATGGATAGCATTTGAATAAAATTAATATTTTAAAAGGAAAGGAAGGGATAAAATGGCTATTTTACAAAATACTATCACATTCGATGCCAATTATAAATTGCAGACCAGTTCTAATAATAGTTTTTATAGACTGTTAAATGGGTGGCTAGTAAGTGCTACGATTGAAAGTGGAACTGGACATATATGTATTCAAGTATCAACAAATGGTGGCGATAGCTTTAGTCTAAAATATAAAATTACAACACAATCATCTTATGTATCTGTTGCCGTAATAGATAATAAAATTCATATAAGTTATAAAACGGTGGTTGATGGATATATAAAAACAAAACTAATAGATATTGTTAACGAACCTATAAATCTAAATATGACAGATGATTCTTTGAGAGGTAAAATATCTGCAAATACTGGATGTATTACATCAATATACGATAAGTCTAGGGATTTTGTTTGGGTAATTTATTATATAGGGTACTCTGTATACTATTCACAACAAAAATTAGATGGTACAATACTAAACTCAAATGTAACTATACAAAGCGACAGTTGGTTATTTAAGAGTGATATGGCTTGTGCATTTGATGGAAATAATAATTTATATCTAGTCTATAACACTTATTATAGTGATGAAGATGGAAACGGGTATGCAGTTAGATTTACTTACTATAATGGTACATCTTGGAGTTCTTCTAGAGATGTAGCAATGGGTACACACGCAACATCGGGCATGTCGGGTAGCGATGTTGATATAGTTATAAACTCTAAAAATAGGGTATTTGTATGTTATAGATACGATACTTCAAGTATTGTGTATGTTAAGTACACAGACGATAAAGGTGTAAGTTGGGTAAGTTCAACTTCATCTGGAACGAGTATAATACCCTCATTACAAATAGGATATAATGACGAATTGTACTTCGTGTATGGTTATTTTGAAACCTCTATATACAACTTATACTATAAGAAGTCTGTTGATGATGGGGTGACTTGGAATACGCAAATAAAATTATCTAATTCGACTACAACAATCGACACTAGCGTACCATTAAAAGGTAGCAATATAAAATTTACATCTCCTGTAGTTTTATATTCATCTTCTTCGGCAACTGGGGTAGGTGCAAAAATTGTTGGACAATATTCGTCTTCAAGTTTTACACAAACCAATGAGAATTTAGGCGATATAATTGCTTTGAATAAAGTTTATAATATTATTAATAGTGATTCTGAAAATTTAAATATAACTGAATATATAAATGGAAATGTATATTCTAATTATAGTATTAGTGATGTAGCTTACCAAAAAAATGTAACATTATCAGATATATGGAACTCATTACCACTTGGAAAGAATGTATTTAAAGTTGTATTTAATACTAATGAACTTATTTGGACATTTACTAAGATATACGGAACTAACAGTAAACCTAATGAAATGATTAGTGCTTTATTAGACTTAACTGGTATCAATCAAAAGGCAGAATTAAAAACTGCTTTGACTACTAAGGGGTTAAGTATTGCAGATTCAGATGGAATTGCAGATATGATAGGGAAGTTGAATGGATTAGAATTGGGTAAAAAGTGGGCAAGTGGAAGTACGACCCATGCTACGATTCCTATTGGTGCTTATGGCACATATAATTATTCCGTTTCTGGATTAACATTTAAACCATCTTATATAATAATTCATTGGCAGAAAACATCTTACCCTACAACTTTTAAAACAGTTGCAACATTTATGTTTAATTCAAGTACGAATTATTTTGAAGGTGGAAATGGTCAGTTTTATATTAGTGGTTCATCGTCAGTGGATAACGTTGTAATGATGGGTTCTAAAACATTCCCATCAAACATTGTAGGCAATACTAATTTTAATATACCTTTATTTACACATGGTTATTCCAATAGTGTAACATATAATGAAGGTTACACTATATATTGGTATGCATTTGAATAAAATTAAAAAAGAAGGAAGGTATTAATGAATGAATATAATAGGAAGAAGAATTTATTTTGATATAGAAACAGGAAATATAATCTTAGATAAAGGTGAGATGATGGGGTCGGTAGTTAAAACAACTATCGACCAAGATTTCAATACATTTACAGTATTACAAGAAAGAGTTAGAGAAACTGTTGGAGTTAAAGAGTTAGAATATGGACAATATGCACAAGATTTTACAGAGTGTAATGGATATAGAGTTAATCCACAAACTTTAGCGTTAGAGTTTAGTTATCCAACAGAAGGTGAACAACCACAACAACCAGTTTATCAGAAACCTTTAAGTGAACAAATAGTGGCTTTAGAGGATTCAACAATAAATTATATGATAGATTTAGACTATAGAGTATCAATGATTGAATTAGGATTATAGGAGGAATGTAAAATGACATATACATATTGTAAAAAATTAATTGAAAATACTACTTACACTTCACAGGGACAAAAGGATGAAATGCAAATGAAATTAGACGTATTTCTATTAAATGACAGAATTACTCAAGATCAATATAATGAATTAACAACGTTATTAAACAATAAGCCAATCGTTGCATAATTAAACAATTATAAAATTGGTGTTTTATTCAAAATTTATGAAAGATGGATAGTTAATATCCGTCTTTTTATTTTTTACAATTAAGTAAAATGGTAATTATAATGCAATATATGAAGTTTATAATCATGTAAATTGCATTAATTTTAATAAAAATGGAGGTGAAATCATGTTTTTTGGTTTAGCACCGTCAAATGGTAATTTATTTGCAGGTAGTTATTCTGCATTTAATAATATTTATAGAATGGATATTAAAAATGGAAAATTTGATGAAATAAAAATAGATGAAGAACTTTTACCACATAATGCTACAAAACAAGAGTGGGATTATAAAACTATATTTCTTAGTAAATATGATACACAATCTCTTGAAGCAGGTAATATTGATAATAAAGGTATGCCAATACAATATATAAGATTTAAGAGAAGAAAAATAGATGATTTAACATGGACTAATATTAAAGATATTCCCTTTAATAAGGATGTTGAATTATATGAATTAGAAGATAATTATGTTAAAGCACATCAAGAATATGAATTTGGACTATCCCCTGTAACTGAAAACTTAGAAGGTCAGATAAATTCTAAACAAATTGAAGCAATATTTGACGATCTATTTTTAGTTGGTAAAGATAATAAAACTTATAAAGTACATTATGATTTAGAGTTAGGTGATATTGAATATGTGAGAGAAACAAGCATGACTACAACTCTAGGTTCACAATATCCTTATTTTCAAAATTCTAATGTTAGGTACAGGAAAGGTAGTATTAAAAATACTATGATTTCAGATAAGAGCATTGAAATATATGGAATATCAGATAAAGATGAAATTAAGAACAAAGAAAATATATTAAGTTTCTTAGATGATGGTAAGACTAAGTTACTTAAAAATGGTAGTGGAATATTCTATCTTGTAAGATTAACAGATGTAAGGGAAACTCCTTTTAATCAGTTGCAACAACGTATAAGTGGAGTTAGTTTTACATTTACTGAGATAGGTAATGCAGAAAGTTTACAAGAATTAATTTTAAATGGATTAACGTATTAATGAGGTGTTTTTATGATAACACAAGAACAGTATAACGTAATGTTTCAGAAAAATAGAGTAACCTTTGTAAAAATAGACTTACTTGATTTTGTTTCTGAAAGAAGAATTGACAGTTTTGAAGGATATACAACTAGTGGTAGTATACAACAATCAAATGACGGAAGTGTTAGAAGAACTTGCAAACTAAGTATGGTATTAAAAAGTGAATTTGTACCTTCTCAAGATGGTAAGTTTTGGCTTAATAGAAAGATAAGAATATATGTAGGTATATTAAATCAATTAACTGATGATGTAGTATGGTATGATAGAGGATTATTTGTAGTTAGCAATCCTAATATAAATTATTCAGTATCTAGTAAAACCTTTGAATTTGAAGCACTAGATTTAATGTGTTTGTATAACGGTGATATGAGTGGACAATTAGGTTCAAAGCAAACAGTTATAGAAAATGGAATACCAATTCATGAAGCAATTAGGATATTAATGGGAAATGTAGGTGGAGTTAAAAAGTTAAATATAGAAACTACTCCTTACACTTTACCATATACAATCAAAAAATCATCTACAGATACATATTGGTCTTTCTTAGAAGAAATTAAAAATCTATATAGAGGCTATGAAGTATATTTTGATATTAATGGTTTCTTTGTTTTTAGGAAATTTAATCAGTATAAAGATGATCCTGTTCAAATGGAATTTAAAGATGATACAGTAACATATGATGGATATACTTTAACATCAAGTATTGCTACTGATTACGATTTTAAAAATGTAAGAAATCATATTATTATATATGGCAAATTTAAAGATGATGGAACACAAATTAAATATGAAATCAAAAATGAAAATCCTAATCATCCTATGAGTATTCCTATGATTGGTGATAGATTATTAGTTGTTAATGAAGATAATTTATACACTCAAGAAATGGCACAATTAAGGGCTGAGTATGAATTATTTATACATAGCAATTTTGCAGAAAACATAAATATAAGTTGCTTGAATTTATATAATTTAAAAGTTAATGATTTAATTTATGTTAGAAATAAAGAATTAAAAATTGATAGTAAATATATTATAAATTCTATTGCAGAAGATTTAAGATTTGACGGTATGATGAGTTTATCTTGTAGTAGGATTTACGAATAAAAATATAAAAAGGAGTTGTTATAATGGTTAGATATGGAAGTGGATATATAGGTTCAGAAAATTTACAAACAAGCATAGCAATGCAAGAAGTGATGCCTAACTTAACACATGATGGATTACGTTTAAATTCATTGTATAGTTTTGCATTTGTTAATACTGAAAGTTGCCATGTGATTATAAATGGTAAAAAAGGAACTGGTGAAGGTGGAGTAACAATATATTTAGCAGAAGCACAAGGATTTAGTACGGTATTAGGTGATTCACCGATTCATTCATTTATAGTTGTTGAAAGTGGAATACATTTTAATTGGCTAGGTGCTTATTAAGATGAAAGGAGGTAATTTAATATGAATTTTTTAAATACAAAAAATGTTGATGTAAAAAAACTTGAGACACAATTGGCTGAAAAGGTAAATAAACAAGACGTTTATTTAAAGTCAAAAGGGATCAATATAAATGACTTTGATGAGCCAACTAGACAAACTTTCCTAGAAGCACAAGGAATAGATGTTAATTATGTTCTTGGTGAAGGAAATGTAAAAACAGAGAACACTGACTTTATTGAAAAAGTATCAGTTGGTTTCAATTCTTTAGACATAAGCAATCAATTTACAATTGTTGGGAAAATAAGTACATTAAATGGCACACTTAATGAAGCATCAACCACTGATAGAGCAACTAACTATATAGATGTTACAGGGGCAGAATTTATATTTAGATATGTTTTAGACGGTTCATCAACTGGAAAATATACTGCTTATCACACTTCATTTTACGATGAAAGTTATACGTTTATATCGGGTTGGTATCCTTCAACAACTTATGAAATTGAAACCTTTGAAGGTAAATACGGACTTAAATATCCTGTTCCAACAAACGCTAAATACGCAAGAATGTCAATGCCATTGACTAATGTGATAGGTGAAAGTGGTAATGATTATAGTTATTTAGTAGTTACACAAGTATATAAACACCTATTGAAAGATGACTATAATACCTTGGAAATACAACGAATAGATAATGAACTTAACGGAATCAATGTCAAATCCCATTTGCAAAACAAAAAAATAGCTTGTTTTGGCGATAGTATCTTTGGGAACTTTAGGGATGGAACAGGAATACCAGATGTAATAGCTAACAATACTGGTGCAACCGTCTATAATTTTGGCTTTGGTGGTACTACTATGGCTCTAAGAGATGGTGTTAACCCTCAAGATATTTATTGGGATGAGTTTTCAATGTGTAGAATTGCTGATTATATCGCAAGTGGTAATTTTACTCCAATGGATAATGCACTTGCTAATATGACAAGCCCTTTATCTTATTTCGCTAGTGCAATTGCTGAATTAAAAACAATCAATTGGAATGAAATTAACATTATTACAATTGAGCATGGTACAAATGACTTTACACAAGGAATCAAAGCTAAAGATGAATTAAATAAAACAGATAAACACAATTATTACGGTGCTTATCATTATGCTATTGAAACTTTATTAACGGCTCATCCTCACCTTATCGTGGTTATTTTAACCCCAACATGGAGATTTTGGAGAGATGGAGAAACCTACATTGACGGTGCTGACACATATGTAGTTAGTGAACAAAAATTAACCGACCTTGTATCAGTAGCAAAAGAAACGGCTAAAGATTATCACTTACCTGTCATGGATAATTATTATGAGTTAAACATGAATAAAATAACGAGAAATATCTATTTACAAGATGGTGTTCACCCTAATACAGAAGGGCGATTAAGAATAGGAAACAGAATAAGCCATACGATTGAGGCTATTATATAATGTCGCAATCGATTTAAATTATGTAATCATCATAAAACAACAATATAACACATAAGAGGGAGATTAATTTCTACCCTCTTTATTTTTAAGGAGGAAATTATGAATATTGGTAAAGAAACTCCTATATTATCAGATGGTTTTAATATACCATCAGTTAAGAGTAACTTAATGTTACAATGTCTTACTTACATACCTAAAGATAATTTAATAATCAGTGGATACAAACAAATTACATCACAAAATGAAAAATACTGTGATTTAGTAAAATATAATCTCAGTGGAAATATAATAAAAAGGTACGAAAACTTGGAACTTTACCACTTAAATGATATAACTTATAACCCTAAAACAAATGAATTAATTATTATTCCTATGACAGACTTAAGAGGAAATAATTATATTTATAAATATGACTATAATACTATGACTAAAAAATCAGAGTTTAAATATACAAATAATAGTTATTTAGTTGGAATCGCTTATGATAATGCAAATGATAATGCAAATGATAAATATATTCTTGTAGGTGCAGGAAACACAAAAGATACACTAGGAATAATTATTAATAATTCTAACTTCGTATTTGAAAAGCAATTTATTATTGGCAAAAATAATAGAACATTTCAAAGCGTTGAAGTTTATGAGAATATGATTTTTATATATTTTAATCATGAAATAGAAATAAGAGATTATGATGGTAATTTAATTACTATTTATAAGTTTAACACTAAAGGAGAGTCTGAAGGAATATGTCATATTGAAAATGGTGAATTTTTAATAGGATTATTAGATAATAGTTCTTATAGTACAATGGCAATCTCTTCAAAGGTAATGAAATTTAAAGTAAAGGAGGAAGGTAAAATGAATAAAATATTTTTAGACTTTGGGCATGGAGGAAGTGATTCGGGAGCAGTAGCAAATGGTTTAGTAGAAAAAAACATGACTTTAGTTACAGGTTTATCATGCAGAGATGAGTTATTAAAATATAATGTACAAGTCCAATGTTCTAGAATATCTGATATTGCAGTTGGTTTAGATGAGAGATGTAGAATGTCTAATGCTTGGGATGCAGACTACTTTATTTCTATTCATTATAATGCTGGTGGTGGCGATAGAGGTGAAGTTATCCATTCCATTTATCGTGGTGAAGGATTAGAATTGTCTAATTGTATTGCTGAAGAAATGAAGAAATTAGGACAAGATACAGTTAAAGTCTATGAGAAAAAAGGAACTGACAATAAAGATTATTATGCAGTTATTAGAGGAACTAATTGTAATGCTGTAATTGTTGAAGGTGCTTTCATTGACAATGTAACTGATAAGCAATTAGTGGATACTATAGAAGAACAAAAAGCTATGGGTGTAGCTATTGCTCATGGAATATTAAAACAGCTCGGTATTCCTATTAAAGTAGAACAGTCTAAAAAGTATTGGGTGATTACTGACTATATTCCAGTTGGTGAATATGGATTTGAAAGTAAGGGATTTTTAGCAAAGTATTTTTCAGATATTCCAGGAGTTTATTTTAGAAGTAATCCTACTGGTATTTGGGCTGAAACTTGTTATTTACCAATAGAGAAATGTAATGAGTTAAAAGTTAGACTAGGAAATTTATTCTATCAAATTAAAGAACATTAATTACAAAATAAAAGTTATCTTTTATTAGGTTTTTAGTAATTAAAAAACTATAAAACAAAAACAGGGTTAAGAGTTTTCATTAGTCAATTGCGAATTGGTAACGGAATTACTCTCCCCTGTTTTCATTATGTTTGGAATAAATATTATATCATAGATTATGTTTAAATGTCCATAGGCTATAATTTTTATTTTCACTTAAAGTTTTAATCAAATGTAGAATTGTTAGGTTGAAAGAAAACTTTATTTTAAAAATCTCTCAAATTTCATTCCCAACATAACTTTTCTTATGGGTCATATTATGGTATAATTTCCTTGGTGATGTGTGATGAAAGAATTAAAATACTATGTGAATTATTTAAAGGAAAACTTTAAGAGTGAAAAAACAATAGAAGCATATATTAGAGATATTAAACAGTTTTATAATTATTTTAAAGACAAGCCTATTGAAAATATAGCTTATCAAGATATTGAAATGTATAAAGATTATATGCTTAATACACAAGGATTTGATCCTAAATCAGTAA
>JAEAMF010001851.1_pt1 | contig 13515 bp, 6 predicted proteins | sample 8958721 | NCBI WGS metagenome assembly JAEAMF01 (sample SAMN16933255, study PRJNA681124) | bioreactor sludge metagenome | isolation source: anaerobic bioreactor treating anionic surfactant - SDBS | place: India: Bengaluru | collected 2019-02-28
AAATACTGGATATTCTTAAAGATTCAGGTGCATTGCTTGATGGGCATTTTGAACTCAGGTCAGGACTTCACAGTGACCGTTATTTTCAGTGCGCAAACGTGTTACGGTATCCGCGTCTCGCGGCGCGACTCTGCGATGAGCTTGTTGAAGTGATCAGGAAATCCGCAGGCGGGTTCAAGGCTGACGTGGTTATTTCCCCGGCAATGGGCGGCATACTCGTTGGACACGAAATTGCCAGGGCTCTCGACGTGAAGCATATTTTTGCCGAGAAACAGGAAGGCAGACTTGTCATGCGGCGCTTCCAGATGGCAAAGGGAGAAAGATATGTTGTTGCCGAGGATGTCATTACGAGGGGAGGGCGTGTGCAGGAAGTTATTGACATTGTGGAGGCGGCGGGTGGTAAGGTCGAGGCCATTGCCGTTCTGGTGGACAGGAGCGGCGGCAGGGCAAAATTCAATTACCCGACATTCAGCCTTCTCAAGATGGAGCCCGTGACTTACGAACCTGCGAAATGCCCACTGTGCGCCAGGGGGATTAAATTTGTTCATCCGGGATCGTGAGCTTTGGAAGCAAGGCTGAAACGTGAAACTTGAGACCTGAAACCTGAGAATAGAGACCTGAAACCGGAGACCTGAAATTTGGAACCTGAAGGCAGAAGAAGGAACGAAGGCATGGACAGGAAGGCATGGACATGGTTGTGGTCGGCTGCGGCGGCTGTTTATGTCATGCTTGGCGCTATGAACCTGTTTTTCGGGGAACTGAACCAGGATGAGGGCTGGTATCTCTATGCTGCTCGAATGGTTTCGGAAGGCAGGTACCCTTACATTGATTTCGCTTATCCGCAGGGACCGGTCATGCCCTTTGTTTATGTGCTGGCCCAGCCGCTGGTGGACGCGTTTGGTGTTGCAGGGGGTCGGCTTTTCTCGGCTCTGCTGGGCCTTGCCGGTGTTATTTTGGTGTCATTTCTCGCGGCCAGGCTGGTCCCGGAGGCAAAAAGGCGGGTCGCGGCGTTCCTGGCTTTCTGCCTGGCTTCAGTCAACGTGTATCAGAGTTATTACCTGGCCTCAGTAAAAACCTATTCGCTGTGCGGGCTTCTGATTGTTGCCGGCTTCCTGGTCCTGACATACGCGAACGGTAAAAGGGCATGGCTCGCGGCATTTATATCTGGTGCGTTTTTCGCGGCTGCCGCCGGTACTAGAATCTCCGCCATTGTTCTTCTGCCCGTTGTTTTCCTGGTGCTGTTTGCCGCTGTCGTGCAGGTCCGGAAGTGGCAGGATAGTATCGATTCCAGCGGGGCAGGTGCAATCATCGGCAATGCAGCCGTTTCGAAGATCAACCCGTTCACCTGGCTATGGTTTGCCGCCGGGGCGACCCTTGCGGCTCTTTTAATATTCCTGCCTTTTGTTGTAAAGGCTCCGGCGGCCCTGTGGTTTGCGCTGGTGGAATACCACGCCGGCCGGAGTGCCGGCGGCGCGGTTGCATTCTTTGCATACAAGGCAGGCTTTGTTTCCAGGCTGGTCCAGGCGTATTTTGTCCCGGCGGCTCTTTTCCTGGCCGGTATTGTTTACCTTGTTTTGAATCGGGACAAGCGGCCGGTACGGTCGCTGTTCAGTGTTGTCGGTGATTACCCGCTTGTCCGGTCGGTTATCATTGCGATGTGGGCGGGGATAGCCTTGATAAGCCTTGTGCACGTATCGGCGCCTTTTCCATATGAAGATTATCAGGTCGTGATATTCCCGCTATTTGCGGCGGCACTTGCCGTCATGCTGACCGGGCTGGCTGGCGGTGATTCCGGGCAGGCGCAGGGACCTCATATAGTGAAAGCAGAGGCATGCCTGGCCGTTGTGGTCCTTCTTTTGTGCGTGGCATCTTCATTCTCGTCGCCGATCAACCAGGCCTGGTTTGCCGGGAGACGCGACAGGATATGGTGGCCGCTCCGCGATGAATCGCCGCTGCACAAGCTGCAGCGTGTCGCAGGCATAATCAAGTCAATGGCCAGGCCGGGCGACCTTCTGCTGACGCAGGATGTTTACCTGGCCGTTGAAACCGGGCTCCGTCTTCCCCGCGGACTCGAGATGGGGCAATTCAGTTATTTTCCATTCTGGAGCAGAGAAAAGGCGGCATCATGTCATGTTCTTAACCGTGAGATGATGCTTGAACTGTTGAGCACCTGCGAGGCGCCCGTTGCGGCGTTCAGCGGGTACGGTTTGACCATCGGCTCTCCCGCTGTTGTCCGGCTTCCGAAGGCGGAAACCGACCTGCTGTGGGATGCTGTTAATGCCCGGTACTCGATGCTTGAGGAAGTGCCGGATTTCGGGCAGGCCGACACCACTTTACGGATACTGACAATAAAGAAGTAAGCCGGGATGCCGGCAACGTGGAGAACTGATGACAAGAATTGACATGCGGATACTGGCAGGCTGTTTTCTCATCGCGTACCTGGTGCTTGTATCGACTGCGGAAGCACAGACTTTGCGGTTCTCGAATCACCGCGATATCAAGATCCCGGAATATGCTGCATTGAGGATAGGTCCTTTTTACTCGGGTGTCACTTTCTCCCAGTCGGTCGGTTACAGGTACACGAGCGGGAATGGCGATGGGATCGATTATCTCTTTTCGAATCACAGGGGTGTTTTCCTGAAGGATGGCTCTGATTTTCCGCTGGTCTCGACTCTCGACATGCAGAATTACCTTATTATTACACCAACCATGGACCTGGATATCTCCCTTCGTGCCAGTTATTCCTGTTACCCGAACGATACCCAGGAGGACGAGTTCTTCCTGGATGTTGTCGAGGAAGGGGTCGTGGGAAATCTGTCGACCGAGTTCAGCCTCACGCCCAGCGTCAAGGGCACAGCCTTCGATAATATCAGTTACCGTACCGATTACATTGACATGCGCGGATTGAGCGACAGGTACGGCGGCCAGGCATACGAGCATTTCCAGAATGAAGCGGGTGTCAACCTCGACTGGCTGATGATGAAGGATCATAACATGGCGCTGACTGTCAGCAGGATGGATGTGCTGCCCAGGGATGACGAGTTTGATGAGCAGGAGCGGGTTTCCTACACGGAAACACTGTCATACGAGTGGATGGTGAATCCCATGGTCATGGCCGGGGCAGGCGCCTCGTTCGCGCAAAACTCCTACACTGCGGTTACAAACAGGCCCGACTCATCGTTCCAGACATTTTCAGTATTTTCCACGGTCAGGCTGACCGAGCGGACGGTCGGTTCCGCTTCGCTGGGTTATGCCCGGGCTTCTGTTTCCGAATCCGGCGGAGTGACAGGTGAAAACCTTGACAACAACGGAGTGATCGGTTCCGTCGGGCTGAAAACCGAGTTGAGCCGTGAGCTGAAACACGAAATATCGTACACTAGAAGCATGACCGCCGGTTTCGCGTCCTCCTATGAAATGAACGACAGGTACAGTTACCATCTCAACTGGAATGAGGAGGGTGTGCTGTCGGCCAGGCTGTTCTCTGAATACCTGAAGAGCGTTCCGAGCGAGATCATGGGTGAGTACACCGACTGGACGAGCGGGGCCGGCATATCCGTTCCTGTAACCAGCATGGTGTCGATCGAAGCCAGCACCGCATACTCGGTGCGCAAGAACAGCGCTTCCGATGCCGGGGCGGACGATACTGCGACAGGTGTTGAATTGACCGGAGACTACAACACGTGGACCAGCAGGATAGGCACTTCCGTTCCCGTGATGAAGAGGAACAGGAGCGGTGTGATGTTTACAGCCTATGCCGAGCACATAGAACGGAGCAGCGACGTGGAAGTGCTTGAGTACAGCAGGAACATCATTGCCGCGAATCTTACCTACACTCGCGTGTTCTGAGCCCGGGTACAGGGTGTGTTGAACCTGCTGCAGAGAGGGTTGGATGACTGGTGCGCGGAAAATGGTTCTTGTTCTCGCCGTGATGCTTTTTATCGCCTGGGCGGTCATGCATTTCGGCATGATAGCCGGGGACGAGAACGGGAAGGCACGCTTTTTCCTCGGCATTATCTTCTCCTGGTTGATCCTGGTTCGCAGGAAGGACGGATCGCCTGCCGCAGATGTTCCCTCCTGGCTCGTTCCTTTCTCTGCAGTGACGGGGGCTGCGCTTGCGCTTTCCGGAATTGTTTTCACTGTCGGGCAGTTTGAATGGCTCGGATTGCTTGCTCTCCTCATGGCCGCGCTTTACTGGTCGCTGGACAGGAAATATGCGCGGGACATATTGCCGGCGCTGTTTGTTCTTTACTGGATCCATCCGCTGCCGGGCCAGTTGTTTTCAAAAATGCAGCTTTTCCTGCAGGTGGTTTCTGTAAGGGCGTCGGAGTGGCTGCTGCACTGCTTCAACTACCGGGTCTGGGCCGACGGCGTTACCCTCAACACGGGCTTTCAGACGTTCCTGGTGCCTGAATCATGCAGCGGCATGGTGACCCTCGTGACGGTCCTGCTGACAGCGCTCGGCATAGGCATTGTACTGAGGCTGAGATGGTTTGAGACCGTCGTGCTGATGTTTGCCGGGGCGCTGCAGGCGCTCCTCCTGAACATTGCCAGGATATTCTTCATGGTTGTCTGGTCTCTGCGCATGCCTCCCGAATGGGCGGGCACATTCCTGCACGACACCCTTGGATTCCTTCTTTTCCTGGCTGTTCTGCTGGTGCAGGTCGAGGCAGTTCTCTGGAAGGCTCGGACGGTGCGCCGTTCGCGGCAGAAAATAGGGATAGAGACAGGCGAGGTTGAAGAGCCGGAGCGCGCGAGCATCCTTCCGGGGTTCTGGCGGTTCCTGAGCAACTGGGCGTTGATCGGGTTCATGTTTCTCGTGCTCGCGGTCGGGGTGGCCTTTGCCCTTTACAAGAAAAGACCCGCGCACCGTACCGTCATGATCGGCGAGGTGGTGGACGGCCTGATGGAGCGCGACCTGGAAAAGGCCGAACGGGCAATTCAGCAGGTTCTCCGGCTGAGTCCGCGCAGTAGGGAATACCTCTCAAAGCGGGTACAGGTCATGGTGCTCCGTGGCAAGTATGCCGATGCTCTTGCAGAACTGGAGACATTCTGCGGCAGGCTCAGTACGACTGAAACCGTAATGAAAAGTTTCGCGCTGATGTCGCTCAAGCGCAGCGACGAGGCGATCATGCTGATAGAGACCCTGCCGGAATCCGAAAAGAAAATTCCGGGCGTTGCAATGATCAGGGCTGAATACGCGTCGCTCAAGGGATCGCCGGGCATCGTTGCATCGAATGTTGTTATTGCCGCTCAGTCGCCACTGCTCGCCCACAGGGTGCGTGGCCTGTTCCCTTACCTCGGTGCGCACCAGCAGTGGCGGGCGATCGTAGATTCCGACAATCCCGGCGTGCCTTACAGGGATTGTACCCATGCGCTGCTTGTCGTGTATGCGGGCCTGGAACTGGGAGATTTCTTCCGCGCTTCGAAGGCGTTGAAAGCCGGGTTGTCCGTCTGGCCGAACGATTCCAGGTTCATCGGCGGCCTGTTCATGCTAGCGGCCAAGCGGCCGGGCGGCGAATGGGAGGGGCTGTTTGCCGACAACATAAAGGTCAATATTTCCAGCCTGGATGTCGACAGGCTTGCGTCGTACATGGAGTACTGTTTCAAGCTGAAGAGGCCCGACCTTGCATGGCTTTTATACGCCAGGCTGAAAGAAACAGATCCGAGTGATCCGGCTCTTTTCCTTGTTCCTGCGCAGTTCGGAAGGAAATGGTTCACGTTCCGCAGGCACCAGATAGGAATCGAGGCCGGGGACAAGACCCTGAGCCTGGACCTGAAATCCTTCTGCAGGCAGACGAGGAACGCGAGAAGCTTTAAATCTTTCTGGGACAGGGTGCCGCTGGTGGACGAAATGTCAGCCGACAATCTCGATGACAGGAGGCGCCTGTATTTGAACCGGTGCCTGGCCGAACTCGAGAAGCGTAAGGCATCCGGCAGGCTGAACCGGAGGATGCACATGACGTATCCCGGCGCACTGTTCATGGCCGGCAGGTACAGAGAGGCCGAGGCTGTTCTTGACGAGCTGGAGAAGAAGTATCCGGATGCCGCCAGGGACCTGCTGTTCCAGCGGGCCGTGTTTTATGACCAGCAGGGACAATGGCAGAAATCGTACGAGGTGCTGATGAAGTACCGCGGGCTTTCCACGGGCGGAGACAGTCTTAATGCCAACATCATGATGATCAATGCCATGCTCAACCTGAACCTGGGCGTCTGCGCCATGGAAATTGCCGAGCGGGATCGCGAGGTGTTTCCTGACTCGAACCAGACGCTTATGACTGTTGCGGCCATCTGGAACATTTTCGGTTTCAAGGATCACGCTCTTTTCCTGCTGGGCAGGGGCGGGGAACAGGGGTGGAACTCCGGCGCAATTGCACAGCTGCTTTATGAGACCGGATGTTACAGGGAAGCGAACAAGCTGGGCCGGTCGGTCGGGGTAACCATCAAAAGGAAGAAGGAATACGAGCGGCAGGGGGTATTTCCATTGCCTGCCGAACTTTCCATCGTGCGGAAATGGCCGAAGGCGCTGACTGCCTCCGAGATGGACCGGGAATCCGAACAGTGCATGCTGGAATCGGCGCAGGCTTTCAGCCCCTACGTGAAGGAATTAAAGCGGATGACGGCAGAGTGGTATTCGACGAGGGGGCGCGGCAGCATTTCTGATACGGCTAAATGGGTCAGGATCGGGCGTGATAACATGGAAAAAGCAGGGGCGCTTTATCACCTGGCCATGCTTCTTGCGAGGCAGAGGGAATATGAAAAAGCGGCCGGGGTTGTGGAACGGGCAATTGTAATGATGCCGCGTTCGGCGATGCTGTGGCGCATGCTCGTTGCCCTGACTGCCGGAAATTCCGATGTTATCCGCGGGGGCAGGATTGCGTGCCCGTCTGATCCGGAACTGTGGCTGGCCTGGCTGGTTGTCCGTGTCAGGAAGGAAGGCGGCGGGAAATGGCTGATGGACGAGATGACAAAGGTTGCGGCGGGCAGGGAGTTTGCGCCCGGAACAATGGTAAGGGCCGGCGACTTCCTGCTCAGGAAAAAACTGCCGGAGCCTGCAACCGTGGCCGCGAAAAGCGCCATAGACCGGTGTCGCGGTTCAATCCAGGCGTACGTGTTCGGCATCAAGTGCGCGCTGACGGCGAAAGATATGCGGTGGGCCCTTTCGTGCATCCTGCTGGGCGTTGAGCACGCACGTGACCCGGAACCGTTTTACAGGCTGCTGGTCGAGATCAAGTCAATCGGCAAGGCGACGGATGCCGACATGATTGCCGCCCTGGAATACCTGAGGGAGCATTTCCCGGAAGACAAGCAATGGGCGGAACGGCTGGGTGATGCATATTTTCACAGGGGCAACATCAAGAGGGCAATGAGCGTTTTCGACGAGGCAATGGTCGGGAGCCTCAAGGGGGTCAAGGTCAGGTCGCTGCTGCTGGCGGCCGAGGCGGCGCGGCTGGAGGGAGAGTATGAAAAGGCGATCAAAATACTGGAAAGCGCCTATTCCATATATCCCGACATGCCGAGTATTCTGAACAATCTTGTTTATACCCTTGCGCGGCACGGGGAGAGCGAAAGAAGCGTAGAACGTGCAAAGGAGCTCCTGCCGAAGCTGATTGAGGTTGGCGGCAAATCCGCCCATGTTCTTGACACCGTTGCCATCGTTTACATGCGGACCGGCGACCTGGCCAGGGCAAAGGAATATGCCGAGAGGGCAACGAGTCTTCTTGAGCAGGACGAGTATGCCGCGCTGGAAGCAAATTTCAACTGGGCAGAATTGATATTCAGGCTGGGTGACATGAAGGCGGCAAAAGAGATACTGGAGCGGATTGGCCGAGCCAGGGACAGGTCCCATTTTGTTGATTTTGGCATGAAGGAACTGCTGAAGAGAATTGATGAGGAGTCGCGGAACAGGTAAGGGTGTATCCCTTCCGCGCGGGCGTGGAACCTGAGAAATGGAGAACTTACCTGCATTTCTGACTTAAACCCGCGGCAGGCATTGATGTTGACTTTTAAGTTGCTGCGTAAATACAATGTACAAATGACGTAACTTTAAGCAGGATGATGCGGGAAACGGCCTTTTTAAGGGTTTTTATGATACGTGTGGCAGGAGGAAAACGAAAGGTTGCGGATGTTTGTGCGGCTGGTATTGCCGTTCTTCTGATTCTGTCTGCCGGCTGCAGGACTCAGAGGGACATCGATGTGTCAACCATTCTCCGGGACCTTGAACAGGGGAAAGCCCCCGAGGCGGCAAAGTACACGGGGCCGGATGCGCCCGAAGCGCCGAGTACCAGCCTCCCGCCTCCGCCGGGAGGAAGCGGGGCGGAGGGACTGGCCAGGGGTGATGAAATTACCATCCAGGCGGACTGTCTTGTCCAGGTCAGCGTGAAAGAAGACAGGCAGCTGGAAGGCAGCTACACTGTCAACGAGATTGGTGCAATAGAATTCGGCTACGTGGGGCCTGTCATCCTTTACAACATGACGGAGAAACAGGCCGAGAAGAAAATCCGGGAAGTCCTTGAGAGCAGGTACTTCAAGACAGCCACCGTAAATCTCAAGATATTGAAAGCTTCGTACGACAAGATGATGGTGCTGGGTGCGGTGAACAAGGCTGGCATCATAAAGATAGGCGCCGGGGATACCATATCCCTGAACGATGCGCTCCTGAGGGCTGGAGGATTGCGTCCGGCAATCAAGGGCGCGAAAGTGCGGATCGTCCGTGGAGGGCTCACCAAGGCCGTGGCTTTTGACGGTGATGAGTACGCGCTTGTCTCGGAGGATGGAAAGCCGAGCATCCCCGACATCAAGCTGAGGAACAATGATGTTGTGTATGTTTTCTCCAGCGATGCAAGCACGCCGACGGAAGTTGGCGAGAAGGAAGTGTACGTGCTGGGCGAGGTCTCAAAGCCGGGAATATACCGGTTCGCGGGTGCCGAGGCATGTTCGATGATGCACCTTTTATTCAAGATAGGCGGGCTTCCCCCGTATGCGAATGCGAAGGGAATCAAGATAATGCGGCGCGACAAGGGCGGCAACGAGCAGGAGATCAGGGTGAATGCCGAGGATATTCTCAGGGAGGGCAGGCCCGAGGACGATGTTCTGCTTGAGAATGGGGACAGGATTGTCGTCCCTGCGCGGCGAATAAGTCTTTTCTAGAGGTTTGGTGCGGTTATGGCTACAGAACCTGAACAGCATGGCGTGGATTTTCGTGTCTACATCGGGATTATTTTCTTCCGGTGGCAGGTTATAGCCCTGTGTTTCCTCTATTGCCTGCTCGCCGGAGTGCTGTACATCAACCTGGCGCCGAAAGAATACCTGGTATCGTCCAAGGTCATGATCTACAGGGACCCGCTCCTGGAGGTGTCGGGCAACGTGGCCGGCGCGGAGCGTACCTCCTCGACGATGCATACCTATCTCCTGCAGGATGAAAAGTTCAGGGAACGGACGGCCAGGCAGCTTGCCGAAAAATGGGGCGACAAGATGGGGAACTTTCAGAAGATGGTCCTTCCCGTTGCCGTGACCAGGGAACGGGGCTTTGGTTCCATGTTCAACATAGATGTCAAGTGCTCCGATTCCGGCTTCGACGTGGCGTTTCTGCAGACTCTTCTTTCCATCCACTCCAACGAATGGCGAGCCATCCAGATGGAGGCTTCCGATTCGGACACTAGGAAACTGAGCGACGAGTTGTCGCGTCTCGAAGAGAAAATCAAGCAGTCGGAAGACGATGTGGTTGAGTACAAGCGGCTGAACGATGTTGCCAGGGTGGAGGGCAGGGCCAGCACGGAACTCAGGTACCTGCAGGCGCTGATGGAGCGGCGCAGCCAGATCAGCACGGAACTGATGCTTCTGGAAGCCGAGTACCCGGCGCTCAAGGGATTGAGTCCGGGGGTTATAAGCGATGTGGCCAGCCTCACCAGGGAGACTGGTGCCATAGAGCCGATCAGGGAGCTTTCGGAAGAGGCAAGAAAGGACGGCAGGGAGGAAGGCGGCAGGGAGAATGAAGTGCAGAAATCGGAATTACCCGCTGCTTTGAAGAATGGAAAGACAGATAAGAAGAATGAAGGGGAAGGGCACGGGTGGCAGGATCTCAGGGTTAAACTTTTCCGGCTCCAGCAGAAGGAAAAGGAGCTGGCGGCCAATCTTAAACCCGAACACCCGGAGCTTAAAAGGGTCCGCGACGATATCGTGGACGCGAAAGGTCAGCTTGATGCCGCCGCCGAGATTGAGCTCGGACGCCTGAAGGACAGGTACGAGGCGCTCAAGATACATTTGAACACGGTCGAGGCCGCGGAGTACAAGTGGAAGGCGCAGAACCTGCTTGCCAGCACGCGGCAGTCGGAACTCAAGCGGATCATGGACGTGGTCGAGCGTTTTGAGTCGAATTACAAGACTCTGTACACCCGGCTCCAGGATATGAAGATACAGGAGGAACTGAAGGCCGAGCATTTCCATGTTTACAGCCCTCCCGCCCATCAGCCGGATTATGTCTGGCCCGATCCGCTGAAGGTCCTGCTGCTGGCGCTGGCCCTGGGGCTTGGTTCGGGGTTCGGCCTGGCGCTTGTCATGCAGGTCATGGACAACCGCATCCAGTCGATCAGCGATGTTGAGAAGGATCTCGGGGTCAAGTTCCTGGGCGGTGTCCCGTACTGGGTGCACAGCGGGCTTGAGAAGACGATCCGTCCAATTGTCACGGAAGAGCATTCGACCGGGGCCATAGAGGCTTACCGCGCGCTTCGAACCACGATTCTTTCCGAACTTACCAAGAGGAACGAGAAGGTTCTCATGGTTACGAGCGCGGATTCCAGGGAGGGCAAGACGCTTACCGCGCTGAACCTTGCGATAATGATTGCCCAGATGGAGAAAAAGGTTCTGCTGGTGGACATGGACTTGAGGAGGGGCCGCCTGCACAGGTCGCTCGGCCTGGAGAGGGAACCCGGCGTGACGGACGTGCTCAAGGATGGCCGTTCCCTGAAGGATGTCATAATAAAGACGAGGGTTGCCAATCTCAGCCTCGCGCCGACTGGCGCGACGGTTGAGGATACGGCGGAGATGCTTCAGTCGGTGAATGTCGTGGACATGTTTGTCGGTGTGCAGGACGATTATGATTTCATTGTTGTTGATACGTCTCCCATCCTGCGCGTGACGGATACGGTGATACTTGCCACGCAGGGTATCGGTGTGGTGCTGTACGTCGCCAGGGTGAACCATACGCCGAAACCGATGATAAAGTATTCCCTGGACATGCTGAAGGATGCAAGGATTCTAGGCCTGGTTATGAACAGCATAGAGATGCACAAGATAGGCAGTCTCTACTATGCGTACCAGTACCCCAATTATGCCTATTACAGCAATGCGTATGCTTACGGATATGACTACTATTACTACGGGGACCGTCATTCCGCCGGCAGGAGGCAGGGGCACCGTCGCAGCGAATGGGACCGGAGGAGGCACGCAATAAGCCAGTGGATACGCCGGACCCTGCTGCCGATGGAATAGGTATTACAGATGGCTTCGCGTTCACATCTTCGCGGCTTTGCGGTCTGGATAGCGCTGATCGATCTGGTTGCCCTGGTTATCGGCAGCGTTGCTGCCGTTATTCTGCGTATCGGCCACGAAGACATGCCCGATTATGTCTACGAGCATATTGACGGTTGGCTGGTCTTCCTGGGCAGTATAATCCTCGCCAATTATCTTGCCGGCAGTTACCGGATACAGCATTCATTCTCCCGGTTCAACATAGTTGTGACGTGGCTTTTCTCGATGATTTTCTCCGTGCTCGTGCTGAGCGTGTTTTCGTATGCGTGGCTGTTTACCGTCCTGCTCGGCCGCGGCGTCCTGCTTCTTTCGATAGCTTTATACAGCGTGCTTTCACTTGTGTTTAAAATGATTGCGTACCATACCCTGTTTACAAGGGATTTCCTGCTTTGCCGGACCGTTATAATAGGGACCGGTTTGAGGGCGAAGGAAGTAAAAGATATGATAGAGAACAGGTTCATACTTCCAATACACAAGGTTATTGCTTTTGTCAGCATAAGGGATGACAACGCGGCCCTTGATCCCGGTGTCCCCGCGGTGATTGACGGGATTGCCGTGGTCAACAGTACGATCGGAATGTTTGAGAGGATCGTGCTCAACATGCACGCAGACCTGACGATTATGGCTTTCCAGGACAGGGAAAACGACAAGCCGCTTTATCCCCATCTCAGGCGCCTGCGCTTTGAGGGCGTGGAGACGCTCGATACGTACGGCGCTATTGAGACATACCTGGGGAAAACACCGCTGGATTTGATTGATGAAGATACAATGACGCGCATTGTGATGGAATCCAGCCTGCCTGTTGTCAAGAGGCTCAAGCGCATCTTTGACGTTGCTGTAACCCTGTTGTTTGCCCCGGTCTGGATTCCCGTCGGACTGATCATAGCGTTCCTTGTAAAATGTACGGAGCCGCGCAATCCGGCCACCTATTCGCAAATGAGGGTCGGCCAGTTCAACGAGCTGTTCAGGATTTACAAGTTCAGGACCATGCGCCCGGGGTCGGAGGATCTTACAGGCCCGGTATGGTCGGAGGAACAGGACAGGAGGATAACGCCGGTCGGCCGGATGTTGAGAAGGTTCAGGCTGGATGAGATTCCCCAGTTTCTGAATATTCTCAGGGGAGAGATGAGCATTGTCGGTCCAAGGCCCGAGCGGCCCGAGCTGCACGCTGAACTTGAGAGCAAGATACCTTTCTTCGGCGAAAGGGCCAATGTATTGCCCGGCCTTACCGGCTGGGCCCAGGTCCGGTATCCTTACGGGAATACGGTGGAGGATGCTGCGAGGAAACTGGAGTACGACATTTATTATATAAAGAATCTTTCACTGAGCCTGGATCTTCAGATTATTCTCCGTACCATCCGGATAGTTCTTCTGGGGCTGGAAAGAGGGGAATAAATCATGTTTGCGGGTTGGGAGGAGCAGGTGTGCATTTTGCGGACTGTTGGATATAGCTGTAGCGCCGTACTGTGTACGGCGTCTGCGGCACGCAGTGCCGCACTACAGTGTAGAATCCAGGATGTTTCTCCGGCCATTCTCCCCGAAATTGCGGCTAGAGGTTTCCATTCCGTGCGGATGCTGCAAAATTCTATTTGTAATAGCCAATCCTGTTTTGAGATAGGTTCTTAATGACTTTTTTCTTCACATCGGTTTTTATTTTCCTGGTGTTCTGGCGTCCCCAGGAGTGGCTGCTGCCGTGGCTTTTCGGCTGGCCCGTTCTCGATGTAATAGTGGTCATTGCCCTCCTGACACTTATTATCGAAGTTGACCAGGGGAGTGTGCGGTTTCCTAGGCAGAAGGCACAGATATTCCTGCTTGCCGGCCTGTGGGTCGCATCAGTCATGTCCCACGTGGTGCATACCTATTTTGTAGGAATGATGGAAACAATCCCGGAAGTCTTTAAGATATGTTTTTTCACGGTACTGCTTTTCTGCATACTCGAACGTCCCCGTCACCTCAGGATTTTGGCTGTAATGTTCGTGGTCATGTCAT
>JAEAMF010001853.1_pt1 | contig 13501 bp, 13 predicted proteins | sample 8958721 | NCBI WGS metagenome assembly JAEAMF01 (sample SAMN16933255, study PRJNA681124) | bioreactor sludge metagenome | isolation source: anaerobic bioreactor treating anionic surfactant - SDBS | place: India: Bengaluru | collected 2019-02-28
AGCAAGAAGGCATAGGACATAGACATTACTTCTTTATGTTAAAAGATTGCGTTAATCCAGAAGTACCTAATGGTTTCTACAATGAATTTTTAAAGGAAGATTTAATGAAACACAAAAGAGTATTTGAAGCATTAGGTGGCAAGATGAGGGTAGAAGATGTAAAGGAACAGTTAAGTGGACTAGGGTTTTCTTCTACAAAGAGAAATGAATTAATAGTTAAGGTAAAAGGAAATATAGAAAGAATTTTAAAAATAAAATTTTAAAAATAATAAAAAGAAGGAGAATGATTAATTATGAATAAAGAGAAAAATATGTTTGAGGTAGCAGCAAGAAGTAAAATGAGATTTCCATTTAGAGGCTTAATATCAGTTGAAGATTTATGGGATTTATCTACAAGGGATTTAGATATAGTTTTCAAAACTTTAAATAGAGAATTAAAACAAGTTAAAGAGGAAAGTTTACTAGAAAATAAAACACAAGAAAATAAAGAACTTGAAATAAAAGTGGAAATTATAAAATATATTGTTACTGTTAAATTAGAAGAAGAACAGTTAAAAGTTAAGGCTAGAGAAGTAAAAGAACAAAAGCAAAAGATAATGGAGATTCTATCAACTAAAAAAGATGATGCATTACAAAATAAATCAATTGAGGAACTTCAACAAATGCTTAATGAGATAGGTAACTAAACTTTATAGATATATTGGGTTTATTATCAGATATAAATTCATAATAAACCCAATATATAAGTTATAAAACTAGCATTTTAATAGGGAGGTGAAAGTAGATGTTAAGCCCATTTATTTATTCAATAATTGGAACTTGCGTGGGTGGATTAATTACCTTTATAGTTACAAGATATTCATTGAATAAACAATTGCATAATGAAAAAATATTAAAGGATGAACAATTAAAAAGAGAACAAGATATTGCTATGAAAATAGTATGTACTGAATTTATGCACAATATATCAAATTTGATATCATTAAAAAAGGCAATAACTGAAGACAAACTTGAATATTCGTCACTTGTTAGACTAGACGATTTCTCTAAATTAATATGTAATGATGGTTGGAATAAATATAAAATAATTTTATGGGGACATCAAGATAAAAAAGCAATTGAGAGAATAGATTATTTTTATTTTAATATGTTAATGGAAACTCAGTGCAAAGTTACTAGCTATGAACGAATTAAAGAAAGATTAAAACATGGTATGGAAACATTTGATTATATAAAAAAATATCAAAATACATAATAAAGACTAGATTTTATTAAATAAATTATAAAGGAGAGTATAGTAATGAAAGGTAGATTGTTAACAGTGAAAGAAATAAATAAACTAAAAGATGGATATAAAGTTTATATTGTGCCATCTGAAATATTAGGGGTTTGCTTAGACAATGAAGGATTGGCTAGGGTTAAGATGTGTGAGAGATTTATGGAGTTTTATCCAAAGAATGGGGCTAACAAAACTTCATGGAGTTATAAAAAGGGTGATTTAACTGGTGTTCAAAATAATAAATGGTTAGATATATATGAATGGATAGAAGAAAAACAAATTCAACCTAAAGAAATACATAAGCCAACTAATCAACAAAGGCTTAATGAATTGAAGGTAGAAATGGAAAAGTTAGAGAAAGAAATAGCCGAAGAAAATATTAATGAATATATAGGGAGTTGTACTGTACATAAAGTTGAAGATATTTGTTTTCAACAACACATTAGTAAAGAAAAAGTTAAATTTAAAGAACATGATATTAAAGATGGAGATTATACAATAGAATACATAAGAAACGGCAATAAAGTTATATGTACTTTTAGTAATGGTTATACAATCGGTAAGGGAATTTCAAAATGTCACCATGATGACAAGTTTAATTATGGAAAAGGTGCTATAATTGCAGAGCTAAGGGCAAGATCAGATTTTTATAATAAAGTAGCTGCGAACATTTCAAAATAAACTTAATTAATAAATTATAAAACGTTGACAAGTAGAAAAACATGGTTTATACTTAATATAGTGAGGTGATTAAATTAATTGAATCTTTTAACACTAGATCAAGCCACAAAAACTGGATATTCATTGTGGAAAGATAAAGAACTTATAAAATATGGTTTATTCAATACAACAGATATTAAAGATATACATATGGAAGAGAAGATTTCTAATATTAAAATGTTCCTGGATAGAATGATCCAAGAATACCAAGTAGATATAGTAGTATTAGAGGATATTCAGCAACAAAAGAATGTTGATACATTTAAAAAACTTGCATACTTATTAGGAGTTCTACAGAATTACTTATTTGAAAAAGGAACACCATACATAATAATTAAACCTTCACAATGGAAACCGTTAGCAGGGGTTAAAGGTAGAACTAGAGAGCCACAAAAAAAATCAGCAATGGAAATTGTTAAAAAGAAATATGGAATTGAAGCAACTGAAGATGAATGTGATGCAATTTGTATTGGTTATGCAGTAACTAAAAGAGGAACTAATAAGTTTGAAATAATAAAAGAAATATGAGAGGTGATAGTATGAAAAAAGTTAAATATAACGCAACATTACATATTGAAGTTAGTTGTGAAGTAGAAGATGATGAAGTTGAAACATTAAGAACGAAAGAAGATATAGACAAATGCATAATAAAGAATTTAAAAGACAATTTTGATAAAGAATTTGATTTTAAGATAGAATCCAATTTAGAAATAATTTAATATAAAGGAGTAACAAGTCGAATGAAGATGAAAGATGGGTGTAAAGTTCCAATTAAGTTATGTAAACCACCACCTAATATTTAATTAAATTAAACTTAGATAATAAATTATAAAACGAAATAAAAAATATATTTTATTCAAAAATAATATGAAATTCGAGGAGGAATTATTAATGGCAAATAAAAGAATAATCGAAGTACCAGAAACTAAAGGGGAATTTAAATTAAGAGGACTTGTAACAGGAACATTAAAGGATAAGTTTTTCGAGTCAAAATTAACAAAAACTCAAGTACCTATGAACCTTGTTAAATTTGGTGTAACTACAGATGAAGATAACACAGTTTACTTAGACCTTAATGGAATGGAAAGAGAAGAAGTTTTCTTTTATAAAAAAGCAGAAGAAAAAGGTGGTAAAGGTGAAACTAAAAGAATTCCTTGGAATAAAAGAGGTTCATTTAATGAAGAAGGATTTACATTAATAGGAACTAAAGTTGGATTAACCAAAACAACAAATGATAAAGGTAAAGAAGTTAATGATACACATACATATGCTGAATATGATGCTTGTGAAGTAATTGCTGATAACTTACAAGATGATATGAGTTTATTTGTAAAAGGGAATATGGAGTTTAGCAGCTTTGTAAATGATAAAAATGAAATAAGAAGAAATACAAAATTTGTACCTAATCAAATTACCTTAACAAGTAAACCGTTAGATTTTGAAGCAGAAGATTTTGAGCCAATGAGTGATTTCCAACAAGTAATTATATATGTAGGATCAGAGATTGATAATAACGATAAAGATGATGTAAAAGGTGTTATACAAGCAAAAATTATTACTTATAGCACAATTGAAGATGTTGAATTTATATTAAGAGATCAATCATTATTTAAAACAATTAAAAAGAATATGAAACCATATACAGCTATTAAAGTTTGGGGAGTTATTAAAAACAAAGTTGAGATTGAAGAAGAAACAAATGCTTGGGGTTCTAAAAATAAATTTGATTCAGTTAATAAGACATTTATAAGAGAATTAGAAATTATAGGTGCTGATCCTTCAACAATTGATACAGAAACATATTCAGAAAAAGAAATAGAAAAGGCTTTAAATGCAATTAAAGAAAGTAAAAGAGCAAAAGAAGAATTTGGAGATAAAAACAAGGATTCATGGGGTTCATCAGGCAAAGACAGTAAAGATGAAGAAGAATTAGAAGGTTGGGAATAATAGAACAATAATTATAAAATATATAATAAAAGGAGTGTATTAATTTATGGCTAGAGCAAGACAAGGAATTAATGTTAAAAAATCACTAAAGTATTTCATTTACGGACAACAAGGTTCAAGAAAATCTAGTAGATGTTTAGACTTTGCAAGAATGAAAACTGAAGAAGGTAAACCATTTAGAGTTCTATACCTAGATTGTGAAACAGGATCAGTAGATTTCTTTTTAGAAGATTTAGAAGCAGAAGGTATTGACACAAGAAATATATATATAGTTTATACATCTAGTTATGATGAACTAGAACAATATTCAAATAAAGCTATAGCAAATGAAGATTTATACATATTAGATGATGATGGAAATGAAACAGATGATATAGTGTTAGATTCAGAAGGAAATCCATTTAGAGCAGATGCAATAGTAATAGATGGTATAACTGTAGTAGCTGATAATGTTCAACAAGCAGCATTAAATCTTTCTGAAAAAAGAGCATCAGTAAGAGCAAAAGTAAATGGTTTAATCGGTGATGAAAAAACTGTTGCAGTAGAAACAGCAGGATTAGAATTTAAAGATCATACTAAAATTAAGACAAAAGGTAAGGCATTAATAAGAAATCTTATAACTGGTACTGACAAATGTGTAGCAATTACAGGCAGAGATAAAGTTGAAAAAATTATGCAGAAAGATAGTAAAAATCAAATGCAACTTGTAGCAACTGGTGAAAGAGTACCTGAGTCATGGGATTTTATAAGATATGAAGTTTACACAGTAATTCATACTTATGTAGACCTAGAAACTGGTGAAACTTACGCAACAATTGAAAATAAGGACAGAACAGGTGTACACATGCCAAATGAAAGACTTGAAGAAGGTTGGACTTTACTAGATTGGCAAAAGGTTATAACCAATAATAAAGGTAAAAAAGCTATGGTAAGCCTTGATAGTTTTGAAAAAACAATAGAAAAAGATGAAAAAATGTATGAAAAAACAAGTGATATGGATGTAAAAGTAGAAAATGTTAATCAAAATAATGATATTGTTGAGACACCTGAAACATATCACAAACAAATCAAAGATGCTATTAACAAATTACCAGCAGTTAAGAAAAGAACATTGGCAACAAGTGTAAAAAAAGAAGGACTTCCAATGAAGTATGAAGAGTTAACTGATATAGATCAATTAAAAAAATACTTAGAAATAGTAACTCAATAATTAAATAAAGGGTGGTTTATATCACCCTTTTAATTTTATAAAAGGAGGTTAGAGTGTGCCTAGAGTTAAAAAATCAGTATTTAGGAAATGCAGTATTTGTGGTATTGAATTTGATATTAACAATATTGAATATTTAAAAATCAATAAAAAATATGTGGAAACAAGTTGTTATATCACTAATGAATATGGAAAAGGTTTAGATGAAATTACCATTCAAGAGAAAATCAAAATAATTAAAAAATCTATGGAATTGGAGTTAAATAAAAAAAGAGAGATTGAAATTGAAAAAGAAAGAAAAAAATTATTAGCAAAACAATCACAAGTGAATAGAGAAGAAGAGAGATATAAATTAGTTAAATGGATTCAGGAAAATTATAATATTAATACATTACCAAAGATTACTTATATAAAATTATCAAATATTAACAATGGCAATTTTAAAGATTTAAATGAAGGAATAACTTATGAAGATTTACTGTGTATGTTTCAAAAGAAAAAGAATTACTTAGATAAAGTAGCTGACAAAAATAATAGAACTGGAAAAGAAATGAATGGGTTACAGAGATTAAACTACGATTTGGCGATATTGGTCAATTTATATGATGGTTACAAACAATGGAAAGAAAAGCAGAAGGTAAATGAAGCAAATTTAATTGTAGAAGAAAATAAGAAAGAAAATGAAATTAAAATAGATTATACAAAAATTAAACCTGTAGCAAGTGATGAGAGTGATATATCTAATATTATAGATGATTTATATTAAAGGAGAATGGGAAATGCCAGGAGAAAAAGATATTTTCAACGTACAAAATGAAATTTTATTTGTAGGATCGTTTTTTAAAAAGCCAGACTTGTATATAGAGTATGGTAGATATATTAAACCTAAATATGACTTTTATGATGAAGTAACATCATTTCTATATAATTCATTTGAACTGTATTATAAAACATTTTCTCAAACTATAGATGAAACTAAATTTAATACCTTTATGAGCCAGGATAAAGATAGACTTATGTTATATAAAAAATATGGTGGATATAAAACAGTTAAAACTTGGATGACTTTATCTGACACAGAAGATTTTAAGAATTACATAGAGGTTATAAAAAAATATAGCTTACTAAGAGAATACAGTAAAAAAGGATATAATGTAGAAAAAATAATAGAACATTCAAAGTTTAATACATTTAAAGCTAATGATATTTATAGAATAATAAGAAGTGGTGCTGACAAAATTGGAACTATAATACTTAATAATGAAGAAAGCAGTATATTAAACGAAGGTGCTAAAAACTTTATTAGAAAAAAATTAATTGTTCCAGATATGGGATTAGAAATACCATTTACATCATTAAATGAGATGTTTAGGGGGATGAGATTAGGTAAATTATTAGCATTAGCATTTTTATCTAATGAGGGGAAAACAAGATTATTATGCTTAATTGCATCATACATAACATTAATTAAAGGTGAAAAGTTTTTAGCAATGTGCAATGAAACCTCAGAAGAAGATTTTAGAGCATGTATGTTAGTTACAGTAATTAATAATCAATGCTTTAGAGATTTACATGGTATACAAGTTGAAAAACCTGAAAGAGAAATTGTTTTAGGTATATATAAAGATGATAATGGAAGTGTAATTGAAAGAAAAGTTAATGCTGAAGGTGAATTTACTGAAACCGAGGAAGAGTATGAGGAAAGAATATATCAAACTTCTACAGAATACAGAAAGATACTGCAAGTTGCAGATTGGATTGAATCACAAACCAAAAATAAACTTTATTTTAGATATATGAAAGATTATTCAGATTCAAATATAGAGTTTGAAATTAGAAAACACAAAATTGTTTATGATATTAAATACTTTGGTTATGACACATTAAAGGGCTATAAAAGTGATGAGTGGATGATATTAAAGCAAAGTACAACGAACTTATCCCAACTTTGTTTAGAATTAAATGTATTCATATGGGCTTCAATACAATTAACAGATGACTCAGTGTATACAGATATATTTCAATTCTCATCAAATAATATAGCAAATGCAAGACAGTTAAAACACGTTCTTGATTATTTATGTTTAGGTAAAAGGTTAAACAAAGATGAATACCATAAATATAAATATAAAACTACAAATCAATGGGGGCAAGAGCAAACTCAAGAGTTAGATTTAAAGAAAGTGTATTATTGTTTAAAAGTTGATAAAAATCGTGGAGGATCAAAAGATAAAATTCCTGTGTTATGTGTTGATTTAGACTTAAATACATGGTATGAAGTTGGTTATTTAATAAAAGGTAAATCATAAAGGTTGTGATATTATGGATGCTAAGGATTTAAAAGATTATATAATTATAAATGAAAAAATCAAATACATATTAGAAGAGTTAGGTTGCCATCACATAGACGATAGAAACGATAAATATGTTAGTGCAGCTAATCCAAATGGTGATAATAAAGGTGCTATAGTAGTATATAAAGATAATTTAAACTGTGATAACTATACAAGAAATATAGTTGATAAGTACGGTAATTCTGACTTATTTTCACTAGTGTGTTATATTAAGGATATTTATTTTACTGAAGCACTTAAATGGGTTTGTGGTATTCTAGGACTTGATTTCTATTCACAAGAAAATAATGAAATTCCAGAGAGTTTAAAATGGACTAGACAAATTATAGAGATGTGTGAAGGAGATTATGAGAATCAAGAATATGAAATTATAAAACCAATATCAGAAAAAATATTAAAATATTACAAACCTGTATGTAACAAGTTATTTCTATCAGATGGCGTAAGTTATGAAACCCAAAGTGAATTTGAAGTAGGTTATGATCTACAAACTCATAGATATACAATTCCAATTAGAGATGAATTAAATACTCTTGTAGGTGTTAAAGGGAGATATTATTTAAAAATACCACCTAGTTATGAGGATAAATTCATTTACTTAGAGCCATGTGCTAAAAGTCAAATATTATTTGGATTACATAAGACAATGCCTTATATTAAAGAAAAAGGTAAGGTTATAGTAGTAGAATCAGAAAAAAGTGTAATGGTTTTATGGGATTTGGGAATAAGAAATGTAGTAGCTATTGGAGGACATAAATTATCAAAGAAACAAGTAGAAAAAATAATAAGGCTAGGAATAAATGAAGTTATTCTTTGCTATGATGAAGATGTAAATAGAGATAAAGAGACTAAAAAAATAAATAAAAAAGATTACAAAGTTGAAGCAGAAAAGTTTATTTCACAAATTAAAGTTTCTGCAATGGTTGATTTGAATGGAGAATTATTAAAAGAAAAAGAAAGTCCAGTAGATAATATAGATAATTTTAATAAATTATATGATGAAAGAAAGGTGTTACAAGATGGAGAATAATAGTTTACCAATAAAAGAATTATTAAGTTATTCTAGAATAGATACATTTATGCAATGTCCTATGAGATATAAGTTAAAATACATAGATAAAAATTACACCAATACATCAAGTATAGCATTAGAAATGGGAAGTTTACTACATAAAGGCATGGAGTTAAAATATCAAGGAGAAGCCCTAGATATAATTTGGAAATACATATTAAATGGTTATAAAGATGAAAAAGAGAATTTAAATGGATTAAAAACCATTCAAGATTTTTATGGCTTTGAATACTATGAAAAAAATGAAAAAAGTGGAATGACTTATGAAGATAAGATTGAAAATTATAAAATAAAGTTGTATAATGATAATATAGGAGATGATTGGGAAGTAATCGGAACAGAAATTGAATTCGTATTTACATTTAACAACAAAGCTAGAATACAGGGTAAAATTGATAGATTGGATAGAAATAAGATAACAGGTGATCTAAGAGTTGTAGATTATAAAACTAATAATAAGCCTTTTAATGATAAAGACTTAGTAACTCCTTTACAAATGGTTATATACGGACTTGCTTGTAAAGATAAGTACGGTATAGAGCCAACAGAATACATATATGACATGTTATTTCATAACACAATACAATATGCAGGAACAAAAGGTTTTCTTGCAAGGGGTGAAAAGAAATTAAATAAAGTATTAGATGAATTAATTTGGTATGATAATCTTGGTAAGGAATGTTATAATCCGAAACCAACACCTTTGTGTTATTGGTGTGACTATTGTGTTAACAATCCAAATTCTGATTCATGGTACAACGGATTATGCGATTACTATAGTTTATGGACTCCATTAGAAAAAACATTTCAAACAAATAAACAATGGAATTAGAGTATAAATTATAAAATGAGGTGATTAAATGACTTATTCAGCATTGCATAACCATTCAGAATTTAGTTTATTAGATGGATTTGCAAAACCTGAAGAATATATGCAAAGAGCAACAGAAATAGGGCTTAAGGCATTTGCCATCACAGAACATGGCAACTTGTATAGTTCAATATATTATGCAGACTTACAGGAAAAATATCCAAATATTAAATTATTATATGGTGTAGAAGTGTATGAATGTTTTGATATGAATATTAAGGATAAGGATAGTAAGTATTTTCACCTTATCCTTATAGCCAAAAATGAAAATGCGAGAAAGGGTATTAATGAAATTATTACACAAAGTAATTTTAAAGGTATGTATTATAAACCTAGAGTGGATTTAAAACTACTTAAGCCTTACGGTAAGGACTTAATAGCAACTAGTGCATGTCTAGCAAGTAAATTATCAAGAGAAGAAGATTATACTAAGTGTATTGAATATATTAATGAATACAAGGAAATATTTCCTCACTTCTATCTTGAAATGCAATCACATATTCACCCACATCAAGAAGTTTATAATAATAAGATATTAAAACTAAGTAAAGATACAAATACACCATACATAATAACAACAGATAGTCATGTTGCTTATAAAGAAGATTTATACTACCAGGGAAGACACGTTCAAATAGCACAAGATAAAGAAACAATGAGTGAAAGCTATGAAGGGTGCTATTTGCAAAGTGTAGAAGAAATACATAATGTTATGGACAAACAAATCGGAGAATTAGCAGTTAATATTGGATTGCAAAATACAAATAAAATTGCTGACTTATGTGATTATGTTAAAATGCCTTTTCAAGAGCCTCAATTACCAACTTATCCATTGCCAAAAGGATTTAATAATAATTGCGATTATTTAAGACATTTGGTAGAAGAAGGTTGGAAAAAAAGAAAAGTAGATAATTTATCACAAGAAGAAATTAATATTAGAAAAGAGAGAATGGAATATGAATTATCTGTAATTCACCAAATGAAGTTTGATGGATACTTTATCATAGTTTGGGATTTTATTAATTGGGCTAAAAAGAATGATGTTATGGTTGGAGTTGGTCGTGGTTCTGGTGCAGGAAGTTTTGTATGTTTCTTATTAGGAGTTACTAATTTAGACCCTATTAAGTATGGTTTAATATTCCAAAGATTTTTAAATCCAGAACGTATCTCAATGCCTGATTTAGATATAGATTTATCGGATAGAGATAAAGTTATTAAATACTTAATGAATAAATATGGCGAAGAAAGAGTATGCCAAATAATTAATTTTGCTTATATTACACCATTAAATGCAATTAAAGATACCGCTAGAGTTCTAGGAATACCATATAAAATATCTGATACTATTGCTAAAAGATTTTCTTATGATACTTTTGAAGATTGTTTAAAACAAAATGTAGGTATTTATGAAGAATATCCTGAATATGAAGAGTTATTTAAGATAGCTAGTAGAATTAGTGGAAGAGTTAGAGGAACTTCTACTCATGCAGGTGGAGTAGGAATAGTTGATACTAAAATAACTGATTATATGCCTATGAAAGTTGGAGAAAATGGAGAACATGTTATACAAGTAGATAAAGTAAATATTGAAAGAATAGGAATTATAAAATTTGATCTACTTGGTGTAAAAACTTTATGCTTAGTACAAGATGTAATCAAAAGTGCAGGAATTGATGAATGGGATATAGATATTAATAATATAAAATTTGAAACAGATCAAGAAAGTTATAACCTTTTAAGTTGTGCAAACACTAATGCAGTATTCCAGGTTGAATCATCAGGAATGAAGGATTTGCTTGTTAGGTTAAAGCCGCAAAATTTAAACGAGTTATCAGCAGTAATTGCCCTCTATAGACCTGACAGTATGAGTGCATTGGAAGAATTTATTGAATGTAAGCATAATTCTAGTAAGATAAGTTTTATACATGATGATATGAAACCAATATTGAATAAAACTTATGGATGTATGATATATCAGGAACAACTCCTTGATATAGTTAGGATTTTTGGTGGTAGAACATATGGTGGGGCAGATAAATTTCGTAAAGGAATCGGTAAATTTTGCCGAGGTTAAATTGAGGAAAATCGGTGAAGGCTAAGTAATATTTGTAAAAGTTGATAAATTATTATATAAATATACTATAAAGGAGGTGAAATCAATGAAAGCTAACAATAATTATTTAACACAAGAAGAGAAAGATAAGATACTAGAATTGCATGAAATTGGAATGAATACAGTACAAATAGCTAAATGTTTAAACAGGCATAACTCTTCAATTGGTAGATATTTAAAAAAGTGTGGTATTGAAAACAATGGAACTAATTCAAAATTAACTAAAAGCGATATAGAAGATATAAAAGAATACTATCAAAAGGGACTAACATCTAAACAAATATTTGAATTATATAATAATAAAGTAGGATGTGAAGAAACAATACAAGTTATTATAAGAAAGAACGGTATTTCAAGACCAAGAGGTTATCAAAACAATTTTAAACATGATTATTTTAAACAAATAAACACTTCATCAAAAGCTTACTTTTTAGGGTTTTTATTAACTGATGGTAACGTTCATACTTACAATACATTAAAAAGGCAAGATAAAATCCAAATTGGGTTAAAATATGAGGATAAATATATTCTGGATATATTAAAAAATGAATTAAACAGTGATAATAAAATCTCCGAATATCATAAAAACAATAGGGATGAATGTTACTTCTCAGTAGCATCTAATGAAATGGCAAAAGATTTAAGCCAGTATGGTATAGTGCCAAATAAAACATTTTTAATAAATAAATTACCGTCAATCCCAAAAGAATTTATACCTGATTTAATACGAGGTATTTTTGATGGAGATGGAACTGTATTTATACTAAATTCAAATAAAAAATTAAGATTTGGGTTCTATGGAACACATAATCTAATAAAAGAAATATTAGAATTTCTTAATAAGAATCTTAATATATCTTTAAATAAAATTACAGATAAAAATACAGTTAGTTTTGTTATGTTTGGCAAAGAGAACGATATTAAAAAATTCTATAATTATATTTATTATAGTGATGATATTGTTTATCTAAAAAGAAAATTCAATAAATTTAAAGAATATTTATCAATTTGAAAAAATATAGTACAAATATTATATGTTAATACCGAGAGGGGTTGTATCGCAATTCCTTGTAGAGCATAGAAGGTGAGCATTATGATAGCAATAATCCTTCCACGAGTCTTCGACTACTTTTTAAGTAGAAAATATATGCCGACCTAGCCACGAATGAACGTGGTATAATGGGGGAAACTCCTAGAACATAGGGATAAAAAGCCTTATGGATAACAATGTGAAAAAAGACATTAAAATGGTTCAACAAGAAGCAAATTCGCTTTATGAAGAAATTAAAAGTACAGGATATGTAGAAAGTATAGCAAAAACAATTAGTGAAGATATGAAAAAAAAGGGCGGATATCTTTTTAACGCATCTCATAGTTTTTCTTATGCAGTATTATGTTTACAAACCGCTTATCTAAAAAAACATTATCCACTATATTTTTATAAAGCATTATTGAACGTTAAGAAAAATGATAATGGTGCTTTAAATAAATATATTAATGATGCTTTTGATAATGGTATATCAGTATTACCACCTAATATAAATCAATCAGAAATAAACTTCTCAATTTGTGAAGATAAAGTATTATTTGGACTTTCATCAATAAAGGGAATGGGAGAAGTTTTAGCAAGTAAGTTAATTGAAGAACGTTTAACCAATGGTAAATTTAAAGGAGTTTCTGATTTAATAGAAAGATGTGGAGTATCTGAAAGTCAACTAGTTACATTAGTTAAATCAGGATCATTACCATGTAAAAATAAAAAGCAATTCTTATTAAATTATTTTGATAAATTTTGTGTTAGCACAAAAAAATATGAGCCTGTGGTGAGTTTACCAAAACTTCAAACATTAAAAGAAGATTGGGGCATAGATACAGATAAAATAAAAAGTAAAGAAGACAGATTAGATTTGTATAATGAAAAACGCAAAATCCAACACA
>JAEAMF010001854.1_pt1 | contig 13500 bp, 8 predicted proteins | sample 8958721 | NCBI WGS metagenome assembly JAEAMF01 (sample SAMN16933255, study PRJNA681124) | bioreactor sludge metagenome | isolation source: anaerobic bioreactor treating anionic surfactant - SDBS | place: India: Bengaluru | collected 2019-02-28
AAGCACCTGATTTATTCGTCAAGAACGTGCGTAATCATCCGGGACCTGACACATAATTCAACGGCGTTGATCTGCGAGACAGTTTGTTCACCAGCTGTGAGGCGAAAAAGTTTCATTGAACTTCTCACCGCCTTGAATCGACCAGGCTTTCCTAGACAGTTGCCAGCCTCACAGAATGACGTCTCTCAAACTCTACGGGAGACAGGCCATCCGCAGAAGAATGTCTTCGGATGGGGTTGTAAAACATCTCAATGTAGCTAAACACATCGCTGCGCGCTTCTTTCCTGGTTGCATATACGTGCTTGCGGATGCGCTCGCGTTTCAATAATTGGAAGTTACCGACGGATAGGGCGTACATCGCTCACGCAGTAAACCAGATGGCATGTCGTTTGCTTGCCTGTATTGTTGGCGGAGCTTTGGGCACGAGCGGTGAAACAAAGTGTTGATTGATACCGTGACATACAAAATGTGTTACCTTGAGTAGCTATGACAATTGTTTTGGATGTCTCTGTGCCACTGACATGAATCACGGCTGCCCGAGGCAAATCCGGCAAGGAGGGTAACTTGTTATTCAATGATCAAAAAACCGAACCAGCGCACATTTTGATCATTGATGATCAACCCAGTAATGTGCTGATTCTGCGAGAAGCGGTTCGCGATCTGGGCGAAATCCATTTCGCCACCAGCGGGGAAGCGGCGCTGCTTGCGGCGCAACGCGAGCCGCCGGACATCATCCTGCTGGACATCGAGATGCCGGAGATGGATGGCTTTGCCGTATGCCAGGCCATTAAAGCGGACCCCCGGTTGAGGGACGTCCCGGTCATTTTTGTCACTTCTCATACGCAAGACGCCATCGAGCTGCATGCGCTCAGTCTCGGCGGGGTGGATTTCCTGCAGAAGCCGCTCAATGTGCCGATTGCGCGTGCGCGCATCCAGACTCACCTGGCGCTGCGCTTGCGTTCCAAACAGCTGGCCTGCGCGCAACAGGACCTGCAGGATCTGGTGCAGCATCTGCCTGCCTTTGTCGCCTATTGGGATGAGTCGTACCGCAATATCCTGTGCAACGATGTGGACGGGCAGTGGTTTGGCATTCCGGCCGAGCGCATGCGTGGCATGCGGCTGCAGGAGGTGCTCGGCAATCATGTCTATGCCGAGATCGAAGCGCACCTTGCCGGCCTGGCCGACGGGCGTGCGGTGTCGTTTGATCTGGAATACATGCGTCAGGATGGCGACATGCTGTTTGGCCAGGTGTCGCTGGTGTGTCGAGACCAGTCCGGTCTGCAAGTCGGCCTGCTGATGCTGGTGACGGATGTGACAGACCGGAAATTGGCCGAGACCTCTCTGCACAACGAGAAGGAGCGGCTGCGCATTACCCTGAATTCGATCGGCGATGCCGTGATCGCTACCGATGCCGAAGGTCGGGTCAACTTCCTGAACCCCATCGCGGAGGCGATGACCGGCTGGTATGGCAGGAGGGCAATCGGCGTGCCGATCGAGCAGGTGATGCCGCTACGCGACAGCTTCGATGGGCACGTGCTGCAAAACCCGATCTATCTCGCGCTCAAGGAGCAGCGCATCGTCGGCATGGCGCTCAACTGCCAGATCGCCTGCCGCGATGGTCGCGTGCTGGAGGTGGAAGACTCTGCCGCCCCGATCTGGGACCAGGCCGGCAAGCTGACCGGTGCCATCATCGTTTTTCATGATGTCAGCGAAGCGCGGGCACTGGCGCTCAAGATGACGCATCTTGCCCACCATGATCCGCTGACCAATCTGCCGAACCGCATGCTGCTGCAGGACCGTACCTCGCAGGCACTGCAACAGGCTGGCCGCAATGGTGGCCAGGTTGCCTTGTTCATACTGGATCTCGACCATTTCAAGACCATCAACGACTCGGTCGGCCATTCCATCGGCGATCAGCTGCTGTTGCAGCTTGCCAAGCGGCTGCAGCAGTTTGTGCGCAATGGTGACACCATCAGCCGTCAGGGCGGCGACGAGTTCATTATCCTGATCCCGGAAATCAGGCATGTGGACGAAGTCTCCCAGCTAGGCGAGCGCCTGCTGGAAGCCTGTGCCGAACCCTTCCTGCTCGATGGCGTCCGCTATGACTTGTCGATGAGCATCGGCATTAGCCTGTACCCGGACGACGCCGACGACCAGGAGGCACTGTACCGCCATGCCGATGCCGCCATGTATCAGGCCAAGCAGGAGGGACGTGGACGCTTCCGCTTTTTCTCGCAGGAAATCGAGCATACCCTTCATGCACGCCACATGCTGGAGCGCCAAATGCGTGCCGCGGTGGCCGAGGGCGACTTCGAGGTGCACTACCAGCCCAAGATCGATCTGGCTTCACAGCAGGTGGTCGGTGCCGAGGCGTTGGTACGCTGGCGCCGGCAGGATGGCTCGCTGATTTCTCCCGCCCAGTTCATTCCGCTCGCGGAAGAAACCGGGCTGATCGTACCGCTCGGGCGCTCCGTGCTGCTGAAAGCCTGTCAGGAAGGGCGGCGCTGGCATGAGCAGGGTTACTTGATCCATATCGCGGTCAATGTCTCCGCCGTGCAGCTGGCGCAGAGCAACTTTACTGCCATGGTCAGCGAGATCATCGAGCAAACCGGCATCATGCCGGGCTACCTGGAACTGGAGATCACGGAAGGGGTGCTGGCTAAGGATGTCAAAAATACCTTTGCCATCATCAATGAGCTGCACAAAATCGGAGTGACGATCTCCATCGACGACTTCGGCACCGGTTACTCCAGTCTTTCCTATCTGAAGCAGTTCCCCATCGATGTACTCAAGATCGACCAGAGCTTTACCCGCGAAATCCTGACGGAAAAGAGCAGCGCCGCAATTGTGGCCGCCATCATCAACATGGCGCATGGCCTGGATTTGCGCCTGGTGGCCGAGGGCGTGGAGACGCAGGCACAGGCGGAGCTGTTGCAGCAGATGGGCTGCACGGTGATGCAGGGCTACCTGTACAGCCGCCCGCTGATGCCGGAGCGGCTGACCGAGTATCTCCAACACTGGCGGTCAAAGTAACCGTCCGCAAAGGCTGGCGATGCGCCACATGGCGGCCTGTTGCCGCTTGGAGCAGTAGCCGTATGCACCGGTAAGGGGGTAGCGCGGTGCACATGAACAGACTAGCCAGGGGAAAGCAAGTCATGGCATTACAACAACAAAAACTGCGGATCCATGCCGGACGGCGTGGCATCCTGGTGTTCCTGAGCGGGCTGCTCCTGACCGCGGGGCTGACCCTGCAACTGGATCGTAAGCAGGAGCAGGATCGGCAAGAGGCCTACCAGAACTTCACCACGCAATTTGCCGATACGGTCGAGGAGCGGATTACCCGTTACCAGTACGGCTTGCGCGGCGCGCGGGGCGCCATTCTGGTGGCCGGGGAGCAGGGCATCTCGCGTGCGGATTTCCGTCGTTACAGTGCCAGCCGCGATATGAAAGTGGAGTTCCCGGGGGCGCACGGCTTCGGCTTCATCCGTCGTGTGCCGCTGGCCGATGAGGCGGCGTTTGTCGCCAGGGCGAGACAAGATGACGCCCCCGGCTTTGCCATCCGCCAGCTGCAGCCACATGCCGGCGAGCGCTATGTCATCCAGTACTTTGAACCGCAGGCTGGCAATCAGCAGGCGATTGGACTTGATATTGCCTCCGAGCCGAACCGCAAGGCCGCCGCCGACGCTGCCATGCGGAGCGGGCAGGTGCAGCTCACGGCACCGATTACCCTGGTCCAGGCCATGAAAGCACCCAGCAAATCCTTCCTGATGCTGATGCCGATCTACCGGGATGGCATGGCACGGGATAGCGAGGCGCAGCGAGTGGCGGCCACCCTGGGCTGGAGCTATGCGCCCATTCTGATGGACGAGGTGATGGGGGCGATTCGTATTAATCCGGAGCTGACTCAGTTCACCTTGAGTGATGTCAGCGACCCCCGGAAACCGGTTGTGTTCTACGCCTCCCGAGCCGCTGCTGGTGCTGTGATCGGTAGCCGCAGCGTGACCAAAACCATTCTAGGCAGGACGTGGCAGATCGAAGTCCGCTTTCAGCCCGCATTTCTTGCCGGCTTGCACCAGAATAACCTCTATGCCGTAGGCCTGCTCGGTGTGCTGGCAAGTCTTGGCTTTGCCATCATGGTTTTCCTGTGGAGCAGCAGCCGCCTGCGCCAGCAGCAGCTGATCGATGCTCAGGCGCGGATGGCGGCCATCGTGGAAAGCTCCATCGACGGCATCATCGGCAAAACCCTGCAAGGCGTGGTGATCAGCTGGAATCGTGGTGCGGAAGAGATCTTTGGTTACCGCGCGGACGAGGCGCTGGGCAAGACCATGGCGCAGCTGGTGGTGCCGGATGATCTGGCTTACGAGGAAGAGGACATTCTGGCGCGTATAGGCCGTGGCGAAAGGCTGGATCACTTCACGACCCGGCGCCGCCACAAGAATGGCCAGCTGATCGATGTTTCGGTATCGGTATCCCCCATTATTGATGACAGTGGCCGTATCGTCGGCACCTCCAAGACCGTACGTGACATCAGCGAGCAAGTGGTCATCGAGAGGCAGATGAAGGAGCTGAACGCGCACCTGGAGGAAATGGTCGCTACCCGGACGGCCGAGCTGGATCGCGCGCGGCGTGTGTTGCGCACCGTGCTCGATGCGGTGCCGTCGATGATCGGCTACTGGGACAAGCAACTGGTCAACCGCGTGGCCAACCATGCCTACCACACATGGTTCGGTGTCGACCCGGACACTCTGCCGGGCATGAGCATGGTCGACTTGCTGGGCAAAGACCTGTTTGCCGCCAATCGTCCTCATATCGATGCGGTGTTGCGCGGCGACGAGCAGACCTTCGAACGCGCCATTCTTGGCCCGGACGGCAAAGAACGGCACTCGCTGGTTCACTACATCCCGGACCGGATTGATGGCGAGGTACAGGGCTTTTATGTGATGGAGCATGATGTCACCGAGCTGGTCGAAGGGCGACAGCAGTTGGCCGCAGCGCTGCGCGAAAACCAGGTGTTGCTGCAAACCATCAACGAGCAATTGCTGTACTCGGTTTCCGACCCGAACGGGGTGATCATCGAGGCCAACGACCAGTTCTGCCTGGTGCACGGCTATACCCGCGAAGAGATCATCGGGCGGGATCACCACCTGTTCAATTCCGGCCTCCATCCGGCTGCCTTCTGGCAGAACATGTGGGACACCGTCCTTGCCAACAAGGCCTGGCATGGCGAGATCTGCAACAAGGGCAAGGACGGCAGCCTGCTGTGGTTCGATACCGTGATTGCGCCTTGTCTCGATAGTGAGGGCCAGCTGGAGCGCTTTGTCGCCTTGCGTATCGATGTCACCGAACGCCGCGCGGCGGACGAGGAACGGAAGCGTCTGAACGTGCTGCTGGGCAACGTGCTGCGTTCGGCCTCCGAGGTGTCCATCATCGCCACCGATCAGGATGGCCTCATCACCATTTTCAACAGCGGCGCCCAGAGCATGCTCGGCTATCAAGAGGACGAAATGGTGGGGCGTTGTACCCCGGCCGTGATTCACCTGCCCGATGAGGTCAACGCGCGCGGCGAGGAGCTGAGCCGGCAGTATGGCCAGGCCATCGAAGGCCTCCGTGTCTTTGTGCATGTGCCGGAGTTTGTCGCGCCCGAAACGCGCGAATGGACCTATGTCTGCAAGGATGGCTCCTGGCGCCGGGTGATGCTGTCTGTCACCGCGATGCGTGACGAGCAGGGGGTACTCACCGGCTACCTGGGCATCGCGACGGACATCACCGAGCAACAGCAAGCGCGGCAGGAGCTGCAGCTGGCGCTTGACCAGCTGGCCAGCGCCGCTGACGTTGCCGAAATGGGGGTGTGGGAATGGACGCTGGAGGAAAATGCAGTCCAGTGTAACCCGAAAATGTTCGAGATCTATGCGTTGCCCGAGGTAACGAAAGGCGAAGTCCTGGATTTTGAAGTCTGGCGTTCCCGTATCCATCCCGATGATGTCGATGCCACGATGGCGAGCCTGCAAGCCGCCTTGGATGGCCGTGGCGTGTATGACCCGGTGTTCCGGGTGGTGCATCCGGATGGCCAGATCCGCTATGTGCAGGCCGGTGGCAAGGTGTGGCGCGACGCGAAGGGTAGGGCGGTTAGTTTCGTCGGCATCAACCAGGACATCACCATACGCAAGCAGTTCGAGAACAGCCTGGAGCTGGCAAGACAGCAGGCGGAACAGGCGAGCGTGGCAAAAAGCCAGTTCCTGGCCAATATGAGCCACGAGATCCGCACGCCGATGAATGCCGTGCTCGGGATGTTGCAGCTGGTTCGGCAGACACCGCTGGATACGCGACAGCAGGATTACGTGGTCAAGGCACAGTCGGCAGCCAAATCACTGCTGGCACTGCTGAACGATATCCTGGATTTCTCCAAGATTGATGCCGGCAAACTTGAGCTGGATATCCATGCCTTTAGCCTGGAAGACATGCTGCGCGAACTGGCCGTGGTGTTGTCCGGCAATCAGCATCACAAGACCGTGGAGCTGATGTTCGAAGTCGATCCGTCGCTGCCACTGGAGGTCAGAGGCGACAAGCTGCGCATCCTGCAGATCCTGATCAATCTTGGTGGCAACGCCCTCAAGTTCACCGAGGCCGGGCAGGTCGTCATTCACCTGTCCGCGCTGCGTCAGGACGCGGCGAGCGTGACGTTGCAGATGTCGGTCACCGACACCGGCATCGGCATTACCCCGGAACAGTTGAGCCGCATCTTCAATGGTTTTACTCAGGCCGAGTCCTCCACCACCCGCCGCTTCGGCGGCTCCGGGCTGGGGCTGGTCATCTGCCAGCGTCTGGTGGCTCTGATGGGGAGCGAATTGCGGGTCGACAGCGAACCGGGCCGTGGCAGCTGCTTCTCGTTCGAGCTATGCCTTGAGGTGGAAAACAAGGCTCTGTCCATCAGCGTCGTCGCACCGGACATCAGTCATTGCCATGTGCTGGTGGTTGATGACTGTGAGATTTCGAGGGAAATCCTGGTCAAGACCATCGAAATGCGTGGCTGGAGTTGCGATGCGGTGGAGAGTGGCGCGAAGGCCCTGGTAAAGATCATCAGCGCACTGAAAGCGGGTCGACCTTACGATGTGGTCTTGGTGGACTGGCGCATGCCGGAAATGGACGGGGTTGCTACCGCGAAGCTGATCAAGCAGCAGTTTCCGGATGGCGCCTGCCCGGTCGTCATCATGTTGTCCGCGTACGGGCGTGAGCTGCTGGGCAAGATTTCAGAGCAGGACCGAGTTATTTTCCGCGATATCCTGACCAAACCGATTACCCCGCAACAACTGATCGCCTCCATCGCGCGGGCGCGCCAGCCGGCTCAGAGCGACTCCTTGCCGCCGGTATTCGAGTTACCACAGCGGCTGGCGGGGGTGCGTCTCCTGCTGGTCGAGGACAATGCGCTGAACCGGCAGGTGGCCGGCGAGTTGCTGACCCATGAGGGCGCATCGGTGGTGATGGCCGAGGATGGCCTGCAGGGGGTTCGGATTGCCACGCAGCAACCGGATGCTTTTGACATTATCATCATGGACATGCAGATGCCCGTCATGGATGGCCTGCAGGCGACGCGCGAGATTCGTGCCGTACCGGTGCTGGCAGCGCTGCCGATCCTGGCGATGACGGCCAATGCCTCGCATGCCGACCGGGAGGCATGTCTGCAGGCCGGGATGAACGATCATGTCGGCAAGCCGATCGATATCGACGAGGTGGTCGAGCTCATACTGAAGCTGGTACAGGGGAAAGCCGTACCTGCCGCCGGAACCGAACGGCAGCCGGCCGCAGCGCCGGAAACGGCTACTGCGGCGGAGGTCGACCCGCTCGACCGGCTGATGCGCCGTTTTGGTCAAAATCTGAACGTGTATCGCCAGACACTGGCCAGTTTCTCGATCGAGGCTTGCAATCAGCTGGACATGCTGGCTCGGCAGCGCGAGGCGGCGGATGTGCCGCGCATGGCTGCAACCTTCCACGCCCTGAAAGGCGTGGCTGCGACGGTCGGGGCCACGGCGCTGGCGGCACAGGCTGCGGAGTGGGAGCGCCAGAGCCGCACGGAGGAAGCGGCAGAGTTCTGCACCCGTTTCGACACCGAGCAGCTTGCCGCCTTGCGCGAGCTTGCGACACGCAGCGAACAACTGCTGATGCAGGCGCTACCCGAGCCGCAGCCGGAAGCTACGGTCATTCCTGATATCGCCGCGACACTGTCGCGCCCGGAGTGGCTTGAGCGGCTGCGCGCGCTGCTGCCACCATTGGAGAGCGGTAATCTGGAGGCGCTGGATCTGTTGGCGGCGCTGCCGGCATCGCCCCCCGAAGAGCGTGAAACCATGCAGGAGGTGGCTGCACTGGTGCAGAGTCTGCAATTCCCCGGTGCCGTCACCATCATTCGCCGGATTCTGGAGCGGGAGACATAATATGGATCGATTGCTAGTGTCCTGAGTTAGAAATTCGCAGACAAAATCTCTCGATACTCGCCAGGATGTCATCGGCAGACTTGACCCACGCGAACGGTTTGGGATCTGAATTGTTCAACTCCAGGTATTGGTGGATTGCCTGCTCAAGCTGTCTTGTCGATCGGTGTGTGCCGCGACGGATGCACTTCTCGGTCAGGGTTGCAAACCAACGCTCCACCTGATTGAGCCAGGACGCGGAGGTTGGCGTGAAGTGCACGTGGAACCTGGGATGTCTTGCAAACCATGCCTTGAACGCAGGGGTCTTGTGCGTGCCGTAGTTGTCCATCACCAAATGCACATCCAACTGGGCTGGCACATTCGCTTCAATGGAGCGCAGGAACTGCAAAAACTCCGTGCTGCGATGGCGCCGGTGTAACTCTCCAATCACTTGGCCCGTGGCAATGTCCAGTGCCGCAAACAGCGTCGTCGTTCCATGGCGCATGTAGTCGTGGGTTCTGCGCTCAGGGATGCCCGGCATCCGCGGCAAGATCGGCTGTGTGCGGTCCAATGCCTGTATTTGACTCTTCTCATCCACGCACAACACCATCGCCTTGAGTGGCGGGTCCATGTACAGGCCGACAATGTCGCGGACCTTTTCGACAAAAAACGGATCACTGGAGAGTTTGAACGTCTCCTGGCGGTGCGGCTGCAAACCGAAAGCCCGCCAGATTCGACTCACAGCCGTCTGTGACATGCCCATTGCGCGGGCCATGGTGCGGCTACTCCAGTGAGTCGCGCCAACTGGCACAGACTCCAGCGTCTTGGCGATCACTGCATCGACGCGCTCATCTTCAATCGTGCGCGGAGCGCCAGGGCGCGGCGCATCCAGCAAACCCTCCAAGCGCAGTTCAACAAAACGGCCCCGCCACTTGGAAACCGTCTGCTGCGTGACCCGCTGGCGCGCTGCCACCACCTTGTTGTCCAGGCCCTCAGCGCACGCGAGCACGATGCGCGCGCAGGGCCAAGGCCTGCGCGGTCTTACGGCGCTTGGCCAACGCAATCAATTGCTCTCGCTCCGTTGCGCTCAACACCAATGGAGTCTTTGGTCTTCCGCTCATGGCCACCTCGTCGTGTAACACCCTACACGAATGATTGCCATCAGAGAAAATAATTCAATGAATTTTTAACTCAGGACACTAGCTGGGGACAGTGACGTTATTGGGGCTCACCTGTATCGAGGGCGCTTCTTGCGTTGAGGTACGTCACGTATCCGAGGATGTGATAGCCCTCGACCAACTGCGGGGCGTACTCGCTCGCTTTGTCGTGGCCATTCCGGTCACGCTCGGGGTAGCGATTCAGCCCGCGAATCATTGTCGCAATCGCCTCCTCGTTGAACTGAACTTGCGCATGTCTCATGGCATGTGCGAGCCAAGCCCTGTAGAGACTTTCTGCTTGTTCGACCAGTTCGCTGGCAGCCTCATACTCCCAGTGCGCTTGCTGGAAGGTGTCTTGGATCTTGCCGACGAGCTGCTCGGTGTCCGAGCGCAATTGCGCAGGCACCGATCTTGGAAGGTTTCCCGTGACCAAATGGTAGGTCCCTTGATGCTGCGCCAAATCGAAAAGCGCGCTCCTGCTTGGCGCGACGTACGTCTTCGCCGCGCTCCGACGATGCATGCGATTCCACGCCACGGCATTGGGGATGGATTCGTACCACTTGGCGTACAGGTAGAGCGCCAACGCCGAATCCAAATTGATGATTTCAGGATTGGTGAGGTTCGCCAGATGTCGCTCGATACTGCACTGATTAACGCCGATCCCCAATCCCTTGTGGAGGCAATCGCAGGTCCAGGCAGCTAGAACGAAGTCGAGATTGAACTCAATGGTCTCCCAGTCGTGACCTTGATCGGTGATGAGGCCGTTGAGGTGATCAATCAGGATGTCTGTGATGTCGTGCAGTTCTTGGTCGTAGTCGACGCGCATGCCGAAGTTGCTGGCCTGGGCGATTTGGAGGTGGATCATGATGATTTCCTGTGAAAGCGTGAACGAAAAAAAGCCGCACGCCTCCGGGTAGAGGCTGCGGCTTTATGGGGAGAGTCTGGTTTTGCTCCCTAATATATTGTTCCGAGAAGCGCCAAGAAGCGTTTTGGACCGGATGCCGGATTTCGGCTGGGCGATCAATCCTCAACGGCGCGGCCTAGAACCTTCCCGGCCCATCGAGGTTGATCCCAAGGCATGTTCGGGAGGAAAGCCGAACACTCGCCCTTGGCGACACGGCGACACGGCGACACGGCGACACGGCGACACTGGGGGCGTTGGGGCTACGAAGCGAGCATCTGGGGAGGCTTTTCGCCCCCCAGATGGCGGCAAAAACCAGCGTTTCGCGGTACTGGGCAGTCAGCCCCCTCTTGTCCCCATCCGCCAACATTCAGGCACAACAGCCCCCTGTTTCACTGGAGCCTGGACGGCCTACCCAGCAAGACCGGGCCGCTGGCGAGGCTCGGTCGTTTCCCGAGGGACTGGGTAACGATGTCGGTCTGTTTCTGGGAAGAGGGTCACACCCTGCTGGCGACATGGCGACAGTGGCGACACGGTTTTTTGTTTCTGGTCGCTGGCGGGCAGCCCGATCCCCAGTTCGACACCGCCGCGTGGAACCCAGAAATACCCCCCTCTCCCCCTTAAGGGGGGAGGGGGGATTTCTTCCCCGTCCGATCTGGGGGGATCAGGCTGAGTTCGCGTCGGTGCGTGCTGCGCAATTGCGATGAGAAAGCTGGAGAAAGCATCCCAGTGGTCCCAGAAGGTGGCGAAAGCGGGCGCATTCCAGTCAGGAAGAGCAGAACCCCACACTGCCCCAATCGCTGGTTTTCAGGCGGTTTCGTGGTCCCAGACGGATCGTTTCCCTGCCGTGGTCAGCGCACCCGGTACGCCACCGGGCTACCGGGTCGCGCATCGACTTCCCAGCACCACGATGCCCCAGAAAAAAACCGCCTTTGCCCGAAGGGACAAAGGCGGTTCTGCTTCACGCTTTCTTGTTTTGCATCACTAGGCTGGTACGACGTTGGGGTCTGTTGGCACAAAGGGAGGAATGCCGAATCGGTTGCGCAGCCACATCTCGACCACACGGTCGTCGTAGCGAATCGACTTCCCGATGGTCAGATGGGGCGGCAGGTCTGGTGAGTTCTGTGCCCGCAGCCGTTCGATGGTCGTCACCGAGATGTTGAGTTTCTGGGCGAGCCACGATGTCGGCAGCAGGCGATGAAGTGTCTTGGTTGCCATCTGGTTTTCTCCTTGTTACTGACGGGCGAGCCGTCTACTAACCAGATGTTGGTGTCCGGGTGGCCGAAAGCGCCCCGAAGGCGGCGACTGAGGGCCACACGCAGTGTCTGCCTGGCGTTGTGTCGCCGAGTCGCCATGTCGCCGGGATCTTGTTTGGGTCGTCCGCTGGGGAAGCGAGCGGTAAACGGATATCCTTGCAAAAAACAAACAGGAATCGATCTTGATGGGCACAACAATGACATTGCCACAAGTCAGGCTGGAGCTGGCGCTGTGGCAGGCAGAGGCTGACATGGCGAGCAGCAGCGATCTCTACATCCGTTTGACGGAGATGGGCCTTCCCTCGGAAGTCGCCATCCGACTGAAAGAGCTGCTGGAATTCGTCAAGCCGATCGGCGAGAAGATGGTCAGCATCGGCAAGATCATTGTTCTGAAGCTGATCGAGTTCATTGAGAAGCACCCCAATCTGGCGACCGGCATCGCCTTGGGCGCTGCCGTGTCTTCGCTGATCGCCTCGATTCCTTTCTTGGGGCCGATCCTCGCCCCCATCGCCTTACCGCTGGGCATTGCAGTCGGTGCCGTCACCGGCCACCGCGTGGACAAAGCGCAAGGCAGCAAGATGAGTGGCGAATCGGGCTTCAGCAGCATTGCCCAGGACGTGATCGAAATTGCCCGTGCCTTCTTTCAGTTGTTCATCGAAACGCTGACGGCAATCTCCGCTGAGTTCAGTCCGCAGGCTTGAGATGAGCGGAACCCAGCAAGCCACCAAGAAGCAACTGCTGAAGGTCATTGACGACCTGGAGGCATCGCCTTCGGATCGTGTGCGGATTCTTGGCGATGTCGGCATCACTTCGGTAGGGATCGGCCTCGGTGCCGCCGCAGCGGGCACCGTGGCAACCATTGCCGGAGCCACTGCGATTCCCGTCGTCACAACCGCTGCCTCGTGGCTGGGCGTGACCGCCGTAGCAGCCACCCCTGTCGGGTGGGTGGTTGGTGCGGCGCTGGCGGGTGGGGCACTCGCCTATGGTGTTTCTCGCCTGATCCGTGACGGCAGCCTCTCCGAAGGTAGGAAGCGCGAACTGCTCCAGGTCTACCGGGAGCGACTTCAGGAAATGCAGCGCCGCGAGCAGGTGCAGGAAATTACCGCGCTGGACCGGAATCGATTCATCACCTCCCTGCGCGAGGTCATTGATAAAGATGCCATCTCGCCCCAGAGGGCGTTTCAGCTGATCGATGCCGTCGAGCGTGGGGCCATGCCACTGTCGCAGGCCTACTCGCTGGTGGCAGGGTTGCTGGAGCGCGATTAGCCGCTGCGTCCTGAAGGTTGGCGACTGGCCTTTTGTCGCCAAGTCGCCGCCACCGAATCTGCCCAACATGAGGGCAGATATTTTTCCTGTGGTCCCAGACCGATCCGCCGAAGGCCTTTCACGGGCCTTCGGCTTTTTGCTTTCTGCCACGAGGAAATCCACATGCTGAACACCGCCATCACCGAGTACATCGCCCCGTCACTGCCCAGCCGCATCGACGTTGAGCTGCGCATTCGGCTCAAGCGCTGATCTTCCCAGCCCCTTCCCATCCCTGCCGCGCAACGGCCTCGCTCCCTTTCGGGACGGGGCCGTTCGCTTTTGTGCGTTCCGACATTGAGAGACACCACTATGACCGAAGAAACCCAAGAACAGACCCTGAACTATGTTTCCCTGAAGCTCGCCACTGCCCGCAAGACCAGCCAGCGGGCTACTGGCGACATCACCTACCGCGTGCTGTGCGATGAGTGTTGATTTCCACCCAGAAGTGACCCACTAGCCCCCGGTTTTTCCATCTCAAT
>JAEAMF010001855.1_pt1 | contig 13484 bp, 9 predicted proteins | sample 8958721 | NCBI WGS metagenome assembly JAEAMF01 (sample SAMN16933255, study PRJNA681124) | bioreactor sludge metagenome | isolation source: anaerobic bioreactor treating anionic surfactant - SDBS | place: India: Bengaluru | collected 2019-02-28
CGGAACTGTGAGTCTTGTGTTTAAAGTGATTGCCATCGGCCTGGTCGGCGTACTGCTGTTTGTGGTCTTCGGTGTGGCCGCTGTACTGGGTACGCAGGCGGGCAGCCGTTGGGTACTGAACCGGGTGCCAGGGTTGCAACTGGACGACTTCCAAGGGCGGCTGGCAGGGCAGTGGCAGGCCAAGCGCCTGTTGTGGGAGCAGTCGGGTAACCGGGTCGAGTTGACGCAGCCGTTGCTGGCGTGGTCGCCCGCCTGCCTGTTGCGAATGACGTTATGCGTAACCCAGCTACGCGCCGAGCGGGTGGACCTGGCGTTTGCCCCCGGCGAGCCCTCGACAGACAGCGGCCCGCTGCAGTTGCCGGCCTTGGCATTGCCGCTGAACATCGAGCTGGGTGAGCTACAGATTGGTCGACTGACGCTGGATGGCAATGAGCAGTTGAGTGAGTTGCAACTGGCGGCGCGTTGGAGCGTCGAGGGCCTGCGTATTGATCGCCTGCAGGTTCAGCGCGAGGATTTGCACCTGGCGCTGCAGGGGATGCTGAAGCCTGAAGGCGACTGGCCCATGCAGGCCAGCGGCCAACTGCAATTGCCTGTAGTGGATGGGCAGCCGTGGCAATTGGCCCTGAAGGTGGACGGTGACCTGCAGCAGACGTTGCGGGTAAGCGCGGACAGTACGGGCTATTTGCAGGGACGACTCGATGGGCAGTTGCAGCCGCTGGCGGCGAACCTGCCGGCCAAGGTGCGTATCAGCGCCGACGCCTTCAAGGCGAGCGCCGACCTGCCGGATACCCTGCAGCTCAATCAGGTGTTGCTGACCGGTGAAGGCGACCTGAGCGCGGGTTACCGGCTTGCGGGCAATGCCAGCCTGCCGGCCTCGCAGGGCCCGATCGCCCTGGCCCTGCAAGGCCGGGTCGATGCCCGTGGTGCCGAACTGTCAGCGCTCGACCTGAACGCTTCCGCAGAACAGTACCTCAGGCTCAAGGCCACCGCCGACTGGCAACAGAGCATCAAGGCCAGCGCTCAGCTTGAGTGGCTGGACTTCCCCTGGTTGCGCCTTTACCCGCTGGATGACGCGCCGCAGGTCACCCTGCGTCGTTTCAATGGCCAGATCCGTTACCAGGAAGGCCGTTACGAAGGGGATTTTGCCGGTGACCTGGACGGCCCGGCCGGTGCGTTCAAGATCAGCAGCCCGTTCAAGGGCGATCTCACGGCTATCGACTTGCCGCAGCTTGTTCTGAGTGCGGGGCAGGGTAAGGCCGCGGGTAACCTGCGGGTGCAGTTCGCTCAAGGCATTGCCTGGGATACGGCACTGGAGTTGTCCGCGCTTAATCCTGCGTATTGGCTGGCCGAGTTGCCCGGTACATTGGCTGGGCCGTTGCGCAGCACGGGCGAGTTCAAGGATGGCCACCTGCGGCTGGATGCCGACGTAAACCTCAAGGGCCGCCTGCGTGGCCAGCCGGCGCTGCTTCAGGCCAAGGCTGGCGGTGCAGGGGAACAGTGGACCTTGGGCACCCTGGAAATTCGGCTGGGGGACAACCGTATCAACGGTAGCGGCAGCCTTCAGCAGCGTCTGGCCGGCCAGCTCGACCTCGACATGCCCCGTTTAGGGCAGCTCTGGCCGCAACTGCAGGGGCGTTTGAAAGGGCGCCTGGACGTTGCGGGCACACTCAAGGCCCCACAAGGGCAATTGACCGTGCAAGGGCAGCAGTTGGCCCAGGCCCAGAACCATCTGCAACGCCTGGATCTCAGCGCGCAGATGGACTCGGCACAACGTGTACGGATTGAGTTGGAGGCCGGTGCGATCCAGTTGGGTGAAACGGGATTGGGTACGCTTACTGCCAAGGGGCAGGGCGACAGGCGTCAACAGCAATTGCGCCTGGGCCTGAAGGGGCCGCAACTGGTGCTTGACCTCGAACTGGACGGTCAGCTGGACAAAGACAACTGGCGGGGGCGCCTGGCCAGTGGGCGTATCCAGGCCGGAGGCCAGGATTGGCAGTTACAGGCCCCAGCCCGGCTACAGCGCCTGGCGAATGGCCAGATTGACTTCTTTGCTCATTGCTGGCGTTCGGGTGATGCCAGCCTGTGCGGCGAAGACCAGCGCCTGGCCCCCGAGCCCAAGCTGCGTTATCACCTCAAGCAGTTCCCGTTGCAGAGCCTGGCCCAATGGTTGCCGAAAGACTTTGCCTGGAACGGCCAACTCAATGCCGATATCAACCTTGACCTGCCGGCCAGCGGGCCCAAGGGACGGGTTCAGGTTGATGCCAGTGGTGGCACCCTGAGGTTGCGCGAGAAAGGCCAGTGGCTGGATTTCCCTTACCAGACCCTGCGCCTGGACAGCACCTTGGGCCCACGGCGGGTAGATTCCCGTTTGGCGTTTCGTGCCGAGCGACTGGGTGAGCTGACCCTGGACACGCGTCTTGATCCGCTTGCGAAAAACAAACCTGTCAGTGGCACGTTCAGTTTGAATGGCCTGGACCTTTCCATCGCCCGGCCTTTTGTTCCCATGGTCGAGCGCTTGGCCGGCCAGTTTAATGGCAGCGGCAGGTTGTCCGGCACGTTGCTGGCGCCACAGGTCAACGGTAGCCTGACCCTTTCGCAGGGCGAGGCCAGCGGTGCAGAACTGCCCATCAGCCTGCGTGAGCTGACCTTGCGTGCCGTGATCGCCGGTGAGCAGGTTCAGTTGCAGGGTGACTGGAAAAGTGGCGAGACTGGCCAGGGACAGTTGAGTGGTCAGATCGGCTGGGCGCGCGCGTTGGCGGTCGACCTGCGTGTTCATGGCCAGCGCTTGCCAGTCAACGTCGAGCCCTACGCCGTGCTGGAGGTAGCCCCGGACCTGAACATCGGCCTGCAAGGCGACAAGCTGGCAATCACAGGCAAAGTGCTGGTGCCCAAGGGCAAGATCAGCATCCGCGAGTTGCCGCCATCCACCGTCAAGGTATCCGATGATACGGTGATCGTCGGCCACCAGACCGAAGCGGGTCAGGCCCCCTTGGCGATGGCCATGGACGTCGACGTCGAGGTAGGGCAGGACAAGCTGTCGTTCAGAGGGTTTGGTTTGAGTGCCAACCTGCGGGGTGCCGTGCATATCGGCGACAACCTCGACACCCGTGGTGAGCTGAGCCTGGTTGATGGCCGTTATCGCGCCTATGGCCAGCGCTTGACCATCCGCCGTGCGCGATTGCTGTTTGCAGGCCCTATCGATCAGCCGTATCTGGACATCGAGGCCGTACGCAAAACCGATGACGTGATCGCGGGTATTCGCCTCAGTGGCAGTGCTGAACAGCCGACCACCCAGGTGTTTTCCGAGCCGGCCATGAGCCAGGAGCAGGCCTTGTCGTATCTGGTATTGGGGCGGCCATTGGGCAGTACCGGTGAGGACAACAACATGCTTGCACAAGCGGCGCTGGGCTTGGGGCTGGCGGGCAGTTCGGACCTGACCGGTAGCCTGGCGAAAAGCCTCGGTATCGACGACTTCCAACTCGACACTCAGGGGAGCGGCGCCAGCACCAGCGTGGTCGCCAGCGGCAACCTGACGGAACGCCTGAGCTTGCGTTATGGCGTGGGCGTATTCGAACCGGCCAACACCATTGCCTTGCGCTACCTGTTGAGTAAAAAGCTCTACCTGGAAGCCGCCAGTGGGATCGCCAGTTCGCTTGATCTGTTTTACAAACGCGACTTCTGAGTCAGCGAACGGTTGCAGCGGCGATGAACTCGTTGTCCGCGGATGGCGGTGCAGGATCGGGCTGGCGGCAGGGGGTAATCAGTTGGGTGTACTCTTCGATCAGACGATTCAATGCCTCGGGCGGTTCGCAGGCCTGAAACTGCATACGAATCTGTACTTCGTCCGGGTCACGATGATCGCCTTGGCGCTTGTTCTGAGCGCCTACGGTGACCATGAACCGTTCGTGCTTGAGTGCGCTGTTTTCCAGTACATGGCTTGCATCGGCCAGTTCGGTGTTCTGGATCTTTACCGAGAGGTCGACTTGCATCCGCTCCAGGGCCAGGCCGCGTGGTGACACCAGCGTGATCAGGGGGATGCTCAAGGTATGTCGGTCATCCATGGCGACATCAACCATCTTGGCTTTCATCGGGGCGCCCAAGGCTTCGGCGTCATAGTCAAAAAACTGGTCAAACAGCTTGATGTACTGTTGTGCGATCAGGTTGTTCGCCGCCGCTGCGGCGTCCTGCAGACCTCGGGTAATGTCAGCCAGGTCGCAGGTAGCAAGGGGCTCTTTGTCGTTAGGACTGCGTTCCAAGAGGCTGGGCTCCTTTGGCGAGGGACGGGGAGGCTCCGCTCATCAGAGCGGAACCTGTTGTCGCGTGTCAGTTAGTGGTTTGTTGTACCTGGTCTGGCATTGGCAGTTTGGATTCAGGCAAGGCGTCCTTGTTCTGCGCCTCGGTGTTGGGAAGCATGACCGGCTTGGTGGCGGCATCGGTCAGGAAGTCGATGACGCGCATCAAGGCTTCTGGCGGATCCTGGCGTTTGACGCGGGTGTTGAACGCGTAACGCGCGCGGGTGTCGGTCTTGCGGGTTTGTGTTGACTTGTGGCTGACCTGGCCTTTGACGCTCATCTTGAACGGGCCCCAGCCAATGGAAGCGCCAAACTCAGCGCTGCCACCGGTTTCAGAGCTGCTTTCGGCCTGCTGGCTGATGGTCAGCTCGAACTCGATGTTACCTTCTTCAATGGCGATGTTCGGGTGGGTGATGGCCGCCAGCAGAGGGATCTGCATTTTCTTGGCGACGGTACCCTGATAGACACCCTGTTCGTCCGTGAGGGTTTCTTCATAGTCGAATTGGATGGCGACAGCCTTGCCATCCTGGATACAGACGCCCATGAGGAAGTCTGCGTAGGATTTACTGGCGCTAACCTGCGCCTGAATCATGGCCTGCAGTGGCCCGGAGATCATCCGGTCCAGTGGCAGTGCGTTCATGACCGAGCCGATGAGGCTGTTATCGATAGTTGCCATGGTGAGATTTCCTTATCGTGAAGTGCGCGTGAGTGCGCGGTTACCGTTACGCGGTGTGGCGGGCGTGAGCTTCTTGACGCCGGATATTGCCGATCTGGCGCAGGCTCAGGCCGTATTTGTCGGCCAGCACGCTACGGGACAGGCCGTGCGAGCTTTCCTGTTGAATCTGTTGGTTGCGCAGTTGCCGGTTGAAGTGGTCGGGTTTGGGAATCTCCAGGGCCGTACCGGCATAGCGTTTGATCAAGGCCTCAAGCTGTTCATTGGGCAGTACATCGGCCAGCGTGGTGCGGCCTGGGTGCTTGGGAATGTACTTGGGCCTGCCGCCGTAGATGCAGGTCAGGCGATACGCGCTTTCCAGCCCGACACACGCGATCAAGGCTTGCAGGGAATGAGGCAGTTGGGTGATGTCGATACGGTTCAGGTCGCAGAGTTCCATGATCACTTCCTTGTCAATGAGCAAGCCATTTGGGCCTGCGGTAGGTGTTAGCCGTCAGCATTCAGCGTGATCAGCAGTGCCGTATCGGCTGGCTGCGTTGGTCGGCGTCATGGGTTGATTCTCGGGCACTGCGCGACAAAAGATCTAGGTAGCAAGCGGGTCTGTACCAGTAGCTGTTCCTGCTTATGTTCGGTGGGAAAAATGGCGAAGGGATGTGGGTATTCAGCGGCGTAACAGGCGCAAAGCCCCGGTTTTCGGCCCGCCACCACAACGGCATAGCCGCTGCTTGGCGCTACCAGCGTTAGTCGCAAGGGTGGGTGACCAACAGGCTGACCTGAGCCATCAATGCGGTTTGGCGAGGCAGCGCATTGTCGGGGAAGGAACGCCAATCAACCCATAGGCAGACAGCGGTGAGTGGGGTGCCGCCGCGTGCGCCGACGACCTGAGGTGCGAAGTCGCGTCGGTACAACGCCTGGGTTTTTTTCAACCCTTGAACCCGTTCAGCCGAGGCCAGCGTGGCTTTTACCAGTGACGGTATTTCCTGCATGGGGATGGTGAAGGCTTCGCGTGTTTCCGGGCTACCCAGGTGCCCGGCCTGTCGAGAACGTTGCCACAATTGCTGCCATTGGCTGTTGCCTGCGCTGTTCGCCAGGCCGGTTCCGAGTGCTTTCAGGTGCGAGGGGTCGACGTCTATGGTTTGCAGTGCTTGAGCCTCAATACAGACCAGCAGGCCGACTGTACTGAGCAGGTGGGGTATGCGCATGAGGATGCTCCGCGAGGGACGTTAGTGCTTGAGCGCTCATGTTTGCAAGTTGGTCGGTAGGGCAGAACCGGGAAAATATCCTTGTGAGAGGATTGGACGTTGTATTATTCGCGTTTGATTTTTGTCTTCCACGCGTCAAGGAAACCCACATGACTCAAGGCCAACGCCTTAAATACTCCATCCTGTTGTCCCTGCTGGTGCTGGCAACCATGCTGGGGCTGTCCTACCTGCAGAAAGACGGTGTGATCAGCGAAAAGGTGTTCCAGTACATCGCCATCGGTGTGGCGGTCGTCGTGGTCATCGTCAACGGCATCATGCGCCGCAAGGTCAAACTCTGATTCCAGGTCGGCCAGCGCTGAGGCTGGCCGACACCGGCGGTTACAGGGTCAGGTCACGCAGCAGGAGGCCGTACTCCAGGTTGACCTGCTCAGGAATCGGCAGGTAGACGGTATGGCCATCGCCAGGGGCAACCTCGATCGGTTGGCCCTGGCGATTGCGCAACTGATGCAGGTCGAAGTGGTAGTTGCCACGTGGCGTCATCAGTTCAAGGTGATCGCCAAGGCCAAAGCGGTTTTTCACCTGGACTTCGGCCAGCCCATCGACCCGCTCACCGGTCAGTTCGCCAACGAACTGCTGGCGCTCAGACTGCGAGTTGCCACGTTGGTAGTTCTGATACTCGTCATGCACATGGCGGCGCAGAAACCCCTCGGTGTAACCCCGTTGCGCCAGTGACTCCAGATTGAGCATCAACGAGCGGTCGAACTCGCGGCCTGCTACGGCATCATCAATTGCCTGGCGGTAGGCCTGAGTGGTGCGTGCGCAATAGAAGTGCGATTTGGTGCGGCCCTCGATTTTCAGCGAGTGAACGCCCATCTTGGTCAAGCGCCCGACGTGCTGTACCGCCCGCAGGTCCTTGGCGTTCATGATGTAGGTGCCATGCTCGTCTTCGAATGCCGGCATCTCTTCGCCAGGACGGTTGCTTTCTTCCAGCAGGAAGACTTCATCGGTCGGCGCGCCCAGGCCCAGTGTCGGCTCGACTTCGCGGACGATCTCACCGGTTACATTTTCCGTGGCCGGGGTGGCGCTGTACTTCCAGCGGCAGGCATTGGTGCATGAGCCCTGGTTGGCGTCACGCTTGTTTAGGTAGCCGGACAACAGGCAGCGCCCGGAATACGCCATGCACAGCGCGCCGTGAACGAACACCTCCAGTTCCATTTCGGGAACCTGCTGGCGAATTTCCTCGATCTCCTCCAGCGACAACTCGCGGGACAGGATGACCCGGGTCAGGCCCAGCCCACGCCAGAACTCCACGCTGGCCCAGTTCACCGTGTTGGCCTGTACGGAAAGATGAATCGGCATCTCGGGGAAATGCCGACGAACCAGCATGATCAGGCCGGGGTCGGACATGATCAGTGCATCCGGGCCCATGGCGATCACCGGCTCCAGGTCCTTGAGGAAGGTTTTCAGCTTGGCGTTATGCGGTGCGATGTTGACCACCACATAGAACTGCTTGCCCTGGGCCTGGGCTTCCTTTATGCCGATGGCCAGATTCTCATGGTCGAATTCGTTGTTGCGCACCCGCAGGCTATAGCGCGGTTGCCCGGCATAGACCGCGTCGGCGCCATAGGCGAAGGCATAGCGCATGTTCTTGAGGGTGCCGGCAGGGGCAAGTAATTCGGGTTTGGCGAGGCTGGTCATGGGAGATCGGGTCGCAGCTGAAAAAGGCGCAGAGGCTACCTCACTGCGCCGTTACTTTTATTGATCTACAGCAATGCCCGGGTGCGGGGCCACAGGATCAGGTGGCCCCACTATGGGTAATGGTTCAGCGCAGGCTGTAGGACACGCCAACGTAGGCCCCGAAGCCCTCGCCGGGTGTCGAGCGGGCGATGTCATTGCCGTGGTCGTTGTAGCCCGGTGTCACGGTGGCGGCATACCGCTTGTTGGTCAGGTTGCGCAGGTCCAGCCAGGTTTGCCAGTCGTTTTTCGGCGCGTTGAAGCCAAATGTCGCCCCGAGCAGTGCATAGGCATCGGCGGGGTAAGAGTTGGCGTAGTCGACCTGTACCTTGGAGGCCATCTGCGTATTGAGCCCGGCATAGAAGCCCGTCGGGTGATCGAAGCGCACCTCGGCCTGGTAGAAATGCATCGGAATGCCGGGCAAGCGGTTGTCACCGAAGGCGTCGTCATCACGGTAGTGGAAATCGCTGAAGGTGTAGGCCTGACGCAATGACACCTTACCCACGGCAGCACGCTCCCAGAGCAGGCTGTCCAGGCCGGCTTCGATGCCCTGGTGGATCGTAGGGCTGGCGTTGATTTCGGTGGGCGGATTGCCAGGCACCGTTTCGACTGCCAGTAGTTCATGGCGTACCGCTGCGTAGTACCAGGCCAGATCCCAGCGCCCCAGTGCCGAGTCGCCACGAGCGCCGAGTTCAAGGGTGGTGGCGGTCTGATTCTGCAGTTCGACGGGGGTTTTCTGAAGTTTGGCGGCCGGGCCGCTGGTGAAGCGTTCGTTGGCACTCCAGATCAACGCCCATGGGTGTGGCGGCTCGACCGAGCGGCTGAGGTTGCCGTAGACCTCCAACTGCGGGTTGAAGGCGTAACGCAGACCGACGCGCGGGGCATAGTCCCAGTCGTGCTGGCTGACCTTGCCGCCATCGGCGGGATAGCTGACATCGCTTTCCCGGCGGGTGTAGATCAGCGCCAGGCCGGTGGTCAGCCACAGGTCCGGCACCAGTTCCAGTTCGTTGCTGGCGTGCAATACGTTGTCGGAGCCCTGATAGCTGAAGTCGCGGGTTTTCGTACCGATTGGGGTGTTGAGGTTAGTACCCTGTTGCACCCGTACATACTCGGATGCGCCGCTATTGGGCAGATGCTTGGTCGAACGCCAGCCGATCGAGGTGTTGCTCTCGCGGTCGAACAGGGTGTCTCGACGGAAGTAGTTCAACGTACCGCTGACATCGGTGTAGGCCACTTTCAGGCGGTTCAGGCCTTCACGCAGGTCCATCGGGTAGTCGTGATACACCAACCCGGCCTCCAGGCGTGAATCGTCATCCAGAAAGAAGGTGGTCTTGTTCGCCAGCCAGGTGCTGCCCGGCTGTGGGCGGCTGGCGTCACGGGAGAGGTAGACCGGGTTCGCAGTACGTGGATCATGCTTGATCTGTGCTTTGGTCAGGCGACCGGCCAGGTCGTTCTCGGTTTCCCGATAACGCAGGTAGAAGCGGGTTTCCAGGTTCGGGTTGAAGCGGTAGCCGACGTTGGCAGCGATGCCTTTGCTGCTGCCGCTGCTGTGATCCTGATAACCGTCGTATGCCGAGTCGGTAGCCGCTACGTAGTAGTCCAGGTCGCCCAGCACCTGGCCGGAACTGATCTGGCGCTTCATGTAGCCACGGCTGCCGGCTTCAAAACGAACTTGCAGGGGCGCAGCGTCATACCCGGTGTGGGTGATGTAGTCGATGGCTCCGCCCAATGCCAGCGCGCCCTTGTCGAAGCCATTGGCGCCGCGCAGCACTTCGGCGCGGCTCAGCCACAGCGGTTCGAACAGTTCGTAGGGGGTACCACCGGGGCCAGTCAGTGGCAGACCGTCGAGCAGGGTGTACACCCCCGAACCGTGGCTGCCCGGTGCGCGGTTGATGCCCGAGCCTCGAATCGACAACTTGACCCCATCATTACCGGCGGATTGCGCAAATACACCGGGCTGGTAGGCCAGCACATCCTGGTTGCTGGCAACCCTGCCTTGCTCGATCTGCTGCATATCCACCAGATTGGTCCCGCCCGGCACCCGCTGCAGGCGCTCTTTGGCCGACGCCAGTTCGCTCTGTTCCTGCTCCTGAATCAGCACCTGACCCAGTTCGACAGCGTCGTCGGCCTGTACCGTGGTGGCGCAGACGAACAGCAGCGCCAGTGGAGAGCGGGGGAGGGTGGATCGCATTATCAAGAATTCCAGGTTATGAGGCGGCTATCTGACGCCGCAACTACAAGACGAAGCACAGTCGTTGCCCGGAAAACAAAACACCCCGCCGAGGCGGGGTGTCTGTTGTTACTGAAGCGATTGTTACCTGGGCGATCAACCGATCAGCTGAAACCCGGCGTGTTGGACCATGTCCAGCAGCGGCTGCGGGTACACGCCCAGCACGAAGGCCAGGATCGCGATGGCCAGCAGCATGACGCCGCCAGTGCGCTGTTCCCAGTTCAGCGGGGCATCGTGACGACGCAGGTTTGGTTCGATCAGGTACAGGGTAACCATGACACGCAGGTAGTAGAACACGCCGATGGCGCTGCCCAGTACCAGGGCGCCGACCAGCCACCACAGCTGCGATTCGACACCGGTCGCAATGATGTAGAACTTGCCGATGAAGCCTGCGGTCAGCGGGATACCTGCAAGCGACAGCATCATCACGGTCAGTACGGCGGTCAGGTACGGACGGCGCCAGAACAGGCCGCGATACTCGTACAGGGCGTCAGCGTCACGGCCGTTGTACGGCGACGACATAAGGGTGATCCCACCGAAGGCACCGAGGCTGGGGATCACGTAGGTGACCAGGTACACGCCGATGGCTTCCATCGCCAGGCCCTTGCTGGCCACCAGGGCAATCAGCAGGTAACCGAAGTGGGCGATGGACGAGTAACCGAGCAGACGCTTGAGGTTGCTCTGGGTCAGCGCCAAGAGGTTACCGATCAGGATCGAGGCGACGGCGATCACCGACAGCACGGTGGTCAGTACGCCGCTGCTGGCCGCCGGCGAGATCAGGAACAGGCGTACGACGACGGCGAACACTGCAACCTTGCTGGCGGTGGCCAGGAACGCTGCGACCGGTGCTGGCGCACCTTCGTAAACGTCTGGGGTCCACAGGTGGAACGGTACCAGCGACAGTTTGAATGCCAGGCCAACCAGCATCATGCCCAGGCCCAGTTGAGCCAGCAGGCTTGGCATGCCAGTGGCTGCCAGTGCCTTGCCAATACCGGTGAAGGTCAGGCTGCCAGCATCAGCGTACAGCAGGGCCATACCGAACAGCAGGAAGGCCGAGCCTGCGGCCGACAGCACCATGTACTTGATGCCGCCTTCCAGCGAACGCTTGTTGAAGAACGCGTAAGCCACCAGGCCATAGACCGGTACCGAGAGCAGCTCCAGGCCGATGAACAGGCCAGCCAGGTGCTGTGCACAGACCAGTACCAGACCACCGAGGGCTGCCATCAGGATCAGCAGGTACAGTTCTTCACGGTTGCCCGGGTAGCCTTTACCGCTTTTGCCTTCACCCAGGTAGGCGTGGGCGAGGGTAACGCAAGCCAGGGTGGCGACCAGGATCAGTGCCATGTACAGGCAGGCGAACTTGTCGATGGTCAGCAGCGGGGTGACCGCCAGGGGTGTGACTTTCAGGGTTGGAATAATCGACAGCAGGGCCAGGTTCAGGCCCACGGTCGACAGCAGGAAGGTTTGCGAGTGATTGCGGCGCCAGGCGATAGCCAGCATCACCACAACAATGGTGATACTGGTAATCAGCAGCGGCGCAAGCGCGATCAAGTGTAGAATCGACAGGTCCATAGCGCTCTTACCGGGAGCCGAGCCACTGCTGCACACCACTCATGGTGGCGGCAGAGGTGTCGAGGAACGGCTGCGGGTAAACGCCCAGCAGGATCAGCAGGCCAGCCAGGCCCAGCACCATGATCATTTCGCGAGTGTCCATACCAGCCAGGACTTCATCGGATTTCGCCGGACCGAAGTAGGCACGGTGGATCATGATCAGCGAGTAGACCGAACCGAAGACCAGGCCGCTGGTAGCGATCACAGTCACCCATGGCGAGCTGACGAAGCTGCCGATCAGGATCAGGAATTCACCAACGAAGTTACCGGTACCTGGCAGGCCCAGCGACGCGGCGGCGAAGAACAGGCTGATGGCTGGCAGGTAAGCGATACGGTGCCACAGGCCGCCCATCTGACGCATGTCACGGGTGTGCAGGCGTTCGTACAGTTGGCCACTCAGGATAAAGAGTGCCGCAGCCGACAGACCGTGTGCGAGCATCTGGATCACTGCACCTTGCAGCGCTTGCTGGCTGCCGGAGTAGATACCGATCAGCACGAAGCCCATGTGCGAGACGCTGGAGAACGCGATCAGGCGCTTGATGTCGGTTTGGGCGAAGGCCAGGAATGCACCGTAGAAAATACCGATCAGACCGAGGGTCATGGCGATTGGCGCGAATTCCGCCGAGGCATTCGGGAACAGCGGCAGGGCGAAACGCAGCAGACCGTAGGCAGCGGTTTTCAGCAAAATACCCGCCAGGTCCACGGAACCTGCGGTAGGTGCCTGGGCGTGAGCGTCAGGCAGCCAGGAGTGGAACGGTACAACCGGCAGTTTCACCGCGAAGGCGATGAAGAAGCCCAGCATCAGCAGGTACTCGGTACCGGCTGGCAGTTCGGCCTTGAGCAGTGTGCTGTAGTCGAAGGTCAGTACGCCGGTGGTGTTGTAGTTCACCAGTACCAGGCCCAGGATCGCCACCAACATGATCAGGCCGCTGGCCTGGGTGTAGATGAAGAACTTGGTTGCTGCGTAGATCCGGGTCTTCTTGCCGTCTGCCGAGCTGTGACCCCAGAGCGCGATGAGGAAATACATCGGCACCAGCATCATTTCCCAGAAGAAGAAGAACAGGAACAGGTCCAGGGCCAGGAACACCCCGACCACGCCGCCCAGGATCCACATCAGGTTGAGGTGGAAGAAGCCGACGTGGCGCTGGATCTCTTTCCACGAGCAGAGGACCGAAAGCACACCGAGCAGGCCGGTGAGCAAGATCATCAGCAGCGACAGGCCGTCCAGGCCCAGGTGCAGGCTGATGCCGAAGCGCTCGATCCAGAGCACTTTGTATTCGACAGTCCAGGCAGGCTCGGTACCCGGTGCCGGGGCGAGGGTGTAGTCACCGTGTGCCCACAGCCAGAGGCCGATACCGAGCAACAGGGACATGGTCAGCAGCGCAATCCAGCGTGGCAGGGTGGCGCCGAAGCGCTCACCCAGCCAGCACAGCAGGCCGCCGATGAAGGGGATCAGGATCAGCCAAGGCAAAATCATGACGGGCTCAATTCCTTTCGCAAAGTCGCAAGGTTCATATCAGACCGCAGCCAACAACACAGCGCCGAGAACAATCACGGCACCTGCGGCGATCGAGGCGGTGTACCAGCGCAGCTGACCGGTTTCGGTACGGCTCATGGCAGCGTGGCCACCACGTGCCAGACGCGGCACCAGACCAATGCTGCGGTCAACCGGGTCCTTGCGCAGCACATGGCTGATCAGCAGGTAAGGTTTGACGAACAGCTTGTCGTAGATCCAGTCGAAG
>JAEAMF010001856.1_pt1 | contig 13484 bp, 10 predicted proteins | sample 8958721 | NCBI WGS metagenome assembly JAEAMF01 (sample SAMN16933255, study PRJNA681124) | bioreactor sludge metagenome | isolation source: anaerobic bioreactor treating anionic surfactant - SDBS | place: India: Bengaluru | collected 2019-02-28
TTCTGGATAAAGCGCAAAAAGCCAGGGATCTTGTCCAGAGGCACGCGCGTGTCAAAAGCCGCTACCTTCACGCCGCGCAGCCCGTCCGCCGGGATCATCGCCATAAAGTTCTTGATCAGCGGCGACGGCTGGAAGCCGCGCGTGGGCGAGCCCACGATCAGCCAGTCCAGGTCGCTGAGCTGCCCGGGTATGCAGGCGCTTACGCGGACCACCTGCACGTCCGGCGGAGAGCCGAGCGCCCGGCCGATGGCCTCGGCGACCTTCTCCGTGTTACCAAAGAACGAGTCATAGACAATCAACGCTTTCATACCAACACCTCCAGAAGACTCACCGCAAAGAGCGCCAAGATCGCAAAGAACAACAGATATACTTTGGTTCCCTTTGCGTTCTTTGCGCCTTTGCGGTTCAAACTACCCCGCCAGCTCCCAAGCCTCGCCAAGCCAGGCGCGCACCTCGTCGTCGACTTCGGCGGCGGAGCGCAGCTCCAAGTGATGGATGAAGCGGCCGGGGTAGGGCTCGACGATCTCCTTCCACCGCGGCGACACGTCGCGGCGCCGCAGGGCCACGGTCAGCACCAGCGGCGGGCGCGGGCCATGCAGGTACATGGCGGGCATCCACGCCCAGGCAAAGGCCTTGCGCCGCTGGAAAGCGACCTGGCTCTTGCTGACCCGCAACTGGGCCGGGCCAATCACCGCCAGGGCCAGGCGCAGGACCTCAAACACGCCCCGCGACTCTTCGTGCCCCGCAAAGAACTGCTCGAGGGTCACAACCGCGACCTTTCCATGCACATCAGGGTATCCGCCCCATCTCCCGTTCGCTTCTCATGTTGAAATGCTGCCAGACCAGAGCGGCGGTTGCCGCAGTAACCCGGCGATCCCCCAGATGAGCTCAAGTCCAGGTGAGGGCCACCGCAACAGCGTGACGACCGCCACAACCGCCAAAAGCAGGAACAGGCCGTAGATCCAGAGCGTCGTCCGGGTGCGTCCCGTCGCCTCCGCAGGAAGGCCGCCCCCGCCGTATGCGTCCGTCTTGATGTCATACAGGTTCGTCAGCATCGAGTTGCACACCAGCAGCGCTGCCCCGGCAAACCAGTAGGCCGGTCTTGTCACCAGGAGGCAGGTGGCTGCCGTCGTGAAACCTCCCGCGAACACGAGCAGAACATGGAATGGAGCGATGGGCCAGCGCATGATCAGACTGGCCCAGGCGGTGGTGAGCCAGCCGATGACGATAAAGAGCGCTGAGGCCGCATAGTACAGGATGAGATACCACCTGCCCGCCTGAAGTTCCGCTACAAGCGGGGCCAGCTGCGTGAGCAGCGCGCTGGCGGCCACACCGCCCATGATGCTCCACCAGGTGACCTGCGCCTCCCGCTGGAAGTACACGTCCTCAAGCCCGCGGTGGCTCCACAGGGGTTCGCCGGCCGCGTGCCGGTTCTGTGCTGGCGCAGGGGGCGTCGCTTCGACGTTGACGTTGGACTGCTCGCTATCGGTTCTGATCATGAACCCTCCGCCGGACTCTCAGCCTCCGAGCTGGTTCATAGCGCGGAACTCGTCGCCAAAGGTGTCGTTCTGGAAAGTGAACTCGACATGCAGCAGATCGGACCGGATGGAGACCGGCACCCCGCTCGCGGTGCACGTGGGCTTCATATAGCTTTCGACCTTCCTCCTGGACCAGCTCTCCAGCACGGCGTAGAGCTTACACGCCGCAAAGCCCAGCAGCAGGCCTGCCACCACGAACGCGGCAATGGCGAGGGCATTGTAGGCCAGACCTGCCAGGAACAGCAGGTAGCCCATTGCCGCCCAGAGCAGAAACGCCCCCACGAGCAACGCTGTGGTCGGGATACCCGCAGGCGCGACCTGGTGCTTGATGCAGGACCGGCAGCACGGGAGCCGCCAGGCCAGTGGATAGACGGGTATGCCGGTGGTTGTGACCTCCTGGAAGACATCGCCCGCGGAGGCATGTACATCGTGGCGCAGATCCAGAGTGCTGCCCTCGTTGGGAGCGCCGCAACAGGCGCAGCGAGCCGGCCAGCATAGTTGTTGCATGGCCAGCCGGGGCTTTTCGCCCGGGTTGCCGGTCACGATCGTCACCGGAAAGGAGACAGTGCGCATGCTGACTACCTCCTCCTGGCAGACTGAAGCGCGTGTAACACCTTATGATAACCCAGAAGCAGCGGAGGGGCAAATGGGGAAGGGGAGACGAGGTATTGGGGATCAGGCGGTGGGTCGCCCATGCCCCAGGGGAGCAGAAGAAGGCACATTGGCGCATTTGACTTTTTTTGACATCTGTGGTATAGTACTCGCTCGTAAGACGAAGTGTGTTCTGGCCGTAATAGATGAGACTGCCAGTTACTGCGGAGACTGGGCAGTCTTTTTTGTACCGCTCACACTGCTTCGCCTTCCAATAATACCAGTATGAAGGAGTGTTTCACGTGACCGAAAGGGTTACAGGAACCGTGAAGTGGTTCAACAATGGCAAGGGTTATGGCTTCATCTCTCGTGAAGGTGAGAAGGACGTGTTCGTTCATCACACCGCGATCGAGGGCGAGGGCTATCACACCCTGACCGAGGGGCAGCAGGTCGAGTTTGAGATCGAGGAAGGCCCCAAGGGTCTGCAGGCCGCCCACGTGCGGCCTGTGTAGTTGCCACAGGAGGATGAGGCAGTGACTAAGAGACTGTACGTCGGGAATCTCAGCTATCAGACCACCGATGTCAGACTGTCCGAGCTCTTTGGAGCGATCGGCACAGTCAACTCGGTGACTCTGATCACCGAGCCCGGTACCGGCCGCTCGAAGGGCTTTGCCTTTGTCGAGATGGCCGATGACGAGCAGGCTAACGCCGCCATCACCCAGCTCAATGAGCAAGAGGTCGATGGTCGCAACATCAAGGTTGCCGAAGCGCGCCCCAAGCCCCAGGGAACTGGGCGCATGGGCGGCGGCCGGCGCGATGACCGCAATGACCGCGGTGGACGTTCTCCCCGCTGGTAAGGTCATCCCGACCTAGCCAATAGCTAACAACAGCCGCACGGCTCTCCGCAAGCCGTGCGGCTGCTTCTTTTTGTGCGACACGGGCTGACCGCCCGCGCTACCTGACTACTGTGCAGAGAAACTACTGAACCAGGTGCGCAAAGAGCGCGAAGAAGAAGGGGTTCAGATAGCAATCCAGTCGAACACAAGTCGCACCACTCACCGGTATGCGAACATCCCTCAAGAACCTTGGCGGTCTTGGCGTCTCTGCGGTGAGATTCCCACCGTGGTCACTGCACGTTATGCGCTCAGCGCCGAAAGGTGGCCGGCGAGCTGCTGCGTAAAGTCCTGATAGGCGCGGCGCCTGACGGCGACGTCATCTTGCCCGCCGGGCGAGAACAGGTCCGGGTACTGGACGGCGGACATGGTGCGCAGCGGCGCGCCGACGCGCAAAGACACCTGCTCCAGCCAGCCATTGCGGCGCTTGGCCATCCCCACCGGAACGATCGTCAGTGGCTCGCCTGTGGCTTCAAAATAGCGGCGCGCGATGGCCGCCACCCCGTGCGTCAGCGGCCGCTGACCGTCCGCGCCGCGGTGATTGTTGTTGCCCCGCTCCGGGGCGATGGTCACCGCCCCACCGGCGAGCAGACAGGACAGACTCTCCCGGCGCGAGTCGGAATCATCCCCCTGGCGGTAGATCGGGATGGGATTCAGGGGGCGCATCAGCGGCGGAATCATCCACGACCCCAGGCGCGCCACAGCGCCCGCCAGCAAGGCCGCGCCCGGCACGTCCTGCCGGATGGATTTGGTCGTAAAGTGGCGAAATAGCTCGGGATCCAGCATGTCCGCCGCCATGACAAAGCGGTGGTCTCTGCGGCCGGTCGGGCGCATCAGCGCCAGATGGTACAGAACGTCGAGCGGGCTGTCGTGCGCGGTGACAATCAGCACCGGGCCCTGCGCGGGGATATGGTGCGCGCCGTCCACCTCCAGGGACTTGAGGTAGCAGACGACGGTGGTGATGTAGGGTAATGGATCCATGTGCCTCCTGCGTAGGGAAACACCGTGAGCGGCATGGGGATACGCACCGCACCCTCTACAGAGTGCATCCCGGAGGTTGAGTCACGGCGGATGGGCAGCCCGGTTGTCCGATCGGGAACGGCGGTGCCATGCCCGCATCGTAGGACAACAGAACGAGCGCGTCGGTGGAGCTGACGTACCCGTCTCCGTCCACGTCGCCGCAATTCATGGGGCAAAAGGCCGACGTGTCGAGCCCCGCGTCAGCGGACAGGAGGATCAACGCGTCCGTCGAGTCCACCTGCGCATCGCCACTGACGTCCCCCAGCACCCCGACCGGCGCCGGGCCGCTCCAGGTGGTCGTGGCCATTACGTAGGGCTCGGCCATGCCCGCGTTCAGCCAGGCGTTGAGCAGGTTCGTCCCCTCGTTCGCCAGGAAGGCATTGCTGCCGTTGTTAGCCAGGTACAGGAACTGCACATACTCCCAGCTGGTCGGCTGGTAGAGCAGCTGGATGGTGGCCGAGATGGCCCCCGCAGGCGGGTTCAGGGTGATGCTGTCCCAGTAGTTGTAGGTCCCACTGGGCATCCCGCCGTACTGGGTGCTTGGCACGGGCAGGGCGTTGCGTTTCCTGGCTTCCTCGTAGCTCATGCCATAGGGTGGAATGCGGTTGTCCTTGGCTACCGTGTTGTTGAGCACAAAGTGGAACGTCTCGTGGCCCGTGCCCGGCGCCTGCGCGGCCATCTGGCCTAGGGTGTAGTCAACGGCACCGGTGACGCGGTCAAAGCTGAGCGGGAGGTCTGCTGAGTAGCCCAGCGCCAGAAGCTGGCTCGCCCATTCCCGGGTCATGCCATAGTGGGCCTCGTAGATCCTGGTATTGGGATCGTCCAGATCGACGATCGACTTGACCGGCGTGCCATTGACCGACGCCACAACGCCGTACTCCCCATCCTCACGCAGCAGCGCGCCCGTGCTGCCGTACCACCGGACGTTGAGCCACATGCGCCGGCCTTCGGGATAGCCCGAGATGAGCTTGTGCGCGGTCAGGTTGGTGACCTTGAGGGTGTTGTCCGTCACAGTCAGCGACGCGGCCAGGTCGAGCTGCCGCTGCGCACGCGTCTTGCCGGCCCGAATGGCCGCTGTCTGCAGTGCCGTCAGCCCCCCACCCAGGCGCAGAGTGCCCTGCGCGTTCTGGTAGAGAATCGCGTCGGGCATCCAGTAGTTGCCGCCGGTCATGTCATGCAATGGCAGGTCGTTGCGCAGCGGGATACCGGTCTTGTTGGCACCGTAGCCGGTCACGGCCGGCATGTGGCAGGTCTGGCAACTGAAGGTACGCGCTGCGCCGTCCTCATAGTTGCCTCCCGCGCTGTCGAAGGCGGCCCCGATCGCCCCGTTCTGCAGGTCCGCCGGCAGGGTGCCGTAGGCGGACACGAGCGTCTTGGAGAGGGCGCCGGCGCTGTACTCGCTGTAGGTGCGCTCCACGACTCCGTACTGGTAGGGGAAGTTGTCGAACGCGGCTTTGCCATCCACGGGCGAGCCGGGGACACCGCTGGCCTCCACCGGGTCCGCCGTTTCCTGCGTCCCGTGGTTGTGGGCCAGGTCACCGACGGCCGGGTTGGAGACATCATGGCACGTGCCGCAAAAGTCAACGTCGCGGTGGAAAAGCGATGGTAGGAACTGGTGCTTCGCCCCCGCATCGGTGTATGGGCCCAGCTTGTCGCTGCCGGCATAGAGGGCTTCCATGCCGCTGCCATAGTATCCCACGGCCGGGGTCCCTCCGTCATTAGCGACGAAGGGCACGTTCATCACTCCGGCGTGCTCCGACTGGTTCGGGTCGGTCATCTTGTGGCACGCGTCACAGTCGACGCCGTCACTATCCGCAGCCGCCAATCCCGAGCCGTCGGTCGGCGTGGAGCGATCGGCATACCAGCCGCCGGTGCTGTGACAGCGAATGCACAGATCCCCTGAACCATCAAAATCCTGCTCGGCAATGGCCAGCGTGGCCCAGAAGATGGGGTCCCGGCCGGCATTGGCCATCATGCTGCCGCGCCAGTTGTAGGCGGGCTCCACGGCCTCATCGTAGCCGCCGTGACAGTTGTCGCACTTGTCCGGCGTTTCCAGATTGCCCACTTCCCCCGGCTGCGTGCCCGGCTGCTGGATCTCGTTGGGCACGACCAGGGCCGCCCTTACCGCTCCGGCAACCACCAGGCACAGCACAACGGTGCACAGCGCGACAACGCGCGTCTTCATGGCATGGTCCTCTCTTTCATTGAGCTATTCGAGTATTTGTGGCGGTTTCCTCTCCATTATAGTCCAAATGGCGGTGAACGCAATACCAGGGCTGCCAGACCGGCCGCGTGCGTCAGTACGAGGTGCTGCGCGGCCGAAGCAATCTTGGCCTAGTTGCAGGGACCGGCGACCAGATCTGTGCGCGACCGCCTTTCCGGCGGTGCGCTGCGCAGGACGTAGAAGCACATGAAGTAGCGGCAGTCGCCCTCCAGGGTCCACTGCCCGGTGTACGGGCGCACGCTGGGATCGCTGACCGTCACGAACACGCGATAGTTCCCTGGCTCCAGCTGCTGGTCCTGCTGCGGGCGGTTGGTTGTGGGGCAGAAGATGGGCCCCATGAAGCTGTACACCGAGCAGACGTCGCACTTGGGCAGCTCCATGGTCAGCGGCTGGGTGCCCGTGAAATCCAGGTAGAGAACGTACGGACAATCGTTCACCACCCGGACCACCGATTTGCCGCCGGCGTTGACGTGCGTGCAGGAGGGCCGGGAGACATTGCCCGGCGGCGTACCCTGCACCGTGACGCCGACCTCGTTGCTCCAGCCCCCCTCCCCCCAGGAATTGGTGGCCCGGCAGCGGTAGGTGTACTGGCCAGCCGGGCGGTTGCTCAGGTCGACCTGCGTGCCTGTGCCCAGGTAGGCCCCGAACCAGTCCTGCGTCTGGTACTTTTCCTGCAGCTCATAGCTGTCGGCGCGGGCGGCGGTGTTCCAGCGCACGACATAGCTGCCGTCGCCGTCGCCGTTGTCGATGGGCAGCAGCGCGGGCGCTTCCGGCAGCGGGGGCCACGCTCGCAATAGGATGGGCAGGTAAAGGGTTGTCTGGGCCCTGGCCGGCGGGGTCATGCTGGCCAACGGGAGCAGGCAGAGGATCATCACCACGAGCAGGTCAGGGAAATACCGGGCGATCCTGACGAACCGGACTGCGCGCTTCATCGCAAGCCTCCTTCGTCCGTACCGGGCCGGGCAAAACAAAACCCGGCCACTGAGATGCGAGCACGAATCGATTCGCAGTAGTCGGGCTTGAGCGCATGCGATGGGGGCCACTGCGACGTGGCCCTGCTCCGGACGTGCCGGAGTCCAGCCTGTTTCCCATTATACCTCCATCCGCGGCCCTGTCAAACCCGCAGGGGCGTTTCGTGAACCCCCCCCCGGCCGGAATCGCAATCCTCCCACCCAACGGAGGGGGCGCAGCGCGTAGAGGCGTTCAATTGAACGCCCCTGCAACCGGGAGGCAATTCCTCGTCGAGCCTAGATCGCCCATTGACACCCGGCGCGGACTCCGCTATAATAGGTACAGCAACCGTCCAGGCCCACGCGCATGGGACCCGCCTGCTGTCCCACACCCCACTGGTGAGCGCCGCCCTGATCACCGGCGGCGAGGCACCGCGATCCCCTGCCGGGCAGGCCTTGCGAGAGCGGTTTTCGCGCGTCTCTTCATATCCCTTCAGCCGATTCTGACCGGAGCCAACCCAACAAGGAGGGGTTCACATGAAGACGAGGCACTCGGAGCTGCGACGTACCCCACGGATCACCAGCACCGCCTGGCTCGCGGCAGCCGCATGCATCATTCTCATCCTCTGCCTGTTCTCTCCGCTCCACGTCTCGGCCGAGCCTGCCCGCCGGCCTGACCCGGACCCCGCCATCTCCACCCGGCCCGTCGGCCCGTGGATTGTCCAACAGGAGGCCCTGGTCCAGGCGCAGGTCATCGTGCGCGGCCAGCGCGATGTGGCGGCGCTGCGCCGTTTGGGCTACTCCTGCTCCCTCGGCCGCTGCGACCTAGTGCTCCGCGAGGCCGACGCCCTGGCCCTGATGGCGCTCGGCATGCCCGTCCGGATGGGCGAGCGCGCCATCCGCGTATCCGGCCGCGCGGCGCCGGCGATAGCGTTCGACGAGGGCACTACGGGCGGCAGCAACGCCGATGACCTCCCCATTCCCGACGCCAATCCGGCCGGGTGCGGCGACGTCGTGATATCGCCCATCGCGATCGCAGGCCCGCCGGGCTGGACGGCGACCAGGGTCAAGTTCGGATGCGCCATCTACCACGCATGGGTGGGCGACCTGAACGTCTGGCTGCAGAATGACCAGGGCCAGGGTTATGCCTACATCTGGGACCGCTACGGCGCCAGCTCGGACCAGGGCGGCGACGACGACCAGGAAGATGATGAGGACATCGAGTTCGTTGACCACTGGTTTATGACCGAGTTCGATGGCGACGCCGTGCAGCAGACCTGGCAGCTCTATGCCCAGGACTGCTCCGTGGGAGACACCGGCTACATCGATGAGTGGAGCATCGACATATGGTTTGAGCTGCCCCCCTGCCCGGGTCTGCCCGCTGACCCGTCCCCCTCCGACGGCGCTACCGACGTGCCGCTGGACGCCGACCTCGACTGGGCCGATGCCTCCGACGCCGCAGACTACGACGTCCTCTTTGGCTCACCGGACCCGGTCTTCGTAGCCACAACTACCTCCAGCAGCTATGCCCTGGAGACGCTGCAGTGTGATACAGAGTACCACTGGCAGATCGTGGCCCAGAACCCGGCCTGCAACGCCATGGGGCCGGAGTGGACCTTCACCACCGTGTGCTGCTTGCCCGGCGCTCCGTCGAATCCTTCGCCGCCCATCGGGGCCACAGGCCAGCCCATCGACGTGGATCTCACCTGGAACGGAGTGCCCGGTGCGACGTCCTACGACGTCTACTTCGGGCCGTCAGCGCCGCCTCCGTTCCTGGCCACCACTGCATCGGCCTTCTATGACCTGCCCACCCTGCAGTACTCGACCACCTACTACTGGCTGGTCGCCGCCAGGAACGACTGCGGGGCCACGCCCGGCGGGCACTGGGACTTTGCCACGCAGGGCGAGCCGGCGACGCCCACCCCGCCGCCAAGCGCAACGCCGACGCACACGCCGAGCCCAACGCCCACCGGCACCACGGTGCCTACGCCAACGCCCACCCTGACGCCCACCCACACGCTCACGCCCGAGTGCCCCGCCGACGCCTGCGAGCCCAACGAGGGCTTTTTCCAGGCCTGCCCCATCGTGGCCGGGCAGGAGTACACGGCGTATATCTGCCCGGACACCGACCTCGACTGGTTCCGCTTTGGGGTGACCGCCGGGCAGCAGATGACGGTGACCCTGTACGGTGCCTCCGGCCAGCTGCCGGCGGACTATGACCTCTACCTGCTCCACCCGTCCGGCGGGGAGGCGACCCACTCCATCTCCAGCGGGACCACGAACGAACAGGCTATCTTTACTGCGACCGAGACCGGTGACTACCGGGCCACTGTGCGCGGCTTTTACGGCACCTGGAGCGCGACCGGGCCGTACCAGCTGCGCGTAACCTTGAGTGGGGCCGCGGCGGAAACCCCCACCACGACGCCCTCGCCAACCGGCACCCCGCCCGCTACGCCAACCCTGACGCCAACGCTCACGCCCGTCGCTACATCGACCCCCACGCTTACACCGCCTGCTACATCGACCCTCACACCGCCCGCTACACTGACCCCAACGCCAACCGGCACACCGCCCGCTACACCAACGCCGACCCCGTCCAGCACACAGGGGGCAGTAGCGACCGCCACAGTCACGGCAGTCTGCCCGGCGGATGGCTATGAGCCGAACGAGAGCCTGGCCCAGGCATATCCCATTGCGGCCGGCACAGAGTACAGGGCGTACATCTGCCCCGAGGGCGATCAGGACCACTACAAGTTCTGGGCCGTCACCGGCCAGTGGATCATCGTGCGGCTCGATGAACTCCCCGCCGCCTACGACCTGGAGTTGTTCGACCCTCACCAGTCCCTGCGCAAGTCCACGTATGGCAGCACGCCGGACCCCAGACAGGTCAGTATGGTCGCAGACGTGACCGGCTACTGGTACGCCAGGGTGCTGGGCAGGCAGGCCGGCCGGTGGAGCCGGCAGTCTTACCGTCTGATGGTGACCACAGGCAGGATCTTCTTGCCACTGCTGTGCCGGTCCTAGACCGGCGGGGCAAACAGGCTCGATAACGTCCCTCGATGATCTCGGTAGGGGCGGTTCGCGAAACGGCCACCGCTGCCTCCGCCGCGTGGGGCGTTTCACGAAACGCCCCTACTTGTGCATCAGGGGCAGGGGTGCTATACTCAGGACGCAATGGGTGAAGGGGAAGAGAGATCCACAACACAGTTGCCGCGCTCAGGCAGCGTACGCGCCCTGCTGCGCTGTCTGAGCTATCTGCGCCCCTACCGGCGGCTGGCGGCCGGCGCCTACCTGGCCCTGCTGGGCTCCAACGTGGTAGCCGTGGCCACCCCGCAGTTCATCCGCTGGATCGTGGACCGCGGCATCGCCCGGCAGGACACGCGCCTGCTGGCCACCTCCGTGGGCGCGCTCCTGCTGCTGACGCTGGTCAAGGCCGTGCTGAGCTTTGTGCAGTTTCGCTGGACCGAGATCGCCTCGCAGAACGTGGCCTATGACCTGCGCAATGCCATCCATCGCCAGCTCTCCGCACTGTCCTTCTCCTATCACGACCAGACCGAGACCGGCCAGATCCTCTCGCGGGCCATCCAGGACGTGGACCGCGTCCGCTTTCTGACCGGGCGTGCCTTTCTGCGCCTGGTAGAAGGCGTCATGCTCTTGCTCGGCACGGGGGCTGTGCTTTTCTGGATGAGCCCGCCGCTGGCTCTGCTGGTGCTGTGCACGGTCCCCCTGCTCGCCTGGCGCGCGCTGTCCTTCGGGCGCCAGCTCAGACCGCTGTCGCTGCGCATCCAGCAGCAACTGGCAGTCCTGACGACGCGCCTGGAGCAGAACCTGCGCGGCGCGCGCGTGGTCAAGGCCTTTGCCCAGGAGGACCACGAGATCGCGCGCTTTGACCGCGAGAACAGCCGCTGGTTCGACCTGACCGCCCGCTCGGCGCGGCTGGAGGCCATCAATCCACCGCTGCTGGACTGGATCACCAATATGGGCGTGGTCTTTGTCATCGGCTTTGGCGGCTACCTGACCCTGCGCGGCCACCTGACCCTGGGTGAGCTGGTAGCCTTTTCCACCTATGTCGGGCAGTTGAACCAGCCGGTGCGCCGCCTGGGGCTGATCATCCCGGCCCTGGCGCTGGCCTCGGCGGCTGGGGAGCGTGTCTTTGAGATCCTGGACGCGGTCTCGGAGGTGCGCGAGCAACCGGACGCCAGGCCTCTGCCGCGCATCGCGGGCCACGTGCGCTTTGACCACGTCTCCTTCGCCTACTTTGGCCGCCATCAGGTGTTGAACGACGTCAGCTTTGAGGCCCGGCCCGGACAGGTCATCGCCCTGCTCGGCGCCACGGGCTCCGGCAAGTCCACCATCATCAACCTGATCCCGCGCTTCTACGATGCCACGGCGGGGCGGATCACCATCGATGGCCACGATATCCGCGACGTCACCCTCAGCTCGCTTCGCGACCAGGTGGGCATTGTCCTCCAGGAAACGACGCTGTTTATCGCCTCATTGCGCGAGAACATCGCCTTTGGCCGGCCCGGCGCCGGCGAGGAAGCGATCGTCGCCGCCGCACGCGCCGCCCAGGCCGACGAGTTCATCCGCGCCATGCCGCAGGGCTACGACACTCGCGTCGGCGAGCGCGGCGTCACCCTGTCCGGCGGGCAGAGGCAGCGCATCGCCATCGCCCGCGCACTCCTCAAAGACCCGCGTATCCTGATTCTGGACGACGCCACCTCCAGCGTGGACACCGAGACCGAAGGGCTGATCCAGATCGCGCTGCAGCAACTGATGGTCGGGCGCACGTCGTTCATCATCGCTCAGCGGCTGAGCACCCTGCGCCTGGCGGACATGATCCTGGTCCTGGAAAAAGGGCACATCGTCGCCCGCGGCACGCACAGCGAGCTCCTGCGCACGTCGGGGCTCTACGCCGATATCTACCAGCAACAACTGCGGCCGGCAGCCGGTCAAGACCTCACAGGTTTCTCAAAGCCTGTGAGGTCTAGTACGGAGGTGGACCCGTGAGCATCTCCTTCGGTGGAAGCGGCCCACGCATGGGACCGGGACAGGCGCTGGAGGGCCTGGGCGAGCATGCCGAAGGCCGGCCTTTCGACCGCAAGGTGGTAATGCGACTGCTCGGCTACCTGCGCCCCCACTCCCGGCGGATGGTTGCCGCGACGATCCTCATGCTGCTCGGCACGGCCCTGGCGCTGGCCGCGCCTTATGTCATCAAGATGGCGATCGACGGCCCGCTGTCCGGCGGGGACCTGCCCGGCCTGCTGCGCTTTGCCGTGCTGCTCGCGCTCATCTTTGCCGCCGGCTACCTGACCGCGGCGGGCCAGCGCTACCTCATGGGCTGGGTTGGCCAGCGCGTGCTGGCCACGCTGCGCGGGCGGCTTTTCCGCCACCTGCAGGCGCTGCCCCTGGGCTATCACGACACGCACATCGTCGGGGTGACCCTCTCGCGGGTGATCAACGACGTGTCGGTGATCAACGAGCTGCTCTCGCAGGGGCTGGTGACCCTGGCGGCGGACATGGTGCTGCTCGTGGGCATTGTCAGCATCATGCTCACGATGAGCCCGCGCCTGGCATTGCTGGCCTTTGCCGTCGTGCCGCTGCTGGTGTGGGTCACCTACTGGTTCACCCGGCGGGCGCAGGTGGCCTTCCGCGACACGCGTGTGCGCATCGCCGCGGTAGTCGGAGACCTGGCCGAGAACCTGTCCGGCATCCGCGTGATCCAGGCCTTTGCCCAGGAGGACGCCACGCGCGATCGTTTTGAGGAAGTGAACCGCGAGAACCGCGACGCGATGATCCGCGCCATGTCTCTTTCCTTCGTCTTCTTGCCTTCGGTGGAGGTGCTGGGCATGCTGGCGACGGTGATTGTGCTGTGGTTCGGCGGACTGGGCGTGGCGCGCGCCGAGCTGACCCTGGGCGTGGTGGTGGCTTTTCTGGCCTATGTCTCGCGCTTTTTCGATCCGATTCGCGAGGTGAGCCAGATCTACACCGTGATGCAGGCGGCCATGGCCGGTGGCGAGCGCGTGCTGCACCTGCTCGATACGCAGCCGGACATCGTGGACCGCCCCGGCGCGGTGGAGATGCCCCGCATCGCCGGACGGGTCGAGTTGCGCGGGGTCAGCTTTGCCTACCGCGACGGGCCGCCCGTGCTGCAGGACGTGGACCTGACGGTCGAGCCCGGGCCGACGGTGGCCCTGCTGGGGCCGAACGGCGCCGGCAAGACGACCATCGCCAACCTGATCGCCCGGCTGTACGAGGCTACTGCCGG
>JAEAMF010001859.1_pt1 | contig 13478 bp, 27 predicted proteins | sample 8958721 | NCBI WGS metagenome assembly JAEAMF01 (sample SAMN16933255, study PRJNA681124) | bioreactor sludge metagenome | isolation source: anaerobic bioreactor treating anionic surfactant - SDBS | place: India: Bengaluru | collected 2019-02-28
TTTTCCTGCGTCGCTCCACAGGGGGTGAAAGGCGTCTTTTGCAGCGCTTCTTCCAGTGCGGCCAGGGCAAGCCCAGCATTGCTGGCGATGCGGTAGATGATTAGATTCTTGAACATGAGAACTTAAATCAATAGGGTTGGACGGGAACACCAGCTATGAGGCAAGCCGCCGCCAGTCCCAGGGCGCATATGCCGGACCAGGTCAGAAGGTGGAAGAGAGCTGTCACGGAAGCTCCCGCAGGCATTCGGCTGTGGTGCTGTCGATCCAGACCCCGACGAAGCCGGGCGGGCACGCTTGGGCCGGCACGGCGGCGGGCTGGCTGCCGGGGTCGGGCGGCGGCGAGGTGTAGCTGGTGCCCGCAACAGCGCTCAGGCCAAAGGCCAGGGCTGCAGCAAGCACCCAGGGCAGGGTGGCTTTGAGCATTGGTGGGCTCCTGAAAAGAAGAAGCCCGCTCAGTGGTGGCGGGCTTGGGGGTCTGGAAGATCTGCTGCGGCCGGCGGCGGTGCTGCTGGCGCTGGGGGTGTTGCGGCTGCTGCTGCGGCGGCTGCGCGCTTTGCCTCCTGTTGCCCGATCAGGCGCAGCTCTTCCTGCTCATCGGCCCAGGAAATCGGCTCGTAGGCGCGCTGGCCGGATAAGCCTCGGCGGCGTGAATAGCTCATTGGGTACCTCGCTTTCGGTAGGCTTTTGATAGGTGCAACCCTTCAACCGCATGCCCGCGCTTAAGCAGTGCACGGCAGATAAGGGCTTGTTCGTTGTGGCTGGCGCCGGCCTGTCGGGCCAGGCCTAGGTAGCTGTTGCCGCTGGCGAATACCTCGTTGGTTGGCATGCTCTCAAGGCGGGCCAACGATTGCTGCAGCGTGCGTGGCCTGGTGGTGCGCCGCCACGGCTTGATGACTTGGCCCACGTAGTCGATGCCGCGGCTGATGGGCTGCAACACGGTCTTGCGCGGATTCAGGGCTAGGCCCAGCCCGGGCAGAAAGCTGTCGATGCTGTCCTTGGCATTGTTGAGCCACTGCGGCGACTCATGCAGCAGCACCATGTCATCGACGTAGCGCGTGTAGTGCCGGGCGCCGATACGGTGCTTGATGTGCTGGTCCAGCTCATTGAGCAGGACGTTCGCGAAGAACTGGCTGCTCAGGTTGCCGATGGGCAGACCCGAATACGGTCCTGCGTTGGCCAGCCGCTTGTGCGATGGCACTGCTTCCAGTGTCTGGGTGCTACCCTGCAGCTCGTAGTCACTGCGCGGATCGTGAAAGAGCACGACCTTGCACAGCCCGCGCCACCAGCGCTCCGGGATCTGCTTCATCAGCAGTGGCCACAGCACGCGCTTGTCGATGCTGACAAAGAAGTTGGCCAGGTCGCACTTCAGGTAGAAGCCCGGCTTGGCCCAGTTCTGCGTCTGGCTGCGCACCTTGGCCTCCAGGCGCTGGGCGGCATACAGCGTGCCGCGCCCAGGGATGCAGGCGCAGGAGTCGGCGATGAAGCGGCGGTGGAAGCGGTCGGCCACCTGGTTGTAGAGCAGGTGGTGCACGATCCGGTCCCGAAACTCGGCTGCCCAGACCTCTCGCGGCCGTGGGCGGCTGATGGCAAAGCAGATGGATCGCCTTGGGCGGTAGGCCCCAGAGGCGAGCTCTTCGTGCAAGGCGAGCAGATTACGCTCCAGGTTCAACTCAAAGCGCAGGGCGCTGGCTGTGGTGCGCTTGTGCTGGCGGCAGTCGAAATAGGCTTGCACCAGCTTTTCGAGCGAATAGCCGGAATCCATAGAAACTCCCGGTGGAATATGCGGACGGGGCGAACACGGAACTCGTTGTTCCGGTTGTTGTTGTTCGTGTTGCCGTTCTCGAAGTCGACAGCCCAGGTGCGTCGAGCAGATCACGTCGGCCCGCCGATTGGCTCAGCGGGAAAACTGCGCGGGATCACTGCCGCTGCTGCGGTCGATATCCCTCATGCGCCTTTCGGTGGGCTTGTGGCCCAGCGGCTCGACCAGATTCCAAAGCGCCATGACTGGCCTGCCGTGACAAGCCGGTAGCGGGCGCGCGTTCCGAGTGTTTCAGCCAGCCAGTGGCCTGCTTACCTATTCCGTCAGTCAAGGCGATGGCGCGTGCGTACTGAGGGCGCGAGATCAGCCGAAGATCCACAGCCAGGCGCAGCGCCAGATTCACGGACTCCACTTCCTGGCGCATTCGGCGCAGGACTGGGGGCTTGTCGTCTGTCGTGTTGGCTTCGTAGGTGCGCATGACCATGGCCATGCAGCGCCGGCGAAGCTCCGCGCCAAAGTCGGCTTTGTAGTTCCTCGGCATGTTGGCGACCAGCGAAGTGACCAGCTTGGCCAGCTCGTAGGTTGCCTTGTAGATCTCGGTGTCAGTGTGAAGCGCCATGCCGGGGCGGGCTATGCCCGCAAATGGTTAAAGGGATGAATCGGGAAAACTGCGGACGGGGCGAACACGGAACTCGCCGTACCGGTAGCAGCTGCCCGTGCCGCCGGTCTCGAAGCCGACAGCCCAGGGCCAGTTGTCGCTGTCCACCGTGCGCGACCAATAAATGCTGTCGCTGCCCTTCTGCACGAAGTGCTCACGGGCGTTGATCCAGGCCAGCATCAGGTCTTCCTGGTCCGATGCACGCCAGTCGCTGTGCCCATTGATCTCCGCCGGGATGCTGGCGGCGATGTGTTTGAAGGCCACGCCCTGGGCGTCGTGCTCGGTGCCGCCAGGGATGACGATGTGGTGCACCTGGCCATCGATCAGGCGACTGCCGATGTAGATGCCGCCCTGTTCGGGCCAGGGCTGATTGATTGCGGGGATGGTGCGCATTGCTTGCTCCGGTGGTGGATTGGATGAAATGACTGAATGGATCAGTAGATGAATCTGCGGACGGGGCGAACACGGAACTCGTTGAACCGGTCGTGGTAGCGCGTGAGGCCGTTCTCGAAGTCGACAGCCCAGGCGTAGCTCTCAGTGCGTGGGGTGCTGCTCCAGTACCAGCTGTCGGTACCAAACAGGTGAGGCACGTTGGCCGTGGCCAGATGCAGCTCGCGGCGTGCGGGCAGGTAGAAGTCCTGGTGGTCGTCGGCGGTGTGGCCGGCAGCCAGTTTGGCGGCAGGGTGCTTGTCGCCCAGCGCTTGGGTGTTGGCCAGTCCATCCCACTGGGAGAGGTTGTCCACGCCCTCCGGGCCCCACTTGGCGCGGCCCACATCCTGGGTATCACCGCAGTCGGCCACGATCAGGCCGTAGACCGTGCCGTCATCACCGCGCATGTCGCCGGCGTAGAAGCCGCCCTGGGCGGGCCAGTAGTCGCCGATGGCGGGGCGCCCGGCAGTTTCAGCAGGTTCAGCAGCGTCAGCAGGCGCGCTCGCTTCATGTTCGGCCAAGCAGGCCTGCACCAGGGCCAGCCCCAGGCTGGGGATGCCGGCGGGTGCCTGGGCGCCGATGTGGATGTGGACGGTGGGTTTCTCGATGTGGATCTTCGGCATGGCGCCCTCTGGTGGTGGAAAAGGAAAACCCGCCGTGATTGCTCAGAGCGGGTTGTTGGGTGAAAAGATGCCGGTGCCTTGCGGAATGCCTGGGGAAGCAAAAGAGAGGGAGGGAGGAGACGTCCCAGGCCCGGCTGAAAGGGTTGATGACTGCCGTGTGCGCCCCGGCTTTCTCTACACAGTTGGAGGGGGTCGACTTTCACGCCTGGCCGGTGGGCAACTACCGGTCCCGATTTGCCATCAAGGAAGCCTCGGTGCTTGCTTCATGGCCCTGCACACGCTGCAGGCGGCGACGTTTTGTGCCCGCGTGGCTCTATCACTTACACGTCGTTCTCCAATCTGATAAATCCCCTGCTGGCCGGGGTTGGCAGATCACTATCTGCGCCGTGTGCTGCTCGGCATAGGGCAGCTTCCCTTTGGAAATGTCCCAGGCACTTGCCCCTGCCTGGGCCGCGCGCCGATCGCGGGTCGCTGGGGTCGTTATTGGTTGGTATGGACGTAAAAAAACCCGCGAGTAGCGGGCTCTGTTGCTTGGGCGCGAAGGCTTAAATTGCAAACGCAGCGCGATCTTTGCCTTTGATCCACAGGGGCTCTCGGCCTCGACCAGTCCAAGTGGCACCAGTGACCGGATCACGGTACTTAGGAGCCGCTGTCGAACCTTGAGCTGTGATGGTGCGGGTGCCGGAGCTGGTGTACTTGCCAAACACATCGTTGACGGTCAAACCGAATTGCTGAACCAGCTCACGCGCTTGCGTTACGGCGCGGGATTTTTCGCGGGTGTGAGCCTCTGCTATCTTGGCATCCAGCTCGAATATTTGTTGAAGCAGGTTCTTGTAGGTGCTCATGCTTGATATCCCCTGGCGGTGAATCTGTGTTGCAGTCTATGACCTAGGCGGCTGGTCTGCAATTTTGTTTATCCGCACTAAAACCGCAGCGCTCTCCGTGAAAGTGCTCTGGTTTTTGCCCTGATGTCGCTCAGGGCGCGGCGCCGGCTGTACCGGTGGGCTTTGCTGCTCTCGGAAATCCCAGTTTTCCTCGGTCTGCCGACCTTGCTCCGTGTACCCGCTTTGGGGGCTGGAAACGCTGCACTGCGCGCCTGGCGCTGTTGATCACTGCACCAGGCAATTGGCTGCTTATAGGCTGATGTGATTGAGAGAGGCGGGCAGGACGGCCATTCCCTACTATGACACTGATTGCCGTGCCTCACAAGTCCATGAGCCCGCGCAATTGCGCCGCCTGGCCACGTCCTTAAGTCTTCCCCCGGTCTTTTCATCCCGGGCATTTCGGCTGTGGCGCACCCCCGTTGCATGTTTCCAGTACTTCGGTGCCGCCGCCTCTCTCAATCACATCAGTTGCTTTTTAAAGACCCGAGGTGCTGGCTCGATCACTTGGCACCCATCGCGTCTGCAACTCCTGTCTGCGCTCCCTTGGGAGCTAACCCCGCCTTTGCGTCCTGTCGGCTGCGGCCCCGTATCGCCGGGCCTTGGGTGTCTCGCGGTTTGTTGCTGCGATGAGTGGACTCTAGCAAAACATTGCTAATTATTCAAGCAAAGTTTTGCTTGTTCTGCGCTGGAAATTGGTTTTGTCACGGGAATAGCAATCCTGCTTTGCGCAAATTTGGCTTGCGCAAAGCGGATTTGCGCAAATCTCATTTGCACTTGCGGGTCTCAAAATACTGTGCAACACTGTATAAACATACAGGTGTTTACATGAGCAAAGACCGAAAAAAAGTGCTGGGCGCGAGACTCAGGGCGGCGCGTGTGGCAGCGAAGCTCTCGCAAGACTTCGTTGCTGAGACCATGGGCGTTACTAGGCAGTCGGTGTCGGCCTGGGAGACGGGCTGCGCGTGCCCATCTGCGCTGCAGCTTGGCCAGCTGGCTGCCGCTTACTGCGTATGCGCCCACACCTTGCTGTTTGGCGAAGCATTCATGCCTCTGCGTCTAAGGCAGATGCTGAGTGGCCGGGCACATGCAATCCAACAATCAGAGTTGATGACGAGGGAGTAGAGATGGAGCCAAAAGAACTGTTGACCAAAATCGAGGCGCACAAGCAAGACCTGCCGAAGGTCAGATGCGTGACCGATGTTTACGCGGCCGTGCTGGCGCCGCTTGCAGACCGGCTGACCCAGGAAGAACTGGATGCGGTTATCGCCCTCGGCGCGCTCGTGCACGACCGATCATCGCGCATGGTCCCGGTGCTGACCTGGGAGCAAGTCGGCAAGCTGCCAGGTCAAGGATGGCCGGTACGCTGAAACCGCTTCGATGCACGCGACAGACGGTGCGAACCCGACGGAGGGTGGGTGCAGTGCTACTGGGTGCCGCGCTGCTGCAATCGGGCATGAAAAGCCCGTATAAGGCGGGCAGTATCGGCGCTTTGCTTACTTCGCTGTGGACGGCGATTGCGCCTGTTGGGACGTTGTTGCGGGCGGGACGTTGATGATGATGTTCGGCGCTGGTGTCTGCAGAGAGGATGATTGAGAGGTTGTTGCCGATGGAGATTTCAATGCATTGCTCATGGCAAGAAACAGGCCGCCAAATCCTAAAAAGAGACCAATGACCGTGCCGATCATCCACTTGTGGATGTCGATGTTGGTCTTGTGCATTTCTGCGCGTAGCTCTGAAATGCCAGTCTTTACATCTGCACGCAGTTCTGCAAAGTCTGCTTTGGTTGGCAGATTCTTTACAGCTTCCTCGAGAGCGGTGACACGGGCTTCCATGCCCCCATTATCAGCTGGCGGCCCTCCAGCAGCCATTCTTTTTTCAATATCACGCAAGCGACGCTGAGCATCAAGGTCATGTGCGAACTCAGCCATTTACATATTTCTCCAGCGCCGAAAGCAGTGTGTCTGCTCGCTCATCAAGCGTGGAAAAAGCCTCATCAACACCTGTTCGGACTTCTTTCAGTGCGGCGACCATTTCTGGATCTTCCGCTGGCGCGATTGCTTGCATTCGATCCTCAAGGGTCTTGATTTGAGTCCGTAGCAGCGAAATTGCATACCTGTTTCCGAGGTGCATCCTTGTGCTTGCAAGCATGAATGCCCGCAAATGGTCGTAATCAGCGCCCATGAATTTCCTCTTATTCGTTCTTAAAACACCATCGAATCTGGCCCCGCGGAGCGGGTCAACAAGACTCACTCGCTCTCGACTCTTTTCCGTCGTGGTTTCTTGACTGGCACGGCATAGGAAGGGTCGAGGGGTGCGGCGCGGTCGACGGCCCCGGCCGGCGCAGTCGACTGAAGCGCCTTATAGGCAGCTTCGATGCGCTCATACACGTCGCGCTGAGTCCCACTCATTGGACGCAGCAACTCCCATGGCTCGACTTCAAGAGCCTTGGCCAGCATCTCGACTTCCGTTAATTTTGCAGAGCCTGCCTTCCCGTCTTTGCCAGGCTTGCGACGGTCTGGGTTCAGGTAGAGGCTGATGGTTGTCTGGCCTACGCCGCACTTTTTTGCGAGCGCCATTTGCTTGAGCCCCTTCTTCTCCATGAGGTGGGCCAAGTTGTCTGAAAGGGCTTGGTTCAACGGGCTCGTGTACATGAGGGCAGTCTGCATAACTTTGCTAGCAAAGTGTTGCTTGATCGTTTAGCAATAGATTGCTAGGATTGGGCATGCCTACGAAATTTGATACAGCCATCCGAGCACAACTTGAGCAGCGGCGCGGCGAGTGGCCCGAGATAGCCAAACAGTCTGGTGTTAGCCACTCATGGCTGTCGAAGTTCACCAACCACCGGATTCCTAATCCTGGGCTGCGAACCCTGGAGAAGCTCGCGGCTGTTCTTTCGGACACCGCCCCTCAAGAGGCGAGCGATGGCTGATCCACGCAAGGCGAAGAGGCCGGGCCCACTGCCGATGCACTTTGCAATCAGGAGTGCTCGGATCAACCGGAAGTTCGACCAGATTGCTGCCCAGCTGCAAACGGTGGAAGAGGTCTGCCGTGCACAGGCAGCTGCGCTGGCCGCGCCGTATGCGCACACCGCTCCCATCGGGGCTTCACCTTCTTCTCGACTCTGATGCGCATCTGTTTGCATGCAGTCAGTGTCTTTTCAAGCGGCATGACCCGCAACGTCCAATTTCACCCAGGAGCAGACAAATGATGTGGCTCGACGCACTGCGCACGGCAGTGAACCAATACCCCGGAGGCCGCACCGCGATTGCGGCGCGCCTGAACAAGTCCGACGAAGTGCTGCGCAAGGAGCTGGCAGGCACATCGAGCCAGCACAAGCTGGGCCTGGTGGACACCCAGCACATTGTGGAGATGCTGGGAGAGCAGGGCGTTGACTGCTCGGGCTTCAAGGTGGCTGTGGATGCCGCCTGCGTGGCCCCTGCATCGGTTGCGTCCATGTGCCTGCACATGCTGTCCGCCGACGGCTCGCAAGAGGCTGCGCACGTGGTCTCTGAAGTTGCCCGGGCGCTCGCCGATCAGCATTTCTCGGACAACGACCGCCGGCGTGTGGACCGCGAGATCCAGGACGTCATCGAGAAGATGACCGAGCTGCGCGCCGCGGTGAATGCGCGCCATGCGGCCGACAACGCGAGGGCGCAGCCATGAGCAAGCAGCTTCCCTGGTTCCGCCTGTACACCCGCACGGTCGATGACGACAAGCTGAAGCTCCTGGCCTTTGAAGACCGGTGGCACTTTGTGGCGCTGCTGTGCCTGAAGGGCGAGGGCCTACTCGACAAGGGCGATACCCCGAGCCTGCTGATGCGCAAGGCCGCGGTGAAGCTGGGCCTGGATGTGCGCACGTTGGAAGAGGTGGCCCGCCGCCTGGCCGAGGTCGGTTTGATTGAGCAGGCCACCTTGCAGCCGGTGAAGTGGGATGGGCTGCAGATGCGCAGCGACACCGACACCACGGCTGCTGATCGAAAGAAGCGGCAGCGTGAGCGGGAAAAGGCCGGCAAAGCCGCGCCCAGCAACAATGTCACGGCAGGTCACGCACAAGACACGGATATGTCACGCGTGACGGGTACAGATGTCACGCGTACAGATATAGATACAGACTTAGATAAAGAAACCCAAGTAGGTAAACCTGAGAAAGAACTAGATCCTGTTGGTTCGCAGCAGGTCGCTGGTGCGCCAGCTTCTGCGCCGCCTGCGGCTGCGCCAACCGCCAAGGTGGCTGTGAGTAAAGGCGACAAGGCCAAGGGAACCCGCCTTGCGGAGGAATGGGTGCTGCCGAAGCGCTGGGGAGACTGGGCGCTGCAGGAGCACACCAGCTTGACGGAAGCAGATGTACGCCGAGAGGCCGCCCGATTTGCTGACCATTGGCGCGCTACGCCTGGTGCGAAGGGGCGCAAGTCCGACTGGGAGGCAACATGGCGCAACTGGATCCGCCGTGCCATAGAGCTGCAAGCCCCGCGTGCTGGCGCTGCTGGCCTGGCTGTCGATCCTGCCGCCCCTGTGGAGACTTACGCACAGCGCGCGGCCCGCCAGCGCGTGGAAGAGTCCACCCCCCTGGTGGCGCGCAAAGCTCCCGGCGCACTGAACCCGATAGAGCAGCTGGCCGCCCTGGGGCGCAATGGCCCGCTGCTGGCTGGTGGTACGCCCAATACGCAATTGATCGCAGGAGGCCAGCATGCAACCCACTGACGCACGGATGACGTTCGACGGCCTGATGGAGCTGATTTTTTCAAAGCTGCAGGTGCGTTATGGCGCCGCTTGGATGCGGCAATGGGACGGCGTGGATATGGCCTTTGTCAAAAGCGACTGGATGCGCGAGTTGTCCGGCTTCACTGGCAACCCGGCGGCGCTGATGTATGCACTGGACCACCTGCCCGAGCGGGTGCCCAACGTGGCCAAGTTCCGAGAGATTGCAAACCAGATGCCTGCGCCTGTGTTTGAGCGCCTGCCAGCGCCAGCAGCCAACCCCGCTGTGGTGGCGGAGCAGATCGCGCGGCAGTCCGGCGTAAAGCAGGCCATTGGGGGTACAGCAGACCCACGGCGGTGGGCGCGAATTCTGGAAAAGCGACACGCTACCGGCGAGCGGTTGAGCCGCTTTCAGGTGGAAAGCTACCGCCAGGCCCTGGGCAAAGAGGGGCGGATGGCATGGCAGTAACAGCGGCAGCCAAGCCAGTGCACACCTGCATTGAATGCACCCACTGGTCCCTCAAGGACACGGACCGCAGCATGGCCCGCCTGGGCTTTGCCCGCTGCCTGAAGAAGAAGCTACCAGGCCACGCCACCAGCGCAGACGCTGCCGCGTGCGAGCGGTTTGCTGCTGTGGATGCTGGCGCTGTCCAAACGCGGAAAGAGTGGATTGCAAAGCAGGAAGGGCGGAGTGCATGAAGTCGGCTATGTACGCACTGGGGCGGCTCAAGACCGGGGTCATGAACAAGACTGAGGCTGCCTACGACCAGCACCTTGCGCTGCTGCAGCACGCGGGGGCGATCCAGTGGCGCAGGTTTGAAGGGCTGAAGCTGCGGCTGGCCGACAACACGTTCTATACGCCCGACTTTGCTGTGATGGATGCCGACGGCGTGATCGAGTGCCACGAAGTCAAAGGCTATTGGCAGGACGATGCCCGGGCCAAGATCAAGATCGCGGCCGACCAGTACCCGTTCCGCTTCATCGCCATCAAGGCCCGCACCAAGAAAGAGGGTGGCGGCTGGGAAGTGGAGGCGTTCTGATGGTGGACGTCGGATTCTTTGGCAAGGCAGTGCCCTTGGCAGGCCAGCGCCGCCAGACAGGCAGCACGGTGGCCCGCCTGGTGGAACCGAAGCTCGAGCGGTTGCCGGATGGCCGTTACAAGCAGACCCACTGGATGTGGAACCGATGCGCGCGCCTGGTGCAGGTCGGCGTCACGACCATTTACGTGGTCAATGACTACGGGGTGATGGTGCCAGTCGCCAGCTGGGAGGCGTGGTGCTGAACAAGCTGAACGACCGAGAGCGTGAGCACCTTGCGCGAGTCAAGGAGCTGCCCTGCAGTGTCTGCGATCAGCCGGGCCCCAGCGAGGCCCACCACGTGAAGCAGGGCCAGCAATACACGGCCGTGGCGCTGTGCGAGAGCTGCCACCGTGGCGCGCTGATGGGCTTGCATGGCCAGCGGCGCATGTGGGCGATCAAGAAGATGGACGAGCTGGCCGCGCTGAATGTGACGGTGTGCCGGCTGATGGGTAATTGAGGAAGCAGGGGAGGTGAATTTGAAACGCGATATCCCAATCACGGTGCCAGTTGAGCTGCGGCATGCCGAAGAGTTGCTGGAGCAGTACGGGCGCTGGGCCCAGGACCGGTACAAGAAGCAGCGCTGCGCAAGCGCAGAGGGTGCCTACCGCCCACCGGTGAACCGCGAGGAAGAACCGATGGTGCCGTTTATCGCTGACTGGAGCGCCATGCAGGTGCAGCAAGCGCTGCAGGTGGTGCCAATGCAGTATCGGCGCGTGCTGTTTGCCATCTATGTGCCGCAGAAAGAGCACCCCATGGCCGCCCGCCGCAGGTACAGGCTGCAGCGGGATGTGTGGGACCACAGCAGGATTGAAGGTCTGCGCCGGTTCTGGGCGTTCTACCGCTTGCGCTACTTGACAGAGCGTGGCACAATCGCGCCAATTCTCCGCGACACTGAGTCGTGCGCCCTGGTTGCCTAACGGCAGCCAGCGGCGTGACAAAAAGAAAGCCCGTCAGGTTCGCCAGCGGGCTTTGTCGTTTTTGGCGCTCAGATTCGCCCAGCTTCCAGGTCGGCGCGCAGGGCTTCATTGACCCGCGTCTGCCAGCCTCTGCCTGTTGCGCGCAGCTTTTCCAGCACGTCAGCGTCCAGGCGCAAATTGACTTTCGACTTTGTCTCTTCGGCCACGCTGCCCGCAGGGCGCCCCCGGCCACGCTTGGCTACGAGCGCTGCAGCTACGCCAGCGCCGAGCACCTCGGCGGCTGGGCGGGCGGTTGCAAAAAACTCGGCTCCCAGTTCGGGGCTGTCGGCGTCAGCCGCAATCCCCGCGCTGATTGCCTTGTCTTCTGCTTCGGTGGGGACAAGGAGCTTTCGCCCCGATTTAGAAGTGGTTTGCATAGTGCTTGACCTCTCGACGGTTGGCTCTGCGCAGGCTGATGATTCGCACTTCGGTCTCGCGCAGATTGAAGACCATCACATGCAGGCGCTCTCCGATCAGGCCCGCTGCGGTGAATCGAGTTTCGCCGTAAGCGGAGCGGTCATCGACCAGCACCAGGGCAGTTTCCCACTCGAAATCGTCAGCAGCCGAAAAGAAGATGCCGTGCTTTGCGACGTTGGCGGCTTGCTTGGCGTGATCGAATGTGTAGCGCATGTATTAATTGTAGTGGCAATTAAATAGCAATGCAAGTAATTTATTGGGGTGGCAATTAAATATTGTTGCCCTGTTTCAACTGTCATCCAGCATGAGGGGCGCTTGCCGTGAGCAAAGGGAAGCCGCGCATATCTGCTGCCCCAGTTCGGGTGCAGATGGTGAGGGTTGCCTCTCTGCAGCAAGTGCAGAGGATCGGAGCGACGGCTCGGGCCCGTGGCCGAGCGCGGCAGGAAGCCAGGCTCCGGATATGGCGCCGGGATGGGCCGCACTGTGCCAACTGTGGCGCGCTTGTGGACATCACGCCGGGGACACCTAGCCCCTTCGAGCTGGACCACATCATTCCGCTTTGGAAGGGCGGGAAGGACAACGACGGGAACCGGCAATGCCTGTGTCCGCTTTGCCACCAGGCCAAGACAGCCGCTGAAGCGGCTGAGCGCAGTCGGCATTGAGTGCTTCCTGAACCCTCGGGCCGCGCAACGTGAGCGCCTGGGCCCTCTCAACGCGCCCCAGGGGCATCACCGACGGGGTCGAGGGTGGAGGGGGTGGTCGAAAGTCTAGGCTCCGGCGGCCCGGATACCGCCCTGTTCCGCACGCGCACAAAAAAGCCCCCTGTTTGATTGTTTTTGGGCAGTCGGCCCCATGAGGTTTCGGCTGCAAACCATTGTGGTGACAGGGAAATTTGCACCTTTGAATTCTGAGGAATCGCGGAAATCAAAGAAATCAAAAATCAAAGAGGTGAGCTATGCCGAGAGGAGGCCCGAGGCCCGGAGCTGGCCGCCCGAAGAAGATCAAAGCCGAGCAGCAGCGTGACGATGCCGGGCCAATAGAGGCGAAGAAATACCAAAGACGTGCACCGCCCCCAACAACGGATGCGGATGGCTTCAAGGCAGAGGACACGTCACCAAACTGGCCATTCGGCCAAGAGCGGCCAGCCCCGCCAGCCCCGCCAGAGCCTGAGCCGGACCTATCCGGCCTGATGCCGCTGGATTACCTGCTGTCGGTGATGCGCAACCCGGAATTGCCAGCGCCTGTGCGCATGCAGGCCGCCACTTTGGCTGCGCAGTACTGCCACGCGAAGCCGGCGCCGAAGAGCGCCAAGCAGGAAGAGGAAGCCGCACGCAAAAAGGCTGCGCAATCGGGCCGTTTCGGCCGCCGCCAGCCACCAACGCTTACAGCGGTGCAGGGCGGCAAGTCATAGCCAGTTTCTGGCCTAACCGCTGGAGACCGCCATGGAATGGACCACTTCGTGCCCCGACTGGGAGCGCCGCATCGTCGCAGGCGAAAGTCTGATCGTTTCGCCGCCTCTATACCCCAGCGTGGCCGATGAGGCGTGGGATATCTGCAGCAGCTTCATCCTGACGGATGTGGCAGGGCACCCGACCATAGGCCAGGTGGCCCGGCCTTGGCTGCGTGACCTGGTGCGCACGATCTTCGGCTCGGAGAGCCCCGAGGGGCGCCGGCTGATCAATGAGTATTTCCTTATGGTCAGCAAGAAGAACGCCAAGAGCACGATTGCAGCAGCCATCATGCTGACAGCGCTGCTGATGAACTGGCGCGACATGGCCGAGCTGCTGATCCTGAGCCCGACCATCGAGGTCGCAAACAACAGCTACAAGCCGATCAGCGCGTTCATCAAGGCCGACGAAGAACTGTCGGACATGCTCAAGGTCCAGGACTATCACCGGCTGGTGACGCACAAGGACACCGGGGTGTTGATTTCCACCCAGAAGTGACCCACTAGCCCCCGGTTTTTCCATCTCAAT
>JAEAMF010001860.1_pt1 | contig 13471 bp, 12 predicted proteins | sample 8958721 | NCBI WGS metagenome assembly JAEAMF01 (sample SAMN16933255, study PRJNA681124) | bioreactor sludge metagenome | isolation source: anaerobic bioreactor treating anionic surfactant - SDBS | place: India: Bengaluru | collected 2019-02-28
AACTCAATTAATCTCTATTACTATATCAAGCCAGCCATCCCCAGAAGACTTCAGATATTGACCAGAAGGATGGTTGCTACACACAAACGGCGTATCTTCGAAGCCACTTGGCCGATCAATCCCAAAGCCGGCATTAAGCCAGACGGCTGGAAAGGATGGCCGGGAAACAAAAGGTTCGCTCTGGTCCTCTCACACGATGTAGACACAAAGAAAGGCCTTAACAATTGCCTTTCTCTCGCGCAGCTTGAAAGAGAACTGGGCTTCAGATCCTCATTCAATTTTGTTCCTGAGCGATATTTCACTCCGCCTGATCTACGGTCTCGCCTTAAAGATGAGGGATTCGAGATAGGACTCCATGGACTCAACCACGATGGAACACTATTCAGGAGCCCGCGAACATTCTATAAACAAGCGCCTCGTATCAATCACTATCTTAGAGATTGGCAGGCAGCTTATTTTACAGCACCCTCCATGCTGAGAGATTCGGAGCTTATGGCTGATTTGAACATGGATTACGCTTGTTCAACATTCGATACGGATCCCTTTGAGCCTCAATCAGAAGGAACAACTACGATCTTTCCTTTTTTTGTTAGTAATAGATCAGGCACCCGGGCATTTGTAGAGCTTCCCTACACACTCCCGCAAGATCACAACTTGTTCATCATCCTTAGAGAAAGAGATATATCCATCTGGCGGGAAAAGCTCGATTGGATCGTTAAAGCCGGCGGGATGGTTCTCTTAAATACTCATCCTGACTATATGTCCTTCGACGGAAACTGCGCCCGCGAGGAATATCCCGCCGCTTATTATCGAGAGCTGCTCGAACACATCCAGGCGGCTTATTCGGACGAATATTGGCTAGCACTTCCTGGAGAGGTAGCGCGATTCTGGAGATCAGCGAGGCCAATTGTTACTAGTGGCAAAAGAGCCGATCCCGACAGAGCCGTTATTCCAGCCAAGAAGCCAGCAGCGAAAATTTGGGTCGACCTAGACAACACACCCCATGTCCCGTTCTTCATCCCGATCATACAAGAACTCGAAAAACGAGGCCATACGATCCAGCTGACAGCCCGGGACGCATTCCAGGTCTGCGATCTCGCGAAAGCCAATAAATTGGATTTTACAAAGATTGGCCGCCATTACGGTAAGCAGCCTGTTCTTAAGGTCCTTGGCCTTTTCAGGCGTTCAGGCCAGCTCTATGCTTTCGCTAAAAAGTATAAGCCGGACATCGCGCTCTCACACGGTTCCCGTTCTCAGATCCTTCTCAGTAGAGTGTTGTCGATACCATCCATCTTCCTTGGGGACTATGAACATACCAAGGAGCTCCCCTTAGGTCGACCAGATTGGACGCTCGTTCCCGAAGCTATCCAGGCCTCTAGAATAGGGGTGAGATTCACCCAAGTCCGCCATTATCCGGGCATTAAAGAAGATGTTTACGTTCCCACTTTCGATCCCGACCCTTCCCTATTAGACGAACTCGGTCTTCGCGGAAACGATATCATTATCACTGTCAGACCGCCAGCCGACGACGCCCACTATTACAGGCCGGAGAGCACTGAGCTCTTTCTCGAGCTCATGGCCAGGATCACCCGAGAATCTGGGGTGCGCAGTGTCCTGCTCCCCCGAAATAAGCATCAGGAGGAGGGCTTTCGTCATGAGCATCCGGAGTGGTTCGAGTCATTAAAGACAATCGTTCCAAATAAGGTCGTAGACGGATTGAATCTCCTCTGGCACTCCGATCTTGTCGTGAGCGGCGGAGGGACTATGAACCGAGAGGCCGCAGCTCTGGGAGTCCCCGTTTACAGCATATTTCGGGGGACAAAAGGCGCAGTCGACCAAATGCTCGAAAACGAAGGCCGGCTTATCATGATCAGGCAAAAGGAAGAAGTATGGAATAGGATCCGCATCGAGCGCAGGACTAAGGAGCTTATCCCTAAAAATCAAGTCCGCCCGGCATTATCGGTGATCCTAGACCATATAGAGAACATCATCGAGATCGAAGCAGCCGAACGCCTATGAAGATCATTGTTGTGGCCGGCGCTCGTCCCAATTTTATGAAGGTCAGCCCGTTTTTTGGTGCGATTACCCGATATAATTCCCAACTAGGGCTAAACTCAGAATCTATAGAATCGCTCCTTGTTCATACCGGCCAGCATTACGACGATAATATGTCCGATGTCTTTTTTCGGGAGCTCGGCATCCGGCGCCCCGATATCAATCTCGGTGTGGGCTCTGCCTCGCACGCCGTACAGTCAGCTAGGATCATGATCGCGTTTGAACCCATCTGCGAAAAAGAGAAGCCTGACTGGGTGGTGGTTGTCGGTGATGTTAATTCGACGATGGCCTGCACGATCGTCTGCGCCAAAATGGGGATCAAGGTCGCCCATATCGAAGCCGGACTACGCAGCTATGATAGAACCATGCCTGAGGAGATTAATCGAATTGTGACCGACGCTCTGGCCGATATGCTGTTCACCCCCTCCGAAGATGCCGACCAGAATCTTCTTCACGAAGGCATCCCTGAAAAAAAGATTCGGCTGGTTGGCAACATCATGATCGATTCCCTGGTGGAGAGCCTTCCAAAGGCCCGTTCTTCGGGCGTCATGGCAGAGTACGGTCTGGCCCCCAAGGGATTCGTCTATGTCACTCTCCATCGGCCATCGAACGTGGACTACAGGTCGAGCCTGACCGCGGTCCTGGATGCCCTGGGATACGTGGCCAAGCGCTTGCCCGTGATCTTTCCGGTCCATCCGAGGACTCGTAGAATGTTCGACGAATTCGGCCTCAAGCCCAAGGAGTCCTTGCTACTAAAGTTTGTCGCGCCCATCGGCTATCACCGTTCGCTTTGCCTTACCGAGAACGCCAGGCTGGTCCTTACAGACTCGGGGGGCCTCCAGGAAGAAGCTACCTATTTCAGGACTCCCTGCTTGACGCTCCGCCCCAATACGGAAAGGCCGATCACCGTCATCATGGGTAGCAACCGGCTGACCAACTTGGACAGCTTGATCCAGGACATCGATCGATCGCTCCGAGGGCCGGAACGAGTGGGGCAGGTGCCGCCGTTATGGGACGGGCGAACAGGGATCAGATCGCTGGAGCACCTTCTTCAGGCTTCTCGGTCCTGAAGGACCGTTGACAGGGCCAGGAGCATCCAGGCCTGCGACCACCTCATGAACGGCGTCCGGACCGTATATTTCCGGTGCTTCTGAAAATAGAAATATCCGCGCCTGTCCCACATATTGTTCAGCCCCCAGCGAAGAACATCAATGGCCAAGGGAACCAGGTCTTCTCCATAGTCCTTCAGTTCGATGAGGGTTATGACGCCCTGGGCGACACTGTGGATGTCGATCGGATAAGTCTCGTCGTGGAAATAGCGGGGCGCCCCATCCGGCTGGAAGAAATGGGCTTTGTAGAATCCAAGCCCTTTACGGAGCGCCGCATCGAACTCGGAGGTCCGGGTATTCTCTCCGATCCCTTGCAGGGCGATTAAATTGAAGCCTGTGTGGAAGTTGTCGATCCACTGTCGGGACGACGACTCGCCGTAAGGCCACGAACCGTCTTCGCGCTGCTTGCTCACGGAATAGCGGGCCGCTTCGAGGGCTGGCCCGAGGTAGGCATCTTCTCCGGTCAGGCACCCGATACGGCTGGCGAGGGCCGCGCCAAATAGGTTGGCGTTGTGTATCGGGACCCACTGATTCGCCGCATAGCGGAAATGGACCAGGGAACCGTCGCCTCTGTGGAAGAGGTCCGCCAGAATAAAATCCGCTGTGCTCCGTGCGGCGTCGAACCAGGAGGCGTTACCCGAAGTCTCGTATGCATCCAAAAGGGCATTGGCGGCGAAGGTCGAACAGATGATGTTCGGCGATTCCCTCGGAATCAGGGTTGCCCTCGACTGCCAATCAAAGCTGTACCCCCAGCATGACTGGCATCTCCCGGGGATCCGCAGAGCAAGCAGTGTCTGCGCCAAGGGGGGAAGCTCGGCACTGCCATCGACCATTCCGGCTCTCGAGAGCCGGGCGAGGGATGACAGGAAAAGCGCGATGCCCTTCGCATTGAGCGTCTTCCTGATCAGGAGCAAGGGCCTCAGATTGATCGGGCATCGTTTGACGGCTTGGGTCAGGACGAGGCGAGCGAGCCTGAAGTCCATGAACGGCAAGGCCTTGAACACCTCGCTGTTGAGGGCGTCGTATGGATCATAGCCCATCCAACGATTGGCTTTGCAGTAAGCCAAGAGCTTTGTGGTAGCTTCCCATATGCTTTCAGGTTCACGTCGGTCTTCATGTGCCACGGGTACAGATCCTGCCACGGTAATCCTTACGACGGATGGCGCCTCTGCCTCATTGAGCATGCCTATTAGTATTGATTTTCACAAATGAAGTCAAGCCGGCCTATCTCCCCCGATCGGCCACCGGAGATGTTTGATACATAGTTCTCTCGTCGCTATAATGACACCCTCACAGAGGGACGATGCCCTATCGCTATACACCGTATCACCTGGGGCCAAGTGTTTTAATAGCCCTTCTCTGAAAAAGGCCGATCGATCTGCCGGATTATGTGCTCTGGAATTTCGTACTGGATATCTTCATCCTATTCGCCGGGCTCTGGCGTCCCTTGGCCCCCATAACTGCGCGTGCTCATTCACTTATAGTGGGCACCGTCATCGGGGCTCTCTGGGGGCTTGCCGCCCACATCCTGCTAGAGAAGCCCATGAAGATCGCACAAGCCAAGATCCGTCTCGATTATCAATCCGGCTTTCTCAAGTAGGTCCTTTCGGGGGGATTCGGGACCTGGCTGCACATCTTCGTTGAATTCCTCTACAATCCGGACGTTAGGTTGTTCTGGCCTTCGGGACTGCCGAATCCTCCGGTCCCGCTTCCGAGGATTGCGATCAACGTCCTTATTTTTAACGAGCCTCGTGGCAGTACTTGTCCTCTTAATAGCCGCTATAAGGGCACCCAGGAGGAACCCAGGAAGAACAGGTGTCAATAATCTCAATTTCTGCTATATTATGACGAAATCAATCCAGCTAGACCTAGATAGAGCTTTTTCAGGTAACAGCACAGAAATGCTCCGCTTCTTGCCGTATTCAGGGCTGGGTTGTTACAATGCCAACATGGCTTTCCCCAGTCAGGTTTCACATGCTTTGCTTATGTTTAGCCTTAGAGCGTTCGGACTCGTTCTTATCTGTGCGTTTAACCGGTTCTCATTCACCCCCCGGTTGATAGTAACAAAGACGATTATTCCTCAGGTAAATGCGTTTTTGCAGAGGGCGCTAGTCAAACCCTCAGGGGGGGGAACTAATAGACCCGAAATTTCTATTAATGCGTGTATAGGGCTTCTGAGGCCCGTATGATCGAAATCATTGTTACTGTCGATTACGAGATCTATGGGAACGGGACGGGCTCACTTCGAGATCTTATCTACGAACCAACCGAGAAATTGAGGACAATTTTCAAGAAATGGAATGCGCCTTGGGTCGCTTTCATCGAAGCCGCCGAACTAGAGGCCTTCAGCACCGCGCGGACGGACCCCGCCATAGACCTGGTCGAACGCCAGGTGAGCGAGCTGTATCGAGACGGCGCTGAGATCGGCCTCCACTTGCATCCCCAATGGTACAACGCGCGCCGGACAGGAACAGCCTGGCATCCGGACTACAGCGAATACAACCTCTGCTTCCTGCCCCCGGACCGGATCGACGAGATCGTCGGGCGGTCCATCTCGTATCTCAGGAGGACCCTCGGCGAACCCGGATTTGTCCCCCTCTCTTTCAGGGCTGGCAACTGGCTCCTCCAGCCTACCGCGGCCGCCGCGCGTTCACTCTCGGAACATGGGATCAGGGTCGATTCGTCCGTGTTCAAGGGCGGCCTGCAGCGCGACCGCGGCCTCGACTACCGCAGGTCGCGCAAGAACGGCTACTATTGGATGTTCTCGGAAGACGTCAACATCCCCGATCCCCATGGACGCCTGCTGGAGTTGCCGACTTATACCCGGATGGTCCCCATCTGGCAGATGATCACCGCCAAGAGGCTAAGCCTTCAACGAAAAGGGACAGATCAACAACGATCAAACAAGCTGGCCCGCATGCGGGAGTTCGCACGCCTTCTTCATCCCATGAAGCTCGATTTTTGCCGGCAGACCGCAGAGCAAATGATCAAAATGATCGAATTCGAGATGATGAAGGACCAGAAAGAAAGGGATGTGTATCGCCCCCTCGTAGCCATAGGCCACACCAAGGATCTGGTCGAGACGGATACATTAGAATTCTTCATCACGCACCTTCAAAACGCCAGCATTCCTGTCGTAGGTTTCCGAAGCGTTTATGATAAAGCACTGAAGACCGGAGCAAGCGAATGACCTATGCTCTCATCACTCCGGCCCGAAATGAAGCTGCATCTATAGAACGGACGATCATTTCGGTCGTTCGGCAGACCGTCAAACCAACGAAATGGTTGGTCGTCAGCGACGGCTCAACCGATGGGACCGACGATATTGTCGAGAACCTAGCGAAGAATACGGCTTGGATCCAGCTCCTCCGGATGCCGGAGCGGACAGACCGCCACTTCGGTGGCAAGGCAGTCGCGTTCAACACGGGATTCGAGAGTCTGCGGCGACACAGATACGACTTTTTGGGCAACCTCGATGCCGATATCGTGCTCGGCCCTGATCACTTCGAATATTTGTTAGACAAGTTCGCCCGGGACAAGACCCTGGGAGTCGCGGGAACTCCGTTCAAAGAGGGCAATCGCCAATACGATTATCGATTTTCCAGGAAAGAACACGTGTCGGGAGCTTGCCAGTTGTTCAGGAGGGAATGCTTCGAAGAAATTGGAGGCTACTTGCCCCTCAAGGGGGGAGGCATCGATCTCGTCGCCGTTGTAACGGCAAGAATGCGTGGCTGGAGGACGGAGACTTTTACTGAGAGAGCAAGTCTCCATCTGAGACCCATGGGAAAAGCCGGCCCTCACTACTTGAAGTACAACTGGAAGAGCGGATATGGCGATTATCTTCTGGGCGTTCACCCCCTATGGCAGTTTTTCAGGTCTGTCTATCAGATGAGATCTAATCCTCCTGTTCTGACCGGAATGCTGCTCCTGGCAGGGTTCCTATGGGGGATGATAACGATCGCTCCCAAGCCCGTCTCCAATGAATTCGTCCGTTTCAGAAGGTCCGAACAACTAAGGTGGCTTAAAGATTATCACAGGAAAGCAATAGAGAAGCTGATCTAGGCCGGAGAAAGAACCGATGGAGATAAGGCCGGTAGAGATCCAGTGGCATTCTGGGCTGCCTATCTTTGCAAAAGGATCCTTCCTGGAATCTGTCGGTGACCGCTATGGATGGCTGGGCGGTTTCTCAAGATTCGGGGAGTTACGTTGCATCCTCCCCTATACGATAATCAAGAAGTCCATTCTTCGAATGGCGCGCTTTCGAGTTGAGACCATTCCTCTGTCCAACGGCTTCGGCCTCGAGGAAGAAAGGGATTTTCTGAACGGAACGCTTCGCCAACTCGCATCGCTCGGCGCCGACATGATAATTCCTGCCACGACGAACGCGATCTTCCGTACTTATCCGAATTGCGCTCATGCCGCACCTTACGGAAGCTATATCATTGATCTCAGTTTGTCCGAAGAAACGCTTTGGAAGAATATCGATCGTATCATGAGACAAAATATAAATTCGGCATCAAAGGCCGGAATCGCCATCAGGGAAGCGACACCTGCGGAGATCCCCTCAGCACACCGAATGATCAAGGATACGTTCAAGCGATCGAAACTCTCGTTCATGGGCCTTATGTCATTTAGAAAATTCATTTCTGGTCTGGGCGAATACGGTAAGCTCATAATAGCTGATCAGGGCGGAGTAGTTCAGAGTTGTTGCGTTTTTGCATTCAGTGATTATTGTGCTTATGCCGTATATGCCGGGAATGCTCCTCATCTATTTCAGGGGGCGAACAAGCTGCTTTATTGGGAAGCCATCCGCCAGTTCAAGGCCATGGGGATCAGGACATTCGATTTCGTGGGGACAAGGATAAATCCCGAAAAGGGATCCAAACAGGAAGCCTTGGGTTCATTTAAAAAAAGATTCGGAACTACTCTCAAACGCGGCTACATATGGAAAAGCCCACTTCGAACGCTGCCTTTTAGGTTATATAACCTCGCTGTGCGACTTCGAGGGCAAGGTGATATTGTCGACGCCGAACGACATAAACTCAAGGATTATGATATCTAGGCCATCTGAGAGACATATGGCGAACATAATACCAACTGAGCTTCATAGATATACTCTCCGGGACCTCGCCTCAGGTTTACGTATTGCGCTCATGAGGACCGGGCCGGAAATGAATGTGGCTTTGCCGGGGCTCGGGAACGCCATTCCAGTACGATCAGCCAGGGCTGCCATAATCTTTGCGCTAAGGGCGCTTGACCTGTTGCCCGGATCGAGAGTTGGCGTCCCACTCTACTGTTGCCCTGTCGTCTTCAAGGCGATCAAAGCCGCGGGTTGCGTGCCACGGTTTCTAGATGTCGACCCACGCACGTTTTGCGTGTCCGCTCCGGACATCCAGAAGAAGATCTCCGAGATCGACGTCCTTGTCGCCGTCCATATGTTCGGCAACCTCTGTGATATGCCTCGAATCCTCGATATCATGGCAGGGCGACCGACGATTGAAGATTGCGCCCAATCTCTAGGGAGCCGGCTTGCCGATCGATCCTGCGGATCGTTCGGCCATATTGCCTTTTTCAGCTTCCGTTCCGGCAAGTACTTATCCGCAGGAGAAGGAGGGGCCGTTTATTCGAGAGATAAGAAAATGTTGGGGAAATGCTCCGAACTCGTATCTTGCCTTCCGGTTCCGACCCTTAGGGACGAGATCGTCCACATAATGACGACCTATGTTCGGTCGAGCCTTCGTAGCAGGCCCCTCTGGGGGATCGCAGGAAAAAAGATCTGGGCGGCATATAACAGGAAAACTGATTTCATCGACAAGTCTCCACTTGTCCAAGGGCGTATGTTTGCGTCGAACCTAACAATAGTCCGCCGTCGTATGCCTCATTTGGACTCCATGATAGCCATCCAAAGAAAACACGCGGACTACTATCACAATAACTTGAGTGTTGAACCGGATATGATTTGCACGGAGCCAAATGAACATCGCCTCAATCGCTTCATGTATCCAATCATTTTCCCGTCGACAGGCGCGCGGAATAAAGTCGCAGCTTATCTTGATAGGTATGGCATCGATAGCTCTCGGCCCTATGAAGATGTCATTGCAGGGGCAGAGAGTTATTTCGGTTATACGCAGGATTGCCCTACTGCAGAGCGTCTACTCAAGAGCACTCTTGTCATCCCAAGCTATTACCGGTTAAGTCGTTCGACGGTCGAACAAATCACCCGCCGCGTCAATGAAGCTTGGTTTTCGGCCCGGAACCTGAAGGCTTCGCCCTTCTGACTCATTATTGGCGGTTGTGAAGGCGTATAGCAAACCCTCTCTTATCAGCGGCTTGCGCCTTAAGATTTGGCTTGACTCTAACGCCGTGTCAAGTTGAGTTCGCAACTTCGGGCCATTCTATACTCTCTTCAGCTTGCGGCCTGTGATGGCAGGAAGGCCCGACCGCGTTCTAGGGCCTCCTGGACCTTCTCCCGTTTGATATAGCTCAGGTCGGCCCCGACCTTGTTCTCCGCTTCGATCAGCATCATCTGATATGCCACCCACTCCAACATGGCCTGAACCGGATCGTCGGCCATCAAGAAGCCTAATAGCACTTTCTCCAAGAGAGTCTTTACGATGGCCACCCTCCTATGTAAATTTGCGAACGTGCACTGTACACTAGGAATCTCGAGGGCAAGGCCCATCAGGTGTTCCTGGCCGCCGGCGTCAGGGGCTGGCGGACATGCCGGGGCCGCCGGCTCTCGGCCTCCAGGGTCGTCAGATCCTCGGGATCGAACCGGTTCTTCCAGCAGTAGAACGTCTGAGCGGAGATATCAAAGTAGCGGCAGGTCAGCCGGGCGTTGCCAGACCGGCCATAGTGATCCATCCAGCGCAGCCGCTTGGCCCCTTCCGGGGAGATCGTCCCCTGGCCGACAAGGGCCCTGAGATACTCCGACCCAAGAATGAGAGGGCCGTAGGTCCTCGCGGGCTTCAGGTACATGGTAACTCCTATAGTAGCCCAAGGTGTCACCTATGTATCTGAACGAGCCCAGCTGGACTCCCGGGGGCCCGCGAGAAGGTCTTTTGGTGTGTCGCGCACGGAGCAGCCATGAGAATCCGGCGGACGCATGGGTCCATAAGAAACCGGAAGCATATGTCGTCACCCGGGTGAACCGCCATTTCGATATCCATTCTCTCCGCCGATCGGACCGTTTCTTCGAGCTTTTGGGGAGTCCATTCCCGGTCGATGCTGACAAAGGCATCCGTGGTCCTATATCTGCGGACAAGACAAGCATCTGTCAGTCTCCGGTAGGCCCGATTCATGATGCTCTTCTCGCCCCGTGCAAACGCGAGATTCCGTCTGACGCAGGATTGGGGAGGAAGCAAGCGGCCCCATAAAACATTCATGCTAAGGTGCATATGATGGTGGCCATCGAAATGCGTCGGTTCCAGTCTGAACAACCTAACAAATTCATCATGTTGAGCCCGAACAAGATACTCCACATCTCTTTTTATCAGAGGGTTGTAGAACATCACCGCCCGTTTGCCGGCCCGGAAATACCGGGCAGCCCGCTGATGCCGTTCCCGCAATCTCGACGAAATCCCTGGCCCGTCGAACGGTTGGGTAAGATTGAGATGAAGCCCCGTCTCCAGCCCGGTTTCGACAGCCATCTCGGCTGAGCGGATAGAATCCCCCATGAAGACCATGACACTCGCCGATGTCAGGAGGTTCAGCTTGAAGCAAGCTAGGATTCTATCCGTCACGGCCCCGGTGCAGCCCAGATCGTCCGCGTTAATGATGAGCATGCCGTGTCTCGATGCCTACGGCTCGCGGCGAACCCATCGTAAGGCAAATTCTTGATTGAAGATGCGTCCTAGGATCGGGATGAACCGACTCGATCCTTGCTTGGCTTCGCTCAACAACTTGATGAGTGAATCCGGCTCATAGAGGTTTCCGGTAATCATCGATTCTGGGCTCGAGAACCACTTGACGAAGGGAGGCTTCGTAAGGAGCGTCTTGATCGCTGGTGCGTTCTCGCGCCACATATATGAGGGTTTGTTCGAGTCAGACCATTTGAAGAGCCGGGTCACGGCCCCCTGGGCGATCGCTCGGATATACGCGGTATATTCTGGGAAGAATATGGGCGCCCTTAGCACGGTCCGCCGGACGGTCGGGACTCCCTTTTGAGTCCTAACCCAGGCCAATTCGGGCCATAGCCTTTCCGTAATGGCCTTAGTCACCTTCCCGCCGCGCTTGAAGCGCGGGGGCATATTGTAAACGGTCCGGGTCATCTCCCGCGTCGCTAAGGGGAGGTAGAGAGGGTTCTTCCAAATCAGACCCGTGTTCTGACACGTCTGGAACGTCCGGACCAGATGGTCGATCTGGGTACCCCGAGGAAAACCTTCGAGCTCGCTCAGCGCGGCCTCGACGAGGGAATGGACCTCCCCCAGGATCACTTCGTCGTGAAGCCTGAGGAGGCCGTGGTGAAAATCCAGCAGGAATTTCATGCGTGTGAAGAACCGATGGTCAATACTCCCCTTCCGGGATGGGAGCACGACCTTCCCTCGTAGATAATAGGCGCCCCGGTAGGCTTCGCCACCCGGGACCCCGCAATATTTCACATGCACCCTGTTCATGGGATCGGATGCGGCGTCGATGGCAAAGGCGCGGCACGACCGGAAGTAGTCCTCATATCCATCATTCATGATGCTGATATATGTCCCGTTCTCGACGAGTTGCTCTTCGCTGATCATGACGCTCGGCCGGATCACGAGCTCGAATCCGGCATCCCGCGCCGCTTCACGGGAGATACGGACATCGACATCTTCATCGGCCCCGTCAACCATCGCGAAGAAAGGGATATCAAGAGCATGGCATTGGGCCAGCAACAGTCGCGCGTCCTCCCCCCCCGTGAGCGTGCAAATCGCGGCGTTATTGTTCGAACACCGATGGAACGCAAGAACCGAGGATCGAAGAATCCCCCCCCATCTGTCGATGATACCGTCGAAATCGTCCTGCCATACGCTCTCCTCCGAGGGGCGCCAATAGAAGTCCGCCCGCGGTGGGTCGTCGAGGCCAAATTCGATGACCTGCGAGGGCAGGAGCTTATTGATACCCTTGAAGCGGGACCTGGTCCCCCACGGATACTTCATCTGGATCGTCAGAGCAAAGCCCAATGGATCAATTTCGGTGGACAGATGCCTTGCGAGTACCAGTTCATGGCTCGAAACAAAGACTCCCCTGTCCGTCGATGCAGTAAAAATAGCCGTTGTGTTGTTCGCATCCGTGGCCACCAAGAGACGTTTCTTCGCAGCGTCAAACGCCAGAATGGCGAATAGGCCGTCAAGATCTACCCTTAGGCACGTTCGGGGGTCGCGGAAGAATCTGGCCAGTAGCAGCAATCGGTCCTCTGCCCTGTCCAAGCGAATGATCGGCGTGCCCAGGACCGCAAGCCACGAACCTGTGTTCGGCTCCCGAATGATCCGGTCCGGAATCGCCTTGTTCGTACCGCAATTAATTAGGAACGCTCCTGCTTCCTCTCTGCAGACCACATCTTCTTTCAGCGCAGGCGGCAAGACGTCGCCCAAGGAGTCTTGGATTGCCGACAGATCGACCCTGCTGCTTAAGAGTCCCGCGAAAAAATAAGCCAATTAAAGCATCCCCAAAAAAGACTCAAAGAAATGACCGGCCCGCTCTTCGAGCGTATCAGACTCACCGATTCGCTCATTTTGAGATTTCCACCCTGTGGACATCCGCACCGGGCGATTCTACCAGGTCGATTAAACTATATCAATGAATCATGTTGGAGGACTTCCCCCATTTTATCTACGGGTAGAAGAGTTTCGGTTGGATGAGCTGCTGGTCCTGAAGCTCGAAGGCGCGCTTCAGTCCCCGGGTCTGACCGTAGAGATATTGACGGATCCCGTCGGCCAGGGCATACATCCGGAAGTCGGGGATGCCGAAGGCCCGCAGCTCTTCGCGCCGGTCGGGAAGCCGCACCTTGCGCAGGCCGAAAGCGAGGTGGACCTGCCGTTCCTGGCCGGCCTCTTCCTTGACCATGGTCTCGTGGAACAGCATCGGACTGCTGCGGGCCAGCTCGAGTGCCGAAGCTTTCCCTTGGGCCGTCCTGAGTCCCCGGTCCGCCCGCACCCGGATAAGGAACCGATGCTTCTCAGATAACAGATACTTAAAGAGATAGCCGCGGTCGCCGCCCCGATCCATGACCCAGATGCCCCGCTTCCCCACAACCTCTGCCACCTCGCTGACCGCGTCGCGGATCTCGATGTTCTCCGACTCATGCCCTTCGACGACATGGGAGAACAGCCGCC
>JAEAMF010001846.1_pt1 | contig 13460 bp, 9 predicted proteins | sample 8958721 | NCBI WGS metagenome assembly JAEAMF01 (sample SAMN16933255, study PRJNA681124) | bioreactor sludge metagenome | isolation source: anaerobic bioreactor treating anionic surfactant - SDBS | place: India: Bengaluru | collected 2019-02-28
ATAAAAAGCATTTTTTCTTTTTCAGTTTTAATCAGCGAGCTGAACCGACTTCGTGATTTTGTGGCAAAGCATCCGGCTTCACTCCTTGAGATGAACTAACATATCGACCGCAAACTCTTTCCAGTATGGATGTCATGTGCGTTTTCTCACCTGCTATTTGACACAATTCTAAATTGTTAAGAATCCTACGTGTTTATCAGTAAAAACATGGCCACAATCCAGACACATTTTACCTTTTCGATTTTTTCCACATCCCGAAGACCATTATGGGCAAATGGTTTCAAGGATAATTTGCTTGTTTACCTATTAGAATGGCATTCAGAAGGTCGGGAGTTCGATCCTCCTCAGCTCCACATGTTCTTCCTTTCAAATTGGTCAATTCCCAGAGCATCCGGAGACGGTGCCTGCATTTTTGCAGAAATCATTTCTCGCCCCTCCTTTCATGAGGACTTTGGGACGGTTTTTGTATTCTTGTCAAAACTCGCTTCACAAAAGCCTCTTTAAATGCGAACGGCGAGTCAGGTCTCCTCATGGATTCTTCTTGGCATTCTAATAATTGCAATCCGGAAGGGAATATGTGATTTGAAATTCAATGCATGCAGGGGCGAATCCGCTATTTTCCCCGGCTGCGCCTGAAAAGTGCAGGCACCATTCCCAGAACGCATCTCTCTTCTCCATTTCCCGTAATGAGTATATACTGACCCACGAATCGGAGGTTCCGATGGAAAAAGTGAAAATCTCCAGCCAGGCCTTCCCCTATCCCATGCCCATGACCATCGTCAGCGCCGTGGTTGCGGGAAAGGCGAACCACATGGCAGTGGCTTGGGTGACGCGGGTCAACAACCAGCCGCCCTTGCTCGGCGTCGCTTTGGGCAAACATCATTACACCAACCAGGGCATTCGGGAAACTGGCGAGTTCGGCGTCAGCATCCCCTCCGCCGCCATGCTCGAAGCGGTGGACCACGCCGGCCTGGTCTCGGGGGCCAAGGCCGACAAAAGCGATTTGTTTGCGGTCTTCTACGGCGCATTGACCAAGGCGCCCCTGATCGACCTATGCCCGCTCAACATCGCCTGCCGGCTGGTGCAGACCGTCGAATTCGCGACCAACGAGCTCTTCGTGGGCGAAATCGTCGAAGCCTACTGCGGCAAGGAGTTCATCGCGAAAGGGATTCCCGATCCGGAGAAGCTGGCCCCCTATTCCCTCACCATGCCCGACAACCGATACTGGGCGATGGGCAGGCTCCTGGGCCGCGCCTGGTCGACCGGCAAGGATTACAAAAAGTAAGGCGCGGCCCCCCTATTGCTCCACAGGCTCCACCCGGCGTTTTTTGTATTCTTGTCATAACTCGCTTAACAAAAGCCTCTTCAAGTGCGAACGGCGAGTCAGGCATCATCATGAATTTTTTTTGGCAATCTTATAATCGCAATCCGGTTATTCAGCCCTGCCTAACTTATTGCATATTTCCATGCACCGTCCCCAGAGCACCTCAATCGTAACCCCATGGCCATTGACAGACGAACTGCTTGATTGCATCATGCATCCAACATGGAAAAGAGGAAAAAAAGGAAAATCATCCTGTGGCTTGCCGTTTCCATCACGCTGCTCGCCGCGCTGCTCACCTACATCCCCTTCGCAGTGATGAAGCCAATGGTCAACCAGCACATCGACTTCGACGAGGCCTGGTCGGCCGCCGACTACGGGCTCGCCTCCAAGCCGTTCTTCGTCACCACCCGCGACGGGCTGCGCATCGCCGCCCACGAAGTCGCGGCAAAAGAACCCAAGGCGGTGATCGTCTGCCTCTCCGGCATCCACAACCCTTCCGTGACCGCTTTCTTCGGGCACGCACGCCTCTTCAGGGAGAATGGCTACGCCAGCGTGCTGGTCGAAACGCGCGCGCACGGGGCCAGTGGCGGAAACGTCATCGGCCTGGGCTACAAGGAGCACATGGACGTGAAGGCGGCGGTCGAATGGATCGAAGCGCAGGCGGCCTACCGCAACGTCCCGATCGTGGCCTTCGGCCTTTCCATGGGCGGAGCGAACGCCATTATTGCGACCGGAAAGATGACAGCCATAGACGGCCTGATCAGCCTGTCGGCCTATTCTTCCTGGGAGGACGTCTTTTATGAAGGCATGGCGGCGCAGGCTCCGGCCCTCCTGGCCAAGGTGGTGAAGCCTTTCTCGCTACTGGCGGCATCGGTCAAGTACGGCGTGAACGCCTGGCGGCTCAGCCCCAAGATCGAAATCGCCAGGCTGGGGACAAGGCCGGCCCTGCTCATGCACAGCCGGGAGGATTCCCAGGTCCCCTTCGCCAACTTCGAAAGGCTCCGGCGCAACGCCCCGGCGCACGTGGAGACGTTCGTGCGCCAGGGAGACCGGCATATGCTGACCGACCATTTCACTGAGCCCGAAAAGGACGCCGCCTACGCCCAAGCCCTGCTGGGTTTTCTCGCGAAGCACTTTCCCGGAAATGGATAAAATTTGATGCTCCGGCGATAGCCGGATGCGGATGGATCGGCTTTCAAGAAGCTGCGGATGACCGCAAAGAGATAAAGTGGCAAAGTAGCAGAGGGGTAAAGTAACTGCACTTTCCGAGATCGTCAAGGCTAAATTCTTGCTCTACCCCTTTACCTCTTTATCCCTCTACAACTATTTTTCTTTCTACTTGCCGAAGATGACCATCAGGATGCGGATTAGGATGAAGCCCCAGCCCACGGCCAGGACGATCCAGGCCACCTTCTTGGCCATGGTCAGCAGGACGGCGAACAGGGTGAGCACGGTCAGGAAGCCCAACGGATCGGCCAGGTAGGCCGGGAACTTGGCGAACGGGAAGATGGTCCCGAGCAGCTTGAGTATGCCCACGCCGATGATGTGGGCGATGGAGTAGATGAACGTCAGGACGGCGTTCAGGAAACTGACCGAGCTCTTGGCGAGCCCTTCGACGGCATCCGGTTGCATGGCGACCTCCCTCTGTCGATTGGCTCCTTTTTAGCATTAATCCGGTTTTGCTGCAACCGGGAGAAAGAGAGTGATAGTGATAGTGGTAGTGGTAGTGGCGGATAATAAAAAACTCCAGCGAACAAAAAGTGTTGGTGTTAGTGTTTGTGTTAGTAGCCGCAATGAATCGATCTATTACTATTCGGGTTATTGCCGCTACTGATCACTAATCACGAATCACTCATCACTCATCACTTGGCAGTGATCTCCGGCTTGTCCCCTAAAAGCGGAACTCGACGTTGGCGCCGGCGTCCAGCCCGCCGACCTTGAACTTCACCCCCTCATGGCTCATGCGGCAGGTCGACCAGGCCAGGAACAGGCCGGCGCCGATTTTGTCGGTCAGGCGGACCATGCCGCCGGCGCGGGCCAGGAGCCCCAGCGCGTTCTCCTTCACTACGCCCAGCGGCGTCTCTTCCCTGAAGAAGACCTCCTGGAATCCCGCCGCCACGTGGAAGCGGAGCTTCCCGGCGGCCGGGATCTCGTATCTCACCCCGGCGGACAGGGGCGTGAGCCGCACCTTCGCCGTTTCCTTCGTCACCGTCATTTCGCCGCTGCGCTGCAGGCGGTCGATCCCGACCCAGACCGAGACGTTCCTGGCCACGTCCTTCCCGGCCTCGAGGCCGAGCTTCACGCCCGGGCCGTAGACGTCGCGGAAGACCGGATTCTCCGACGAGAAGAACGAGCCCCTCAGCTCGGCGCGCCAGCCGGCCGCGGAGGCGGTCCCGGCCAGGAGCAGGATCGCGACGGACGCCCATGTCGTTTTTTTCATTTAAGTCCTCCTCAGCGGATCGCGACTTGCGCCATGTCGCTTTCCCAGCCCTGGCCGTTGACCGCCGTCACCCCGAAGAGATAGCCCTGCGACTCCTCGACCCCGTGGACGACATGCTCGGTCGTCCCCGCCCCGACCTCGGCGATGGCCAGCGCCTGGCCGTTCTCGATGCGGTATACGCGGTACGAGACCGCGCCGGCGTTGGCGGGATTCGCCTGCCAGCGGAGGCGGACGATGTGCTCGACCATCGACACGCTGCGGTTCTCCAGCTTTTCGCCGACCAGGCCGAGGGGCGACTTGACCACCCGGGCAAAGCTCGCGTGGATCCTCTTGCTCCCGTTCATGACGATCGCCAGCGGGTTGGCCGACCCGGAGGCATGGCCGCTCCAGGCGATGAACTCGTAGCCCGGGGCGGGAATCGCCTGGATGCTGACCCGGCTGCCGATGTCATAGTAGTGAGTCCCGGGCGCGGGGTTGGTGGTCCCGCCCGCGCCGGCCGTGATCGTCAATTCCATCCCGCGGACGAAGTTTGCGATCACGGTCCTGTTCGCGCCCATCGTCACGCTGATGGGGTTGGCCATCCCCGAAGCGAAGCCGCTCCAGCCGGCGAAGCGGTAACCGGCCGCGGCCACGGCCGCGATGCGGACGCTCGCTCCCTCGTCATACTGGTAGGTACCGGGGCGCGGATCGGTGGTCCCGCCCGCGCCGGCAATGATCGTCAGCGTGTACTGGCGGATGAAGCTCGCGGCCACGGTCCTGTTTCCGTTCATCGTCACGCTGACGGGGTTGACCGTCCCCGTGGCGTCGCCACTCCAGCCGGCGAAGCGGTAGCCGGCCGCGGCAGCGGCCTGGACGGCGACCACCGCCCCCTCGTCGTAGGTGTAGGTCCCGGGCAGCGGGCTGGTCGTCCCGCCCGCGCCGGCCGCGATGGTCAGCGTGTACTGGCGGATGAAACTCGCGGCCACGGTCCTGTTCCCGTTCATCGTCACGCTGACGGGGTTGACCGTCCCCGTGGCGTCGCCGCTCCAGTTCAAGAAACGGTAGCCGGCGGACGCCGTCGCCCCGATGGCGACCACGGCGCCCTCGTCATAGGTATAGATCCCGGGCAGCGGGCTGGTCGTCCCGCCCGCGCCGGCCGCGATGGTCAGCGTGTACTGGCGCACGAAGTTCGCGGTCACGGTCCTGTTTCCGTTCATCGTCACGCTGACGGGGTTGACCGTCCCCGTGGCGTCGCCACTCCAGCCGGCGAAGCGGTAGCCGGCCGCGGCAGCGGCCTGGACGGCGACCACCGCCCCCTCGTCGTAGGTGTAGGTCCCGGGCAGCGGGCTGGTCGTCCCGCCCGCGCCGGCCGCGATGGTCAGCGTGTACTGGCGGATGAAGTTCGCGGTCACGGCCTTGTTCCCGTCCATCGTCACGCTGACGGGATTGACCGTCCCGGTGGCATCGCCGCTCCAGCTTGCGAAGCGGGAGCCGGCCGCGGCCACGGCCTGGACAACGACCACCGCCCCCTCGTCGTAGGAGTAGGTCCCGGGGAGCGGGCTGGTCGTCCCGCCCGCGCCGGCCGCGATGGTCAGCGTGTACTGGCGGAGGAAATTCGCGGTCACGGTCATGTCGCCGTTCACCGTCACGCTGAGGGGATTGGCGGTCCCCGAGGCGTCACCGCTCCAGTTCAGGAAGCGGTAGCCGGCGGACGCCGTCGCCCCGATGGCGACCACGGCGCCCTCGTCGTAGGTATAGGTCCCGGGAACTGGGCTGGTCGTCCCGCACCACGGCGCCCTCGTCGTAGGTATAGGTCCCGGGAACTGGGCTGGTCGTCCCGCCCGCGCCGGCCGCGATGGTCAGCGTGTACTGGCGCAGGAAGCTCGCGGTCACCGTCTTGTCGCCGTTCATCAGGACGCTGACGGGACTGGCCGTCCCCGAGGCGTCGCCGCTCCAGCCGCCGAAGCTGTAGCCGGCGGCGGCCGTGGCGCTGATCGCGACCGTTTCCCCCTCGTCATAGGTGTAGGTGCCGGCCGCCGGGCTGGTCGTCCCGCCCGCGCCGGCCACGATGGTCAGGGTGTAGCGGCGCTGGGTCCGGGGATCGCCGTCGCCGCCGTCCGTGGTGTTGGTCCAGTCGGCGTAGGTGTCGGTGTCGACGGTAACGTCGCTGCGATAAATCGAGTTGCCCCGGGAGGCCTGTGGCAGCGTGGTGCTGCCCCAGCCCGCGGGCAGGCCGCCCGACAGGCCGCCTTCGTAGGACACGGCGTCCGCCAGGTTTCCCAGGCCGTCGCGCAGCAGCAGCGCGTCGCCGCCGTTGCCCAGGGCGACGGCCGTGCCGTAGTAATAGTCGGCCTCGTAGTGGTACAGGTTGGTGAAGCCGCCGCTGTTGGCGGCCACCGTGAGGAAGCTGTAGGGGACCATGCGCGTGCCGGCGGGGATGGTGATGTGGCCGCCGGCGGGGTAGTTGTCGGTGATGGTGCAGCCGCCGATGTCCACGATGCGGCCGGAGTTGTTGTACAGCTCGATCCACTCCTCGATGGCATCCGTGCCGACGGTGTCGTAATACACCTCGCTGATCACGACCTTGAGCTGGGTCTGGGGGTTGCCATCGCTGCCGTCCGTGGTGTTGGTCCAGTCGGCGTAGGTGTCGGTGTCAACGGTGACGTCGCTGCGATAAATGGAGTTGCCCCGTGAGGCCTGGGGCAACGTGGTGCTGCCCCAGCCCGCGGGCAGGCCGCCCGACAGGCCGCCTTCGTAGGAAACAGCATCCACCAGGTTGTTCGAGCCGTCGCGCAGCAGCAGCGCGTCGCCCCCGTTGCCCAGGGCGATGGCCGTGCCGTAGTAGTAGTCGGCGTCATAGCCGTACAGGGCGTTGAATCCGGCGCTGTCGGCGGCCACAGTCAGGTAGGTGTGGGGAGCGATCGTCAGCCCGGCCGGCAGCGTGACGTGGCCGCCGGCGGGATAGTTGTCGGTGATGGTCCAGCCGCCGACATTCACCGCCGCGGCCGTGTTGTTGTACAGCTCGACCCACTCCTCGATGGCGTCGGTACCGACGGTGTCGTAGTACACCTCGCTGATCACCACGCCGGCGGGCGGCGCGGGAGCCGTGATGGAAAACACAGCGTTGCTGGCGTCGGTCGGGTCGGCATCCGCCTCCTGCACGCGCACCCGGCAGTTGGCGGAGGGGGTGTTGGGGACGGTCCAGGAGTAGGCGCCGTCGTTGGCGGTGCCGCTGACGACGGGAATCCAGGTGGAGCCGTTGTCGGTCGAGTAGTCAATGTTGAGGCTGCCCACCGTCCCCGTCGTCGTCCAGGTGATGTCGTGCGTTGAGCCCGCTGCCCAGCTTTCGCCGCCATTGGGTGAGGTCACGGTGATCGAGGCGGTAACCACCGGTTGGACCTGGGGATTGCCGCCACCGCCGGCGATGGTCCAGTCGGCGAAGGTATCCGTATCTGTGGTGACGGGTGAGCGCACGATGGTGCTGCCTCCAGTCGCGTTCGGCTGCGTGTCGCTGCCCCAGCCCTGAGCCACAGCCACTCCCCCATAGCCGCCTTCCATGTGGACCACGTCCTGGGTGACGCCGGTATTGTTTTTCAGGATGAGGGTCTCGCCCGAGTTGTTCAGGGCGCCCAGGGAATTGCCGGCGGTATCGGCGATGTCGGCGTTGTAGCCGTAGAGGGCCAGGAACCCCGCGGCGTCGGTGGCGATGGTCAGGTAGCTGTTGGCGGCCATCGTCGTTCCGGCTGGAATGGTGAAAACCGTGAAGGACGTGCCGGAAGCGTTGTTGTCGGTGATGGTCCAGTTGCCGATGTCGGCCGCCGCCGCCGAGTTGTTGTAGAGCTCGATCCACTCTTCCAGCGTCTCCGTGCCGGTGGGATCGTAATACACCTCGCTGAAGACCACGTGGCTGACGGCCGCGCCCGTTGTCAGGAACGTGGATTCGCCGGAGGTAGTCGTGTGGCCGGTGGCGTCGGTGGAATCCACCACGAAGTAATAGGTGGTGGCCGGCGACAGGCCGCCGAGCGCCAGCAGGTGGTTCAGCACCAGGGAGGCGTCGCTGGCCGTATTGGCATAGATCCCGGAGGCGGTCCCGTAGCGCACTACGGAGGTGGCCGTCTCGTTGCTGCACCAGGCGACGTCGGCGGAGGCGGCGGTGACGTTCTCGCTGCGGATGTTGTAGAGGATGGGCGCGTTGTCAGCGGCCGTATATTCCTCGAAGTAGAAGGTGGCGGGCAGGCCGGCGGCGGCGCGCTCGTCCGGCCCCTGGCTCACGGCGCCGTCGGCGCCGACCGTGTAGGAGTTGATGCCGTCGGTGGTGATGACGATGTCGCCGACGCTGTTCCCGGCCAGACTGGTGTTCGCGCCAACGGGGGCGCCCTCCTCGGTCTGCAGCACCAGCGCCGGAGGCGCGGTGATGCAGGGCACGCCCGCGAGCAGGACGTGCTCCACCACGTCGACGCGGGGGTGCATGTAGCTGGCGTCCTGGCCGGCGCCCACGGAAATGCAGCCCACCCGCGGGGTCAGGATGTTCATGTAGTCGGGGTTGGTGCTGCTCTCGCTGCCGTGGTGCCCGACGTGGGCGACCTCGACGCCGTACTCCGAAAGGAAGGGAGTGACGCCGGCCGGCATGATGGCATAAACCGTGGGCGACTCCATGTTGACCTGGGAGGTGCTGCGGCCGGTGCAGGCGATGTCGTCGTCGCCGCCGCCCATGTCGCCGTTGAGCAGGAAGTCGAAGCCGTTGTACTTGACGAGCAGGCAGATGGCGCGGTCATTCTCGTTGGCGGTGGCGCCGCTGACGGCGCCGCTGCCGAGCACGGTGCCGTTGGCCGCCACGCAGGTGGCGGTGGCGCCGAAGCCCAGGTCGATCACCGTCCCCGGGACAAGGGGGGTCACGGCGCCGGCGGTGGTGCCGGCGGCGGCGGCCAGGAAGGCTTCCACGTAGACGTTGGTCTTGTCGCTGCCGTTGTCATGGACATGGTAGGCGTCGTAGCCGTAGGTGATCACTTCGGTCAGCCCGGCGAAATGGTCGGTGTCGCGGTGGGAGGCGATGATGTAGTTGAGGGTCTGCGTCACCGGGATGCCGATGGACTGGAGGTACGGCACCACCTCGGTTGTGCCCTTGTTCTCGTAGCCGCCGTCGAACAGGATGGTGGTGCCGTTGGGGCCGATGATCAGCGTCGACTGCCCCTGCTGGACGTTGATGTAGTGGATCTGCAGGACCTGGCCGAAGAGCGCCCCCGAGAACAGGGCCAGTGCCAGCCCGGCCAGGAGCAGAGCGAATGGTTTTCTTGCGTTGGTGTTGCGCATGGTGATCGACCTCCATTTCAACGATGAATGCAAACGACGCGAGAATATTTCCATGTTTTATTCGTGCGGAGCGAATATCACAATTTTGTATCTTGAAATAAAAATATTTTTTAATCAATACGTTCCGGAAAACTTTTCAAGAAAGCTGGAGCCCCATCGGGGCAATCATGAGTGGCGCATCCCCATCCATATCAGTGGGCATTGCAAATCCAGGCGTCGCCAATGAACGGGACAGGAACGGACCGCAGGGGTCGGCCCGGCATTTCAGCGGCTCGAGCCCATGCGGCAGCCAGCCGCAGCCAAAAGTTCACGGCGAAATGGCACAGAATTCCCCATTGCCAAGAGGTGCGCCGGCTGCCAGGATGGGATACCCAGGAGGAGGGCCGAAAAAATGGCTGAACAGGAGGGATTGCTGCCGGCGCACGGAGGCTACCGCAGGCTGAAGAGCTTCCAGGTCGCGCAACTGATCTACGACGCCACGGTCCGCTTTTGCGATTCGTTCATCGACCGCCGCAGCCGCACCCACGACTAGATGGTGCAGGCGGCGCGCTCGGGCGTGCAGAACATCGCCGAGGGCAGCGTGGCCTCGGGCACCTCGAAGAAGAGCGAGCTCAAGCTGACCAACGTGGCCCGGGCCTCGCTGGAGGAGCTGCGCCTGGACTACGAGGACTTCCTGCGCCAGCGCGGGCTGCCCCTCTGGCCGCCGGGCCACCCGGCGCTGCTGCGCTTCAAGGGCAGGAGGTGCGGCAGCATGGCAGAACTGCTGGAATGGGAAAAAGCAGAACTGGAGAAGGAAAAGAACGGGCGGACACGGACAGACACGGACGAGCAAAGACAGAATGGAGCTCCTGTCTTGTCGGTATCAGTTCGTGAAAGTCCGTGCGTGTCCGTGTCTTCCTCTTTAAAGGCACAACTGCAGGCCAACGCCCTGCTGTCGCTGCTGAACCTGTGCTGCTGGCTGCTCGACCGCCAGATCGCGGCCCAGGCCGCTGCCTTCGAGAAGGAAGGGGGCTTCACGGAGCGGCTGTACCGCGTGCGCAGCAGGACAAGGCAACCGTAGCCAAACCCTCTGTGTTAGTGTTTGTGTTAGCAACAGCATGAACCGGGCTATCGCATTTACGAGTCACGATAAATCCATTTTCAGATATCCGTGACAGTGTCAGCAAAGCCCGGATCGAAAACTGGCCGAGCCATCAAATGCAGCGGCAGCAGCAGAAAAAAGCGAATGACCATGAATTAAAGCCATGCGTCCCCAGAAAAGCCTCTTTTTCGGCTGATCATTAACGAGTTCGCTGATTGCTGTTCCCAACACAAACACAAACACTAACACTAGCACGGGGAGCGCGCTTCACTTTTTCCTTTTACCTTTTTCCTTTTTGCTTGTACAATGAGCTGAAATCAAACGGCGAGGTGAACGATGTCGCAACGGATGATCAAGCAATTCATGGAGATGGTGCAAATTGACAGCGAGTCGGGCAACGAGGCCCGCTTCATCGATTATCTTCTGAAGGAATTCAAGAAGATCGGGGCAACGGCCCGGAAGGACGCCTACGGTAACCTGCTGGCCAAGCTGCCGGCGAAAAAGAGCAAAAGCAAAAAGCCCATCCTCCTTTCCTGCCACGCCGACACGGTGCAGCCGGGCAAGGGGATCCGGCCCAAGCTGGCGGGCGGCGTCATCCGCTCCTCCGGCGACACCATCCTGGGCGCCGACGACAAGGCCGGCATCGCCGAGATGCTCGAGGCGCTGCGCGTGGCGCCGATGCGGCCGGCCGTCGAGGTGGCGATCAGCCGCCAGGAGGAGGTGGGGCTGCACGGCGTCAAGAACATGGATTACAGGCTGCTGACCGCCCGGCGCGGCTTCCTGCTGGACAACGACACCCTCGACACCATCGTCATCGGCGGCCCCTCCTACTTCGCCATTGACGTCGAGGTGCAGGGCCGCGCCGCCCACGCCGGCATGGAGCCGGAGAAGGGGATCAACGCCATCGCCGCCGCCGCCCGGGCCATCGCCGCCCTGAAGCTGGGCCGCCTCGACAAGGAGACGACGGCCAACGTCGGCGTGATCAGCGGCGGCCTCATCCGCAACGGCGTGCCGGCCAAGGCCTGCTTCCTGGCCGAGTGCCGCAGCCTGACCCACCGCAAGGCCAAGGCGCTGGCCGTGAAGATGGAGAAAACGATCCGGCGCGAGGCGGCCAGGGCCGGCGCCAAGGCGCTGGTCAAGGTCGACAACCTCTGCAAGGCCGTGGCCATCCCTGCCGACGCCTGGACCGTGGTCACGGCGCAGAAGGCGCTCGCCACGGTCGGCGTCAAGGCCAGGACCACCTTCATCACCGGCTTCACCGACGCCTCGATCTACAACAACCAGGGGATCGAGATGGCGGTGGTGGGCATCGGCGCCCGCAACGAGCACTCGACCGAGGAGCACATCCGCGTGGCCGACATGGAGAAGGCGGTGAAGATGCTGGTGGAGATCATGAGGCTTTCGGCTTAGAACTGGAAGATTGTTCTCCGAGAGCTTCAAGGTTCGACGTTCGAAGTTCGACGTTCGACGTAACCAAAGCCCTTCGCTTGGGAGCTTAAGATTTCTAGTTAGGTGCTGATCGTCATTACCAAAGAGGTCGGCATTGTTCTAAGGCTTCACGAATCACGAATCACCATTTTTTGTTCGCCGATATTCAATCGCCTGGCTTTGCTAACACAAACACAAACACTAACACAAAAAGTTCGCTCGGTTCCCTTCCCGGCCGGTTCCGCCGGCCAACGGCACAGGGCTTGGCACGGGGCGGCAGAAGGTATACAATAAGACTTAGAGAAATACGTTCCTCCAGGAGATAAATCCCATGATCGCAGACATGCTGTCCAAGGCCATCACCATCATCGTGATCGGCATGGCCGTGGTGTTCAGCTTCATCCTGCTCATGTCCGTGGCCATCCGCCTCAATGCCCGGATCATCAAGGCGCTGGGCAAGGACAAGGAGAAGGGACAATGAAGCGGAATCGGACGTTCATCGTGCTGGCCACGCTGGCCGGCATGTTCTTCATCGGCTGCCTGGGCTACTTCGCGGTCCAGGGGAGAGCCGCGGCGCCGGCGCAGGAACAGGCGGCGCCGTCGGGCACGCCGGCCGCTGCTCCGGCGGCCCCGCCGCCGGGCGGCAAGGCCGCCGCGCGACAGGAACGGATCGACCGCGACAACCTGAAGGACTTCTCCTTCGGCAAATTCGTGAGCAACATCCTCAAGACCACCGGCATCTACGCCTTTCTCCACGAGAAGCAGGAGGCCCTCTCCGCGTCGGGCCAGCCGGTCACGGTGTACGGCTGGCAGAACCTGCTCATGATCCTGGTCGGCCTGCTGCTGCTCTGGCTGGGGGTGGCGAAGAACTTCGAGCCGCTGCTGCTGATCCCCATCGGCTTCGGCACGCTGCTGGTGAACGTGCCCGTCGCCAACATGGGCGGCATCACCCACGGCATCCCCGGCTTCCTCAAGGTCGTCTACGAGGCCGGCGTGGGCAACGAGTTCTTCCCGCTGATCATCTTCATGGGCATCGGCGCCCTGACCGACTTCGGGCCGCTGATCGCCAACCCCAAGCTCTCGCTGCTCGGCGCGGCCGCGCAGATCGGCGTCTTCGGCACCGTCATCGGCGCCGTGCTGATGAACCTGCTGCCGGGGTTCTCCTATACTCTGAAGGAGGCCTGCGCCATTTCCATCATCGGCGGCGCCGACGGCCCCACGTCGATCTACATCGCCACTAACCTGGCCGCGCACCTGCTCGGCCCCATCGCCGTCGCCGCCTATTCCTACATGGCCCTGGTGCCGCTCATCCAGCCGCCCATCATGCGCGCGCTGACGACCAAGAGCGAGCGCCGCATCCGCATGAAGCAGGCCCGGCCGGTGGGCAAGACGGAGAAGGTCCTTTTCCCGATCATCATCACCCTGCTCACCGTGCTGCTCATCCCGGCCGCCACCCCGCTGATCGGGACGCTGGCCTTCGGCAACTTCATCCGCGAGGTGGGGATCGTGGACCGGCTGGCGCGCACGCTGCAGAACGAGCTGCTGAACATCACCTCGATCCTGCTCTCGCTCGGCGTCGGCGCGCAGATGACGCCGGAGAAGTTCATGCAGCCGGCCACGCTGGGGATCGTGGTGCTGGGGCTGGTGGCCTTCTCGCTGGGCAGCGCCGGCGGCATCCTGCTGGCCAAGGCGATGAACCTGTTCTCCCGCGAACCCATCAACCCGCTCATCGGCTCCGCCGGGGTGTCGGCCGTGCCCATGGCCGCGCGGGTGTCGCACGTCATGGGCCAGAAAGAGGACCCGGGCAACTACCTGATCATGCACGCCATGGCGCCGAACGTCTCCGGCGTGATCGGGACCGCCATCGCCGCCGGCGTGATGATCGCGCTGTTCAAATA
>JAEAMF010001862.1_pt1 | contig 13439 bp, 9 predicted proteins | sample 8958721 | NCBI WGS metagenome assembly JAEAMF01 (sample SAMN16933255, study PRJNA681124) | bioreactor sludge metagenome | isolation source: anaerobic bioreactor treating anionic surfactant - SDBS | place: India: Bengaluru | collected 2019-02-28
TTCTGATTAGTTAGTTCAAAGATAATCATTTTAGGCGAAATATCGGATAATCATTATAAATTTAAACTGGTTTCCTTGCCGGATTACTCAAAGATTGATATCAACAATGAATTTCATCGAAAATATATCATCGAACAATTTATATTTCCCGGTGACATAATTTATCCGTTTGATATTGAATTAAAACAAAAAATGTACGAGTTGAAAGAAGAGTACTCCATGGGATTTCTTACAAATAATGAGATATATAACCAAATATTGGTTTTGTTAAAGCAATCGTTGGATGATTATAGCGTTGAAAAAAATATTGACAGAATAGTTGATTTGAATAAGAATTGAAAAGCTAAGTTTCTAAAATAAAAATAATTTTACAATGGCAACAATAGATATAGCATGGCAGGGAAGTTTGTTTGAAGCAGATAAGCAGGCGGAACTGATAGAACGAATCAGGAAAGTCGCAAATCTGTATAACGATATTTATTTCGGCGATGAAAAAGATGAAACAACAATTGTTTTTTTTGACCACACAACTTTAATCGATAAAATATCTATATCCTCGTCGCTGTTAAACATTCCCGAAAATGCAACTGACGGAGCAATATTGCCATTGAAAAAGCATCCTGTATCCCGGTTTGAATACCTCTGCGATGAAGTGAAATTGTTTGGTGTACAATTTTTGATTAAAAGCGATCCGATTTATACCCGCGAAACTAAAGATTCGTTGGATGCAGTATCGTATATTTTTTGGGGGTTTAATTCGTCCACCGATAATAATCCATTGATTAAATACAATTTAGCGCGATTTTCGAATAGATATTCGAGAGATGAAAATTGTTTGGAGCTAACCTCGCCGTTTGTAAGTGCCAGACATTTGGAATTATGGTTTGTGATATACTTATACGAATTTGTCGGTCATTATTATATAAAGAATCTCACTGTTGAAAACACCATGTTTTGGGAAGATAATCATCCATCGAAGTACAAAGTGTATTTGATGGAAAATGACCCCGATGGTACCAATCCTGAATTTATGGAAAAAGCCTTCGGAATGGTTTTGAAAGAAGTTGAACGCCAGGCTAAAGGAGCAAGAGACCTCGATGAAATAGAAATTAAATACGCAAAAAGTTCATCGAAAATGTACGAAGAAGATGATTTGATAGATTAGTTGAAACAGACAGTAATGGACCCACAAGGAAAGTATAACATAGAATATTTGTCGACAATTACGCGAACTTCTGCCGAATGGAAAGAGTTTGTATTATGGCAGCAAGAGCGAATAATGGAAAGGCTCGAACGTTACAATCGTGTTTCGACAGCAAAAGAACAATTGAAAGAAACCGGAGATTTAACGCCATATCAACACTACAAAACAGGTACTGTTTCGCCATTTTTGCTTGAAGCGCTTGAACGGATAAAAAACGGTACGTACGGCATTTGCAAATATTGTGGAAAGGAAATTCCCGTAGGCAGATTACTGTTGGTAGCACCGGCATTGCAATGTATGGATTGTGAAAATAAAGAAAAAGTAAAATGACAGATATTGAACTCGTGAATGATTATTTGCAACAGGGGAAACGCAAGGAACGGTTACAGTTGCCCGATGCCGATTTGTCGAATGCAGCACTTGCTGGTGCTGATTTAAATCATGTTGATTTGAGAGGAGCTAATTTCAGTTATGCTGATCTTAGAAATGCTGATTTCACTTATGCCGATTTGCAAGGTGCAAATTTTGAAGGTGCAAATCTTACCGGAGCAGTTTTTCATTCAGCAACTTTATCATCTTCCAACTTTAAAAATACGGTACTTACACATGTGGACTTCTCTTATGCAAAAATGTCCGGTATAAATTTGTCCGGGTTGGAAATTCTTGGTTGTAATTTTACTTCTTCACAGTTAATATATTCATATTTGAGAAATGCTGATATTCAGTATTGTGATTTTTCAAAAGCTGATTTAAGTTATGCCGATTTGTCAAACTCAAAATTAATGGAGATTAGTTTCAAAAACGCACAACTTAAGGATGCGAAATTGATGAGTATGTTGGCAGTTCAGCAGATAATATTTGTTGAAGCTGTTATGTGTAATGCAAACCTGAGAGATGCGAAAATTTGTGCAGACTTTACCTTGGCAAATCTAACGCGCGCAAATCTGGAAAATGCTATTTTAACGTGAGTTCGATATAAGAAAGAAGAAAAATGGTTAGCATAATTCCGAGATAATTATTATCTTTATAGTGTTGAAATACAAATAAATAACTAAAATTCATCACTATGCTAACCACTAACGAAATTACTGAATTTTTTTATTTATGCGATGATTTTTCAAAAGAATTTGACAAATCATACAAAAAACATATTTTGGTTGCCGAAAGCGGCAAAAAGACCAGAAATAAGCCAAACATACTGTCACACAGTGAAGTAATGACGATTTTGATCTCTTTTCATTTAGGAGGATTCAGAAATCTCAAACATTACTATGTGTTTTATGTCAAGCAACATCTCAATCAGGAATTTCCACGTTTGGTTTCCTATAACAGATTTGTTGAGTTACAACAGCAGGTTGTTTTTCCTCTGGTTATTTTTCTTAAACTGTGTAGAATGGGTCAATGTACCGGAATCAGTTTTATTGACTCAACCACTATAAAAGCTTGTCATATCAAGAGAGAGAAAATTCACAAGGTTTTCTCTGGAATTGCCACAAAGGGCAAGGGAACTCTTGGTTGGTTCTTTGGATTTAAACTACATCTGATTATTAACGACAAAGGGGAAATTCTTAGCTTTGTTATCACTCAGGGAAATATCGATGACAGAGAACCACTTCAATATGAATCGTTTATCGAGAAAGTGTCTGGAAAGTTATATGCCGACAGGGGATATATTTCTCAAGCACTTTGGGATATCTTATTTGTTGATGGAATTCATTTTGTTACCAAAATGAGAAATAATATGAAAGGAGGCGAAATACCTTTGCAAGACAGAATATATCTGCGTAAAAGAGCCATTATTGAAACCGTCAATGATGAACTTAAAAACATATGCCAGATTGAACATACAAGGCATCGGTCTTTCACTAATTTCATTTCAAATCTTGTGGCAGGACTACTCGCTTACAGTTTTTTACCCAAGAAACCATCAATAAATGTTGATTATGTTGATCAGAATCAACTCGTTTTATTTTAATTTTATATCGAACTCACGTTATTTTAAATAATTCCATTTTGAATAAAGCTAATTTTCTTCATGCTCATCTTTACAATGTTAGTTTGATAAATACCAAACTGAATGAAGTAGATTTTAGTGGTGCTGAATTGGGTGAAGCCCGAATGTTTGGTGCAGAATTGAATGATACGAAGATTGATGGATATTGGGATGTTGAGATACTAAAAAACAGATTTTGAGGTAGTAATTTAAAAATAAAACAGATGAAAACAATTGCATGTGTATTGGTTTTTATTTCAATGTCAATAGCAGTCATGGGTCAAACGGCAACAACTATTGATTCGACTGTAGTGGATGTTGATGGTAACGTTTATCATACAGTTGAAATTGGTTCTCAGATTTGGATGGTGGAAAATTTGAGAACTTCGCATTACAGAAACGGAGATGCAATTCAATGCGTTGCTGTTGATTCACTTTGGGAACCATTATATATCGGTGCTTATTGTATTTATAATAATGAGCCTGCTAATGAATTGGTATATGGTAAATTATATAATTATTATGCTTTAGACGATAAACGAAATATCGCTCCGAAGGGTTGGCGGGTTGCCACTTGCGCCGATTGGGATGTTTTATTGGAGTATTTGCCAACTGTGTTTTATCTAAGTGGAGATAGCACATTTAATAATGCCAAATATATTGCTTCGCCAAAATACTGGAAGAAATCGGATGTAGATGGGTCAGTTGGTTTTAAGGCAAATAAAAATAATGTTTTAAAATTTTTCGGATTGCCTGCAGGCTACCGCCATAATAGCGGAGTTTATAAAGGACTGACCACGTCAGCCTACTGGTGGTGTTATTCCCCTTCGGGAACAAGCGAAATGTTGGCTTTAAGTAAAAGTATTTGGTTCGATAGTAATGAAATACAAACGAATCTGGGTTTTAAAATGAGAGGATTATCAGTTCGTTGTGTGAAAGATCTGTAATTGAAAGATAGTATTAGTTTATTTCTGATATTACAAGCCCTGATCACAGATTTCTGACATCAGGGCTTGATATATGTTTTTTGTTTATCTTACTATCAGTTTTTCCGTCAGTATATTATTTTCCTGAATAAGCTGTACGATATAAATTCCTTTATCGAAACCCGAAATATCGATGGTTTCGGAAGTTGACCCGTTCGTTTTTTTACTGTACAATACTTTGCCACTAACCGACAGGATGTTGATTTCTCTGTTTCCCGACATGGTGCGCAGAAATACAGTTCCTGAAGCCGGATTTGGATACAACTCGGCCATAGGACTAATTTCCGGATTTTCAATAGCCGTATTGATAAAACTCCGCACCACGTTGCTGATCCGTACTTCGTCGATATAACCCGTTAAACCTGTACCAATAAGTAAATCCTTTGTGCTTAATAGCGTTGTTTCGGGTGTGTACGATGCAGTTGTGGATGAAACCTGAGCCCTGTTTTTATCGTGTACAATAACCTGTATCTGTTTCCTTTTAGTATCTCTGATAAATGACACATGATACCATTCGTTCAGTAGCGGTGTGTTTCCGGTAATTCCAATCCTGTTGTTCAGTTCCGAAAAGTAATAACCGTAAAATACATTTCCCCACCATGGATTTATTTCCAGCGAATAATTGGATTGATAAGTATCTGTATTTCCCGGTTTCCAAAAAATATACATATTACTGTTGGCATTGTAGGCGGTTAGTTTTACCCAGGCTTCGATGGTCCAGTCGCCGGTAAGATTCAGATTGGCATGATGTGGAACCGAAAGTGCCGAGTTGTTTTTATAGCTTAAACCTAAGTTGCTAATAGTGGATGCTTCGTTTGTGAGATTCAATACGTCGCCTGAAGCGCTAGGTGTAGCATTACTTCGGTTGAGTAAATCATTGTCCAAATGCAACAAAAGCAAAGTGTTTTTATCGTACAAATACGGACCACCAACTTCATTGGGTAATACAATATTAAATGTTTCACTTATCGAATAATTCGATATATTTGAAACATCGGATAAGCGAATCTTGCAACTACCAGATATATCCGATGGAATTATCCATTTATATGCATTTGATGTAGCCGAAGTGCTGTTGGTAATTGCAGTCCAATCAGTTTCATTGTTTTGGGAATACTCCATTTTTATGTTTTGAATGGATGTTGATGCCCATTTGATAGTTGCTGTGTCGCCACTAATCAGGTAATTGTTGATGGCGGGTGATGTTATTGCCAGTTTCGCTAAATTACTTTTTGTAAATGGTCCATATGTGCTGGAAAGATTCATATTTTCAGGTGCAACCACTTTTATATAAAATGGCGTTGAAATTTCACCAGCATTCCAAATACAAGAAGTTGCTGTCGTTTTAGTTGCTATCTCGGTCCACGTTTTAGCATTGTCGGTTGATATTGAAATATTAAGTTTAACTCCTGTTTTCAGGGGCGTCCAGTTAATATTTACAGTTGAACTGGTTACATTGGTTCCAGCAACAGGATTGATCAGTGTAACAATTGGCTTTTGAGCAATCCGCACATCGAAATCGAAATAAAAATCTTCGAGGAATGCTTGTGACGAAGCATATCCGAGTGATTGATATGCAGCATAATCGTTTACCTGAATAGCTTTTACGAGCGGATAACCACCTCTGCGGTACTGATAATCAATAAAAAACTGACCTAAAGTATAATAGCCATAATCAGGAGATGGGTAAATACGTGTTTCTTCGTAAGAAGGACGATGTCCGAAGTACTTTATACTGTTTGCCATGCAATCAATACCACTCTGTCTCATATCATTCAGCGTGTTTTCAGTCATCGCGCCTGAAGCACAAAACTGAGGAAATCCTTCGTTAAGCCATGCAGTTGCAACTCCCTGAGGTAAAATTCCCTGAAATCCATGGGCCAGTTCATGGCGGTTCATGTGGTAAAACATTGGTAACTGATCAGCAGAAGCAGCACAAGTGGAATGCATACCCGACGACCAGGCAGTTCCTCCCGTAATTCGTACAGGAGGTTGTCCGTTACAGCCTGAACCTTCGAGGTCTCCATCTACGCAAGCTGGTAAAGTAAAATAGCTCATTTTTTCGCCATGTTTCACATTGAAATTTGTACTGTATTCTACATAGGCAGTTTCAGTTACTTCAGAAAAATATGGAAAATTCAGGGCTCCATCCACAGCACGTGTGTAGAATTTAAAATGATTGGTTTCAAGAAATAGTTTCACCCGTAAACTTTCGTCAGGTTGCAGAAATCGGCTGTAAGTATAACGATTGAAATCGGCGAGTAGCCCTGCCAGATTATCCACATTCCACCAGCCGTTCATTACGTCGAAGCCCGAAGCATTGATGGTGGTAATATTGGGATAACCCCAGTTTTTGAAAATGCTCATAAACTCGGCAAAAGCTCCGGCAACAGCCAATCCATTATTGCTGATAAAAGTTGTTCTGTTATTCAATACATCGAACGACGAGAAGCTGCCACCATAAGCATTAACAGCCGTTTTGATAGTGGCATCCGTTGGTAAAATTCCGGCTTCGTACACAGGAAAGCCCACTTTAAACAACAATGGCAGGTTGCGTGTCTGATAAAAATAATACATATACGACTGACACAGATAATAAACCGCCACCTGTGTGGTATTTGCAAAAACGGCTTTTTGTTCTGTGGTAGTTGGCTCGCTTATATTGATGGTTCCATCGGTAGCTACAAATCCGGCATCGAAAGCAAAAGCATCGGTTGGTTTCTGACTTTGATATTCGGTTGCAGATAATAATTTGAATGAGTATTTGAATGCACTGAATGCGGGATTATTCCAGATTTTCCCATGATATCTCAAAGCTTCAATTTTGTTGTAAACTTTCTCCATATCCACTCCCGGAATGGCTGCCATTGCCGATGAGTTGAAAGTAACAGCACTCAGCGTTACTGCACTGTTGGTGATATCCAGTAAACGGTTACCCGATACCGTTTCTTCAGTATTGAGTTCCAATCCATTGTTAGGTGCAGTTGCCGAATTGGTGTAGAATTTATACTCGTTAAATGAATAAGTATTTATCGGAATGGTGATGCTATAAACTGAACCCGATTCAAGCGTCATTTGCTGTCCGTTCCAGTCATTAAAATCTCCTTTTACAAACACTTTATCGGTTGATGGGGTAAAATATTTTGAACCAATCATATCAGCCAAGTTGACTGATAATTTCACGTTTACCGTTGTTTGAGTGTTCAGATAGGTATCCAGAAAAGCATGCCAGTCGGTTTGCAGAGCAGCCAGATTAGCGTAACCGATATCGGCGTAATTCATGTTTTCGATAAATTTTGCCATAGCCGATGTGCCTTTGGTTTTGATAATGTAATAGGCCACAATCGATGAATATGCATAACCCATGTCGGTATCGAAAACGGTGGCAATATCGGGTTTGCCTTTTACGTCCATTACCGATTTAATCCAATCTTTGGTAGAGAAGTTTCTGCCGAAATAGCAAGCCACACCTTCGTTGAGCCATGCCGGAAGTGTGACTTTCGTTTTGGTGGCGTTCAGGCAATGCGTATATTCATGAGCACAAAGTCCGAGCGCATCATTCATTCCCATTTTAGCAGGAGAAAGCATAATCAGCAGATTTTTTCCGTACGCTGAACCTGTCGACCAATCGGAATTTTCGGGATAGCCCTGTGCCAGATGCAAATGTGCTAGATCTTTATACAGATAAATGGTGGTCCTTTCGGTAGGAGTAACCTGAAGAGCTTCCGATACGATTTTATGTAGTATTTCCATGCGTTGCAGAAAATTGTCAATCGCATTTTGATCCTGTACATTATAAATGACAGTAAAATGATCGGATGTTTTGCTCAGATTCATGTCTACATCGTTGTAGTATACAGTTGCGAGTGTCAGGTGATTGGTGCCAAAGCTAATGTGCCGGTTACCATTATAACTTGCCGGAAAGTTATTTTCCCAACCATTATTATCTGCATTGGTTGCCGTGCTGAAATACTTGTAGTCGATGTAGATGTTCGAAGCCAGTGGAATTGTCAGCGAATAAATATTGTTGTTACCAGCTTTTAGCTGATGGGTTAATTCGTAGTTATTGAACGATCCCCGAATGTAGAGTTTGTCAGTTGCCGGATTGAATTTATTATCCGAAATCAGCACACTTGCATCAACCGAAAAGGTTATGTTGGTTATTGCCGGTGCTATGGTAAAAACGCCGCTTACCGAACTTGTTGAATTGTCCGACGCATCGGAAATGCGTATTAAAGCAGTGGTGGTTGTGTAAGAGGGTGCTGTCCAGTTATACGTCAGTTGACTTGCCGGAACCGAAGCTGCTATCAGATTCCAGTTGGTGCCATTGTTCACCGAGTATTCAATTTTGATATTTTGTACCGAAGATGAAGTCCAGGAAACCGGCACAGTTGTGTTGTATAAAATTCCTTTGCCGTTTAATTGATCGGTATTCAGAATCAGAGATTTATTAATAATATTCTTCGGAATAATGAATTTTACCGGAATACTGAATCGGTTTGACCAGCAGGTTTCGTTGTGGTCGTCGCCGGTAAATACCTGCGTTTTCCAGTTTGTTGCAGTGTAACCTTTAAACCGCACGATAGTATCAGCCAAAGCCTGATTATGTGGATAATTGGCATCTAACCCAATCGTTCCGTGATCGAAATAAATTGCATGTGTAGTTGGTGACGGCAGTTTACTGAGCAGGTATTTTCGGAACGAATCCGGAATAGAAGCATCATCGGTGTCCAAAACTCCCCAGTGAGTCGACATACAAATAGCAGCACCAAAAACTGAAGGATATTCACACATGGCGTACCACGAAATTAAGCCACCCATACTTGAGCCGGCAACAAATGTGTTCGATACATCAGTATTTACTGAATAGGTTTTATCGATAAATGGTTTTACATCGTTTGCTATAAAGCTCAGATATTCATCGGCTTTCGGGTCGTTATTCATTTCGGTGGATTTTGCCGTTTTGATATTTGCAGGCAGATAGTCCATCGATTTTTCAGGATAATACTCGGCGTAACGGTTGCTGCTGTTCCAGATTCCCACCACAATAACATCTTTGATGTCGCCTGAAGTCATCAATTGCGACAGGGTTTCGTCCACTTTCCATTCCTGACTGTTCCAGGTAGATGTGGCGTCGAACAGCATTTGACCATCGTGCATGTAGAGCACGGCATATTTTTTCGATACTGAATATCCATCAGGCAGCCAAACATCTACTGTTCTTGCGCCAATAAAAGTGCTGTTAAACGAATATCGAACAACGGTTCCGGAAGAGACTTTCAGTGAATTGGCTATCTGAGTAACTGCTGCGTTGGGATCGTAAATGGCAGTCCAACGAAGTACTACATCGGAAGAACTGTAAGTTCTGTCTGCAATTTTACTTCCATCGGTGTTTAATTCTTCGTAACTCCAATCGGGTCCGGAGCAGTATTTGTATTTTTGGGTAGACGTGGCAGTAGCAATATTCAAACTGAAATGTGTGTCATCCACTTTATTCATAGTCTGTAATGTCCAGTTATTCATTTCACCGGCAATATAGCATGTTTTAGTGCCTGCCGGAACAGTCACATTGTAAGTAACGCCGGTCGGATTTGGATTGTACACAGCCCGCCATTTTACCACCACATCTGAAGCATTGTAACTGCGGTTGGTGATGGATTGTCCGGCGGCATCTACTTCTTCGTATGCCCAGTCGGGTCCGGAGCAGTATTTGTAATCGTTTGGTGTGGCCGTGTTAATGGTGATTTTATAATGCGTATCGTCCACCTTTTGCATGGCCTGATGCGACCAGTTGGTAGCGCCGCCCGCAAAATAACAGGTATAAGTGCCCGCAGGAACAGTGACATTGTACGTCACATCGGTTGGTACAACGGCAGGGTCATAAATGGCAGCCCAGGAGCTAACTACGTCTGCAGCAGTGTAGGTGCGGTTGTTGCCACTATCTGTGTTTTCCACATACGCCCAACCCGGACCGGAGCAATACTTGTATGGCTGTGTGGTGGTGGCGTTTGCAAAGGTAATGGTGTAATGAGTGGCATCGGTTTTTTGCATTTCCTGATGCGTCCAGCTGTTTATTTCACCGGCAAAGTAGCATACTTTTGTGCCTGCAGGAACGGTGACATTGTACGTCAGACTATATACGTTGAAAACAAAAAATGTGAATAAAAATAACGCAGAAAGCCTTTCTGTGAAGTAGCGAACTCCTAATGCATGTGACTTTTTCATATAAATAAATTATGAGGGTTGATGATGTAATATTCTCAATACACTACAGTTGTGAAACTGAAATTATTCAGGGATTGGCGGTGGATCAACAGATATAATATTCGGATCTGAATAATTTGACCTTCAAATTTAGTAAATATTTTGATATTTATTTCGAAATATGAATAAATTTTTTGTTTCAGTGAATAAATATTTTTTGAATTCTCTTTTGAGGGCAGGATAGGACTTATTCATCAGTTTTTTAACGGTCAGAGTTGATATGCCGGTTTGCGAAAAAATAAGAGACCCCGGTATCGACAAGGCAGATACCGGGGTTCAGTAAGACAGGAATTCCTAGCCTGCTATTTAATTTTTACCATTATTTTGCCTTTTATATTGGCCGAAGATGCTGCAGTTTGAAGAAAATATTCGCCCGGTTCCAACATCCAGCTTTGTGCTTTATCGTTGTAAAAAGCTAAATCCTGTGCCTTTATTTCCAGATCAACTGTGGCGGTTTCGCCGGCATTTAGCTGTACTTTCTTAAATGCTTTTAATTCTTTTACAGGACGGAGCACTGATGCTTTTGGTTGTGATGCATATACCTGAACAATTTCTGCACCTGCTGTTTTACCGGTGTTTGTCAGTTGCAAAGTCAGTTTAATTATATCGTTTGCCTGATATTCGGATTTGTCGGTCGTTGGCTTGCCGTACGCAAAGGTGGTATAGCTTAGTCCATAACCAAACGGAAAATGCGGTGCGATTTTTTTAGTATCAAACCAACGGTATCCAACCAAAATATCTTCCATGTATTCCTGCTTTTTATCCACTCCCGGGTATGATTTGCTGCCAAACGAAAAGGCAGCATTGTCAGTCAGTTTTTTGGGAAATGAAAAAGGTAATTTACCCGAAGGATTTACATCGCCCGAAATGATATTGGCCATCGCATTTCCGGCTTCAGAACCTAAATACCATGCCTGAACCAATGCCGGAATCTGTTGAAGCCATGGCATTTCCACCGCATTTCCGCTGCAAAGAATCACAGTCAGGTTTTTGTTTTTGACCTGTATGGCACTTATTAACTGATCCTGCTGATAGGGAAGTACCATCGATTGTCTGTCGTCGCCTTCGCTGTCCTGAAACCAGTGTTTATTCAATCCGCCAATAAAAATCACCGCATCCGCAGTTCTTGCAGTTTCAACAGCAGCATTCATTAACGAATCTGCTTTTGGTTTGTCCTCAGGTTTTGAATAATCCAGATCAGCACAATATCCTTTTGAATAAACGATGGTTTTAGCACCATATTTTGCCATTAATCCTTCCAGAGGAGAAACTTCGTAGGCCACTTTCAATGACGAGGAGCCACCTCCAACAACCAGGCTGCGGGTTGCATTGTCGCCAATAACGGCTATGCGTTTGTATTTCCCAACCGGAATCGGAAGTGTTTGTTTATCGTTTTTCAGGAGAACAATTCCCTGTTCGGCAATTTTACGGGCTGCTTCGGAATGTTCCGGACTGACAAATTTTCCCAGCGGTCTGTCGGCTGACATGGTAGTGCGGAAAATCATGCGTAACAACCGGCGAACTTTATCATCCAGTTCTTTTGTGCTGTATTTACCTGATTTTATTCCTCTCAGATAAGGATTGGCAAGGTAATATTCTGAATATGGCGCAGTACCATCGGTAGATAAACCATCAGTCGATGTTCCCATTTCCAGATCGAGTCCGTTTTTTACAGCCTGATCGGTGTTATGTGTTCCGCCCCAGTCGCTTATAACCACGCCTTCAAAGTTCCAGTCTCCTTTCAGAATTTTATTCAATAACAAATCGTTGTGGCAACAATACTGACCTCTGAATTGGTTGTAAGATCCCATTATCGACCATGCTTTGCCTTCGGTTACTGCTGCTTTAAATGCAGGCAGGTAAATTTCGTTCAAAGCTCTGTCGCTTACCTGAACATCAACCGCAAACCGGTCTTTTTCCTGATTATTCAACGCAAAGTGTTTTACGCAGGCTGCCACTCCGTTTGATTGTACGCCCTGAACATAAGGAACAACTATTTGCGACGAAAGAAACGGATCTTCGCCCATGTATTCAAAATTTCGTCCGTTGAGTGGCGTGCGATAAATATTAACACCCGGCCCAAGTAACACTGTTTTGCCGCGATAGCGTGCTTCTTCGCCAATGGATTTACCATACAAAAACGAAATTTCAGGATTGAAAGATGCAGCCAAACATGTTAGGGCGGGAAAGGCAGTACATGAATCATTGGTCCATTTTGCACCAGACCATTCGTCCCAATATACTTCTTCACGTATTCCATGTGGTCCATCGGTCATCCAAATTTCCGGAATACCCAAGCGGGGAACGCCTCTGGAACTGAACTTTGACTGTGCATGACACATGGCTACTTTCTCTTCGGTCGTCATTAACGATAAAGCACTTTCAACCCGTTTTTCAATTGGCTGATTGACATCCAAATAAACAGGTTTCTGAGCCGACAAAGTGTTGAGCGACAATGTAAAACACAGTACAGCGATACTTACTAATTTAAATTTCATGATTTGAAATATGTTTTTTTCTTATACCTTTTACTTTTTGACAAATAATCGGGACATGTTGAGTTTGACATGTCCCGAATTTGTTTTTATCTGATCATTACTTTGGAGTTTTTACCATCAATCTGTACAATGTACAAGCCCGGTAAAAGAGTGGCTGATGTATAACTTCCTGAAGTATTCACATTGGTTATACAACGTCCGGAAATGTCGAACAGGCTGATATTGTTTTTAATCTGCTCAACACTTATGTTGCGACCATTTACCATAATCAATGAATTGTTCGAATTGATATCAGGAGTAGCAGTTGATAATAAAGTCAAATCTTTTAGTGTGAATTCGTCCCATGCAATCTGGAATCCAACACCATCCCAAGTTCCCATTTTGGCAACAAAATAATAATCGCCGGTAGTTGTTGCAGTATATGTGGTATATGTACTTGCATTTAACCCAGATTACGCATTAGATAATTTGAACGGAAAATCAAATACACTTGA
>JAEAMF010001866.1_pt1 | contig 13429 bp, 9 predicted proteins | sample 8958721 | NCBI WGS metagenome assembly JAEAMF01 (sample SAMN16933255, study PRJNA681124) | bioreactor sludge metagenome | isolation source: anaerobic bioreactor treating anionic surfactant - SDBS | place: India: Bengaluru | collected 2019-02-28
CAGGTGCCGGCGGGAGGCGGGAAAGTCACGCCTGTCAGGCACGAGCACGGTCAGCGGGACGGCTCGGGGCAGGAAGAGAACGCTGCACACTTTTGTGCGCGTTTTTGCTAGCAGCATCACCTGCGACCTGGCCAAAGTTACGCTGCGCGACATCTACAAAGCCGTCGGCGCCCCGCCCTTCTTCGCGATAGGCAACCGCAGCGAAAAGAGCGCCTGCCTGGTCGAGCAAAGCGTCAACGCAGCCCTGGGCAGCGCCTTCATGGATGCCGAAGCACTGCTGCACCAGCTCGGCGACGTCACCCGGGTCGACGCCGGCCAGCGCCGCAACCGCTTCGCCAGCGGATCGCACGGCTTCCTGACCCGTGATGGCCAGATGGCCGCAGATATCGCCTGGGCCTGCCGCATGGAGGTCGCCGCCATGCAGAAACGCGGCGTGCTCGCCATCGACGACACACCGGTGCTGCGCATCGAAGACAGCGCCACCGTCGTGCTGGCCGACGGCCGCCGTATCCCACACGCGGGCCTGTTCACCTATGGCCGCCTGCACATGGCGAGCCCGATCGCGTCGCTGCTCGGCTGCGAATTCGACGAAGGCCCGCTCGGCCCCTTCATCCGCACCGACATGACGAAGCAGACCACCGTGCCGGGCGTATTCGCCGGCGGCGACGCCACGCGCCCGGCCGGCAACGTGGCCATGGCCGTGGCCGACGGCGCGATGGCCGGCCTGGGGGCGCACCGCTCGCTGGTCTTCGGCTGAATCAGGAACAGCTGCGCCTGAGCCGCCCCTGGTTGTCGGCCGGATAGCTCAGCAGGATGGTATCGGTGCGCTGGCCGGGCATCCAGGCCATCTCCACGTCGCCCGATCGCGAAGCGAACAGGTGCGGACCGACCTCCTCCAGCTGGACCCGCCGCCGCTTGTCGAACTCGGCAATGAGCCGCTCGTCGAGGTGGATCAGGTCCAGCCGGTGGCCGTTGGACAGGGCGTAGCTGCCGACGACCTCGTCGGCCAGCTGGGTGCCGGTGGAAATGCGTCCATCGGGCGCGCCCATGGCCTCGCGCTGGGCGGTGATGTTGACCTTGCCCTGCGGGCCGCACTGGACAGCGGACGCAAGCGGCGCGGCCAGCAGCAAGGCGGCCGCGACAAGCGGATAGAAGCTGCGCATGATGTCTCCTCATGACGGATCGAATGGCAGCCGCACCACGGCGGCCGTCCTGAAGGTCAGACAGCGAAAGCCATGCGGGCGGTCCATCGCAGTATGGGAAGGCATTGAGCGCGATCAAACACATGGCGGATTGCCGGCGATCGCGCATAATTGAAGCCTCATCAGTCACGGCGCAAGGTATGGAAATCCAGTTCCTCGGCACCTCTTCCGGCGTACCGACCAGGTCGCGCAACATGACGGCGATCGCGATCCGCACGCGCGGCGCCAGGCACTGGTCGCTGGTCGATTGCGCAGAAGGCACGCAGCACCGGCTGCTGCGCACGAATCTGTCGCCGATGAGCCTGCGCGCGATCTTCATCACCCACCTGCATGGCGACCACTGCTACGGCCTGCCCGGCCTGCTGGCCAGCGCCGGCATGCTGGGCCGCACGGAAGCATTGAGCATCGTCGGCCCGCCGCCGCTGCGCGGCATGATCGAATGCATCATGGAAGCGTCACAACTGACCCTGCCCTACCCCATCGACTGGGTGGCGATCGACGCGCTGGCGCACAGCGACATCCTGCCCGACCTGCGGGTGCGCGCCACCAGGCTGTCGCACCGGATCGATTGCTGGGCCTACAGCTTCACCGAGGCGGCGGTGGAGCGCAAACTCGACATCGACAAGCTGAAGGCCGGGGGCGTTCCCGCCGGGCCGGCCTGGGGCGAGATCCAGCAGGGGCGCAACGTGGTGCTGCCGGACGGTCGCGCCGTGGTGGCGGAACAGTACCTGATGCCGCCGCGCAGGTCGCGCAAGGTGATCATCGCGGGGGACAACGACACGCCCGAGTTATTGGCACTGGAAGCGGCGAGCGCGGACCTGCTGGTGCACGAGGCGACCTATACGAAAGCGATCCTGCACAAGGTGGGGCCGGAGCCGCAGCACAGCTCGGCCGCGATGGTGGCGCGCGTGGCGCAGGGGGCGCAGGTGCCGAACCTGATCCTGACCCACTTCAGCCCGCGCTACCTGGACCCCAAGCAGGCCAATGGGAAGGTCTTGACGCTGGACGACATCGAGCACGAGGCGCGCGCGCATTACACGGGCACGCTGGCGCTGGCGCGCGACTTCGCGAGCTACGAGCTCAGCAAGGATGGCAGCATGCATCTGCTGCCTTGAGCTCCGGATACAATCCTTGCATGCCTAAAAAAACGCCCATCTTCCCAGGACCGAATACCGCACGCGGCGCCGTGCTCGCCGTGCTGCTGTCGAACGAAGACCAGCTGGGTAGCGAGCCGCTGCGCGGTCGCATCACCCTGGCCGCCATCGTCCGCGCGCTCAAGCGCAAGTACCACTGGCCGATCGAGACCGAGAGCTTTCCGTCCAATAGCGCGGACGGGCGGGCGACCTGGGCGACGGTATACAGCCTGCCGGCCGAGGTGATCACGAAAGCATTGAATGCGGGTGGGCGCGACTGGCTGAAGAGCCGGAAGGCCGGCGCATCCGGTGATCCAGAAATGTAGTCATGGACAAGCGGCCCTTCGACATCGACGTGGCGCTCGCACGCATCGAAGACGCCGTACGGCCCTGGCCGAAGGCGGCGCTGTTCCAGCTGGCGGAGGAAGGCTATACCTCGACCTTCGAGCAGCTGCTGGCCTGCATCATCTCGATCCGCACCTATGACGAAGTGACGCTGCCGGTGTCGCGCACGCTGTTCACACGGGCGCGCACGCCCTCGGCGGTCAAGGAGCTGTCTTGGGAAGAGCTGGACGTCTTGATCAGCCCCTGCACCTTCCATGAACGCAAGGCGAACCAGATCCTTGCCATTGCACGCCAGGTGCATGAGCGCTTCGGCGACACCCTCCCCGGCGAGCGCGAGGTACTGCTGTCGTTCGCCGGCGTCGGCCCCAAGTGCGCCAACCTGGTGCTGGGCGTCGCCCACGGCACGCCCGTCATCAGTGTCGACATCCACGTGCACCGGGTAACGAACCGCTGGGGCTACGTGCAGGCCTTCACGCCCGAGAAGACCCTGGCGGCGCTGGAAGCAACGCTGCCGCAAGAGCACTGGATCGACATTAACCGCCTGCTGGTCCCATTCGGGAAGCACATCTGCACTGGAACGAAACCGCGCTGTTCAAGCTGCCCGGTGCTCGACATGTGCCGGCAGGTGGGCGTGACGGAGCATCGCTGAGTCCACCCAGACACGCACCCACGGCGACGTGTGCCGCGACGTTCATCGAGCCCAAGAGCCGATATCACGCAATTCCTTGAGGTGCCACAATAGATCGCGCGGACTTTTAGCGTGATGATTAGACGATCATCAATTGCGAATGGGGGGCGCGTCATGAAAAGGCCCATCTATAAAATCTTGTATGTCCAGGTATTGGTCGCGATTATTCTCGGTGTCTTGCTGGGCATATATGATCCGGGCATCGCCACCGCGATGAAGCCACTGGGAGACGGCTTCGTCAAACTGATCAAGATGATCATCGCCCCGGTGATCTTCTGTACCGTCGTCACCGGCATCGCCGGCATGCAGGACATGAAAAAGGTCGGCCGCGTCGGCGGCAAGGCCCTGATCTACTTCGAGATCGTGTCGACCTTCGCGCTGGCGATCGGCCTGATCGTTGCCAACCTGATCAAGCCGGGCGCCGGTTTCAACGTCGACCCGACCCACCTCGACACCCACGCGATCGCGCAGTACACGGACAAGACCAAGTCGCTGTCGACCGTGGACTTCCTGATGAACATCATCCCGAACACGTTCGTGGACGCCTTCGCCAAGGGCGAGATCCTGCAAGTCCTGCTGATCGCCATCCTGTTCGGCCTCGCACTGTCCTTCCTGGGTGAGCGCGGCCGTCCGCTGGCGCGCCTCATCGAGGACATCTCGCACGCCATCTTCGGCGTCGTGAACATCATCATGAAGGCCGCCCCGATCGGTGCGTTCGGCGCCATGGCCTTTACCATCGGCAAATACGGCATCAGGTCGCTGATCCCGCTGGCCTCGCTCATCGGCTCGTTCTACCTGACCTGCGCGCTGTTCATCGTGCTGGTGCTGGGCTTCATCGCCCGCATGACCGGCTTCTCGATCTTCCGCTACCTCTCCTACATCAAGGAAGAGCTGCTGATCGTACTGGGCACGAGCTCGTCGGAAAGCGCCTTGCCCGCCCTGATGCGCAAGATGGAAAAGCTGGGCTGCCCGAAATCGGTCGTGGGCCTTGTCGTGCCGACCGGCTACTCGTTCAACCTGGACGGCACCAACATCTACATGACGATGGCCGCCCTGTTCGTTGCGCAAGCCACCAACACCCACCTGCCCCTGATGCAGCAACTCACGATCCTGTTCGTCGCGATGCTGACCTCGAAAGGCGCATCGGGCATCACCGGCGCCGGCTTCATCACGCTGGCCGCGACGCTGGCCGTCGTGCCGACGATCCCGGTGGCGGGCATGACCCTGATCCTCGGCATCGACAAGTTCATGAGCGAAGTCCGCGCGCTGACCAATATCATCGGGAACGGTGTCGCCACGATCGTCGTGTCGAAGTGGGAAGGTGAGCTCGACAAGGAGCGCATGAGCGCCGAGCTGCGCAACCCGAGTCCGGACTTGGACGACTCGCTGCGGGTCGTAGCAGCGCACGAGACGGCCTGATTCCCGAGGATTTACGTTAAGGGAGTCGAACCCTTTCTGCCAAGCTGGGGCTTCCTTGCTTCTACGTTCCGACGCCGGGCTTGCCCGGCGTTTTGCACACCAGACGACGCCGCAAGCCGAGCGTCAGCATCCCCGCAGCCAGCATGGCAAACGCAGGTTTTGCCAGGCGTTCTTAATGGATGAGCTCAAGCTGCGCCAATGCTTCCACCGCAAAATCGACGAAGGCCCGCACCCGCGCCAGCATGTGCCGCGCGCTCGGGAACACCAGATGCACGGGCAGCACCTCGGCTTCGTAAGCGCCCAGCACCGGTACCAGGGTCCCGGCCCGCAGGTCGGGCGCCGCCTGGTAGGACAGGGCGCGCGCGATGCCGAAGCCTTCGCGCGCCGCATGCAGCACGCCCTCCACGTCGTTCACCTGCAGGCGCGGCGTGAAGCGCACCACGTACTCGCGCCCCTCCGCGCCGTAACGCCATTCCGGCAGCCCGCGCACGGCGGTGCCCAAGATCAGCTGGTGGCGGCTTAGCTCCTCGGGCGTGGCAGGTTCGCCGTGCTGCCGCAGATAAGCGGGGCTGGCCACCGTCATGCGCCGCACCGCACCCACCTGGCGCGCCACCAGGCCCGAACTGTCGAGCGGACCGATGCGCAGCGCCAGGTCGATGCCGCTATCGATCAGGTCCATGTTGCGGTCGTTGAGGATGAGTTCGACCTGGATGTCCGGATAGCGCATCAGGAATGCCGTCACCACGGGCGCCATGTGGCGGCGCCCGAAGACCGTCGGCGCCGTCACCCGCAGCAGGCCGCGCGGGGTGGCCTGCTGGTGCTCGCTGATCGCCGTGTCGTAGTCTGCCAGCAGGCGGCGCGCGCCCTCGGCCAGGCGCTGCCCCTCGCCCGTGGCGGTCAAGCGGCGCGTGCTGCGCTCGAACAGGCGCGCGCCGACGCGCTCTTCCAGGGCAGCCAGCTGCCGCGTCACCGCCGAGGGCGAACGGTGCAGCTTGTGCGCCGCAGCCGCCATGCTGCCCGCCTCGAAGATGGCCAGGAAGACCTGCAATTCATCCAGACGGTCCATGCTTATTGCAATAAGTGAAAGAGTGAATTGCGATTATGCCCCATTCCGCAATTCCCACCACCTCTCTAGGATGAAGACTCCATCAACCATTCCCTTTTACAGACATGGCTCCTTCCTCCCTCACCGTCTACGGCACGGCACTGTCCGGCCACACCCACCGCGTGGAACTGTTCCTGCATCTGTTGAAGCTGCCCTACCGCTTCATCGAAGCACCAGCCTCGCTACGCGAAAGCGCCGAGTTTCTACGCATGAGTCCGCTCGGCCAGATTCCGGTGCTGCAGGACGGCGAGCTCGTGCTGGCGGACAGCAATGCCATCCTGGTCTACCTGGCCAAACGCTATGCTCCCGGCAGCGGCTGGCTGCCGGACGATCCGGTCGAAGCGACGCAGGTGCAGCGTTGGCTCTCGCTGGCGGCCGGCGAGATCGCCTTCGGCCCGGCCAAGGCGCGCGTTGGCGCACGCTGGGGCGACACCGGCATGCTGGCGGAGCTCATGCACAAGCTGGCGGACAAGGTGCTGCGCTTCATGGAAGCCAGCCTGGCGCAGCAGGACTTCCTGGCCCTTCCTACACCGACGCTGGCGGACCTGGCCTGCTACGCCTATATCGCGCACGCGCCGGAAGGCGGCGTCTCGCTGGCGCCCTACCCCCAGGTGCGCAGCTGGATCGCGCGCGTCCAGGCCTTGCCGAACTTCGTGCCGATGCCGGAGCGAGGCCATGATCGATCACCGCATTGCCGAGCCTTTCCACGCCGGCGAGTTGCGCGCCCAGCAGTTGGCCGGCGGCGGCCCGGCCGGCGCGCCGATCCGCAGCCAGATGCCGGACCAGCACCGCCAGTTCTTTCCCCTGCTGCCTTTCGTTTGTGTGGCCGTGGCGGATGCGCAAGGGTGGCCGCTCGCGACGCTGCTGCACGGCGAGCCGGGCTTCGCTTCCTCGCCGGCGCCTGGTCTGCTGCGGATTGCCGCCCTGCCCGAGCCGGGCGACCCGGCCGGGCCGCATTTTCGGCGGGACGCGGAGATCGGCATTCTCGGCATCGACTTGGGTACCCGGCGGCGTAACCGGGAAAATGGCGTGATCACGCAGGCTGACGACGAAGGGGTGCTGGTGGATGTGCACCAGTCGTTCGGTAACTGCCCGAAGTACATCCACGTGCGCCAGCTTGCTCCCGTGGTGCGGGAGCGCGGCGATAGCGAGGCTTTCGGGGCCGAATTGCTGCCGGATGCGGTGCGCCTGATTGCGGCGTGCGAGACGATGTTCGTGGCTAGCGCCAGTGGCGGCACGGCACAGGTCGAAGCGCAGGGCCTCGACATCTCGCACCGTGGCGGCGAGGCTGGCTTCCTTCGGTTGGACGGCAATGTGCTTACGGTGCCCGACTATCCGGGCAACCGTTATTTCAATACCCTAGGGAACCTGCTGCTGGAGCCGCGCGCCGCGCTGGTCATGGTCGATTTTGCGAGCGGCGACATGCTGCAGCTGCAAGGGCGCGCCGAGATTGCGTGGCAGGACCACACGTTGCCGGACGCGCGGGCGGAGCGGGCCTGGACGTTCAGCATTGTGCGGGGATGGCTGCGGCGGACGGAGTTTCCGCTTGTTGAGCACCACGACATTCGGCACGCACGCTGATCGAATCGGCATGCGTACGGATTGCAGGAGAAAAGTGGTAGGGCTCCCCGGAGTCGAACCAGGCACCAACGGATTATGAGTGCGTCGTTAGCGCTTTGCGCTACCTTGCTCCCGCTGCTCTTTCCCTTTCAGATCAACAGTTTACGCACACTCACCAGTCAATGCAACGGATCACGAAAGTGTCCATCCTGACCACAGATTGAGCAGCGATTGAGCGTAACCTTGACCCCCTACCCCGGGGGAATACCCACCCCTTCGTGGAGTGTATCCAGCCTCGAAAATATCTCACACAAATTATGACATTTGCACAATGGATACTCCGTCATACTATACTTGTGCTAACAAATTAAGGAGCTGTGATGGCGAAACCTCTGACACTTAAGAATGGCCGGTCTTGGGCCACTCGTACTGCTGCCCTAGCGCACTTCAAAGCTATGCTGGCACGATACTCAAATGGTCAAACCGTTAGCGCTGACGACCATGATGACCTACATGCGCTACTCGTGCACTATGACAGCTTCGTGTCCGAAGGCGAAGAAACTAAGATCGGTTGCGGTGTCTCTTACTTCACACGTGAAAGTAACATCGCTATTGGCTGGCCATCCGATGGTTTCCATGTCCATCGGACAGACGGCACTTCAATTGACTTCAGCTACATCGACGCTGTGAACAGTCCTGTAAAAAAACGATCGACTACGAATTAATCCACTTGCATGGATTCTTGTGGGGGGATCAAACCTAGCTCAAGTAGCTCACGTACAATAACGGGGTTAAAACCCGCACCCTCCACGTCCATATTCCATAACTTCTCACGAGCCTCAGATACCGTCAACGCAGAATTAGGGAAACGCCTTTGTAGCTCTGCCGCCGTAATCCTAGAGATCCCGAGTTCGATATATGACTTGCCTGACTCTGTTCCAATACCTAACTCAAGAGCAAGCGAGAAGTCAAATATAGATGGCACCAACGAATCATAGCCCTCGCTCTTAAGCGCTAGCGACAATAAATCGATATATACTTTCCCGTATTGCACGTATTTGAAGCGTACGACATTTTCAATTGTCTCGAATACAGATCGCACTACCTTTGCAACGTTAACTGGGGCATTTCTTGCCTTCTCAGTTTTGAGCTTAGCAATCCGCTTTTCCTCATGCTTCACTGCTTTGCTTACAAACACTGGATAAGGAACACCCTTCATCCAAGGAATAGCATATAAAGCCAAAAAGCCGCCAAAATTACCATCTGAACGGTAAATGGCTTTGGCTATGTAATTGAATATTATTACATACGCTGGATAAGGATCTACGCTTGAGCCAACTGGATTTACAGGAATAAGCTGCTTCACCTTACCAGCCCTAATTTCAGAAATAATCAGATCATATAGTCGTCGCTGACCATAAGGATCAATTGTCCAATTCGAAGACAATATCTCATCGGGAAGGTTAAGAACTTTAGCCGCTGACTCTGACGCTGCGACTAGACTACCTACTTGAGATGAGTCTAACTGCGGAAGCACGCGTTTAACAAAACTTTCGACGTTACCACGACTTGCTTTTGAAATTAAGAGACCTACTGCGGCTCGCACCCTGTCAGGCTCATCATCGTTAGGCTTAAATTTCGGAAAATCACCACCGAGACCAGCGACAACCAGATCATATGAATCACGGACAGTTTGACCAAACGCCGGGGCAATTTGGAAAGGAACCATGTTGTCCATTGGTTTCTGCTCCCAATCCTCGTAGTCAACCAAGAAGACATTCCCGACGATATCCTTTTTCATTCGTCCCGCTCGGCCTGCAAAATTCCAAAGAAGTGCGGGGTCCAACATTGTCTTATTATTACGCCCCCTCGTAGGAGTACCTATAAACACATTTCTTGCGGGCAGATTCACGCCTTGGAATAACGTTGTGGTACAAACCAAGTACTTTATTACGCCAGCCTTGAACGAGGCTTCAATGGCCTCACGCAAGAGACTAGGCATTTTCCCATAATGGAATGCCACTCCACGCTTAACCATTCCTATTAACGGATATCGAGGGTGTATGTGCTCTTCAATAAATGAAGCAAGCTCCAAAAGCTCTGGGGAATCATTTATAGCGCAGTCATTTGCGATTTGCGCAGCCACCACCTCTGCCTCACTTGGCCCCGGCGCATAAACTAACGACCCACTATCACCCAGCTCTAAAGCAACTGCAGCAAGTCTGGCTTCCGAAATATCATAGCCGCGTTTTGTACGAACATTCCCAATATCAGTTACACCATTTGGCGCCAACAATTTCAACGACAGTATATTACTTGAGGCATTAACTAGAATTCTATTTTGCAAAACAGGAGACAAACCTGTCTTCGCAGTGCGGAGGTCTTCCAACCCCACCGAACTGGCAGCTCTAGAGAACCCTTCTGCGCCAGGTGCCAACATAATTATCTGAGTACGGCTAGATCTTTGGAGAGCTTGTTCGATTGTCTCTTGTAAGATCATCCCGCGTTGACCATCCGAAATATTTTGGGCCTCATCAACGACAACTAGTGCAAAGGACTGATCAGATACAGAAAGTAGTACTTGGAGACGCTCCTGCGTCAGAATATAAACTTGCTTCGACTTACCTTCAGTATCAACGGTTGGCACAGTCGAAACGCGTACATCCTCGACACCATCAAGCCTGGTTGCTATTCTTTGGTGAACCTCCGCCAATAATGCACGGGTTGGGGCGATATACACGACCGCGATGCCTTGGCACTGCTCCACGATACGACACAGGTATTCGATGACAAGGAATGATTTACCTGCTGAAGTAGGGGCAGATATCGCGATCGAGTGCTTTTTCGGCAATAGATCCCATACCGATTTCTGATAGTCTGTAAGTGGGATACGCTTATCATCTATAGAAACGGTATTAATTTCCTCAGAGATCCCACGCCTTAGCATACCGATAAGGGAAGTACTGGCCTTCTCATAATTACTTTCAATATATGAGATCCCAGGAAAATTCCCAATCTCTTCTAGAACCCGCAAGGCTCTCTCTCGTAGCCCGATATCAGAGGACAATAAGATAGCGTTAAAAGCAATATTTTGCGCTACCGCCTTGAAGGAGTCTTTATCAGTCTGAGCGAAGATCGTAGCGCAATACAATAATTTTGCGATTACACCTTCCTCTAACGATTCGCGGAGAATTTTTAAGTTACTAGGCAGGGTTGCTGCTGCTCCAGTAGCTTGCAATACCGCATATTGACGCTTGAACTCTGCGTTATCAAGCATTCTGACCGATAAATCATGGGCAAACCCAGACATACTATTCCTTTAGTCTTATTCTTTTAGGGGGAAGGTAAGTTGTTTGCTTGGGTCAACTGGGTATCAGGCAGCCCCATGGCAGAGTAAAATTTTTCTCGGAGAGAGTCTACATCCGGCACAGCAACAAAGAACACAATACATTTTTTTGGATTGGCACCATGATTTTCTAGATATTTAACAACTGCATTACTCAGCTTCTCAAGATCTTGCGAGTAATTTGATGAAAAATGTTTTTCGTGTATGTCAGGACTACCACTGCCAACTGGAATGGAATTCGAAAAATGCTTGCCTTCAGTATAACATATCACCCCTATAGACCTTTCACGTCTTGGGAGATCCGGCTCATTCATGATATCAAAATACCGCAAGGCCAACTCTCGCTCATCGCCAGTTAAAGAGTCGAGATTTCCAAGATCACCTACCAACTCGTATTCTCGCAAGTATTGTTTCTCATTCTTTAAAAAGGAAGAAACGGACTCCGCATAATCTTTTGCCCCCTCGATCGCTGATTTACTCAACTTATATATGGTTAGCGCACCATTTTCGTACGCTGCGTGGATGCCATCCAAACCATGCACAGGCATATTAGTTGACGTTTTTAGAGACATCTTGGCAGCCATTTGCGCCGCCTTAAGGTAATTAACAGCAATACTATAAGCTAAAACCTCGCCAACTTCGCTAGCCCTATGGGGATATTCTTTACGGAATTTAAGAAAGACACTCCTTGTCCTATCAAAGATATCTGCGACAACAGTAATATCTTCGGCGGCTTTTTTCTGTAGTTCGACTCTACGCTTTCTTGGCAATGCGTACATAAAGCATTGCTTCCACAAAAACTTAGCTAATGCGGTCTCCTGTGGCAGGTCCTCGCTGAATCGAACATGAAGTAGGGACAAGCGCACAGGCACGTCGCTACCGTCCAATCCGGCAGATGTCGCACATGTGACAACGGTGTCTAGCTTCGACTCGTCCAAGAGACTATCTATGGCTGCCTTTAACAACTGTTTTTGGTCTTGATTCAACGCTTGTCCTTGATAGGTACATCCATGTCACATTCAGTTAGCATGGTGTCGAGAGAAACAAGCAGTAGAGTCCGGCATATTGAGCAGATAGTCAACATTTGTTGCCTAAGACACGGGACAGGCAGGGAAGGAACCGGCAAGCACCATCGCGAGGAAGCGACTGGCAACCATGCGTACGCACCTATTAAGATGAATTGACTAGAACTAGGTTTGAAGCCCTTAACCATTTGTTGCCGCAAGTTTGAGCACCTCATGCTAGCGGCACAGAGACCTCGTCTAGAGACAAGATTTCGCGGGTTTAGCGTGCTTAGATGATGGAGCAGTATGACAAGACGATCACCAGCAGGCATGCCTTAACATATGATGCTGCCCTGCGACCATATATTTTGACGAGCTGGGACTACTTAAGAAAGTAGAGGTTAGGTGGTTCTACAGCTCAGCGTCCCGGCTTGCGAACGGGTTCCTAAGCCAGGAATTGATGCTCTTGCTTGTGCCCTTCTTCAAGAGTAACGCAGAGGTCAGGTAACGCTAGAGGAATGTAGATAGGAGGACGGTCTCGTGGCCAAGAGCTTCACCTCGCTCAAGCTTGAGTTCAGTATTCTTCGCCCATGTTTGAGCGTCCTTGAGCAGACTGAAAGACTTGCAGACAGTAGAATGGTCTTTTTTACAGATGCGTACGTGCCACTTGTCGCCACGCTTGCCGATTGATGCCATTGTGATCCCCCTTGAGCATACGTTGAGCAGGGAGGAAAAGGCAGAGAGATAGGGAGGTGATGAGAGTCACCTAACCCATTGAATACACAGCATAAATACTGGTAGGCCTCCCCGGAGTCGAACCGGGCACCAACGGATTATGAGTCCGCTGCTCTAACCAGGCATGAGCTAGAGGCCCAGAAATCGGGACAGTGACAAGCTAGAAGAACGCTCGCCACCCGCTTCAGCGGCGCGGTACCGTGAAGCGGAGTGGCGAGAGGATATTGCGTTTAGTACAGGTCCGTCAAGCTCAGACTACAACAATCAGCTGCTGCCCTCGAGGAAGCTCTTCAGCTTGTCCGAACGCGAGGGGTGACGCAGCTTGCGCAGGGCCTTCGCTTCGATCTGGCGGATGCGCTCGCGGGTGACGTCGAACTGCTTTCCCACCTCTTCCAGCGTGTGGTCGGTCGACATCTCGATGCCGAAGCGCATGCGCAGCACCTTGGCTTCGCGCGGGGTCAGCGAATCGAGCACGTCCTTCACCACGCCGCGCATCGAGGCGTGCAGCGCGGCGTCCGAGGGCGCCAGCGTGTTGTTGTCCTCGATGAAGTCGCCCAGGTGCGAATCGTCGTCGTCGCCGATCGGCGTCTCCATCGAAATCGGCTCCTTCGCGATCTTCATGATCTTGCGAATCTTATCTTCCGGCATTTCCATCTTGATGGCGAGGGTGGCCGGATCCGGCTCGGCGCCGGTCTCCTGCAGGATCTGGCGCGAGATCCGGTTCATCTTGTTGATGGTCTCGATCATGTGCACCGGAATACGGATGGTGCGCGCCTGGTCCGCGATCGAGCGGGTGATAGCCTGGCGGATCCACCACGTCGCATAGGTCGAGAATTTATAGCCGCGGCGGTATTCGAACTTGTCCACCGCCTTCATCAGGCCGATGTTGCCT
>JAEAMF010001867.1_pt1 | contig 13427 bp, 9 predicted proteins | sample 8958721 | NCBI WGS metagenome assembly JAEAMF01 (sample SAMN16933255, study PRJNA681124) | bioreactor sludge metagenome | isolation source: anaerobic bioreactor treating anionic surfactant - SDBS | place: India: Bengaluru | collected 2019-02-28
ATAAACAGGAACAGGTACGACAGCGCGGCGTACTTTTTGTAGTGGCCCAGGTAGCGGATCGCCCGCCCCAGTCCGCCGGCAGGCGTGACGCCAGGGGCGCGCCGCGCACGGCGGCCCATCTGCGCCACGGGCATTGTTTGTGATTGCACTCTATCCTCCAATCTCACCACGGCCCCTCCAAGAACGAGGGACGCAGTAGCGAGACCGCTGAGAACGCGGAGTTGATCTACAAGATCTCGGCGTCGTCTGCGATCAAGCTGTGGTTTCTTCATCAGGGACGGTCACTGGCTCGCTGGCGCGCATCTGCAGAGAGCGGAGCAGCTTGCCCAGCAGAGCAATAAGCTGCTCGCGTTCGTCCGCGGTCAGGCCGGAGGCCAGCTCGTTGACGGTGCGCATGCGGCCGGGAGCCATGGACAGCACCAGCTCGCGGCCGGCAGCGGTGAGCCGGATGCGAAAGGTGCGATAGTCCTGCGGGTCGAGCGCGCGAGTGATGAGCCCCTGCTCTTCCAGGCCGCGCAGCAGCGCGCTGATCGTGTTCTTGCTGACGCTCTGGAACCGGCTGAGCGAGGTGGGCGTCACGCCTTCCGGATGGCCGTGCTTCTCCTCCGCCAGCAGGCGCAGCAACAGCCCGAAGCGCGGGCCGGACAGGCCGCTGTCGTCACAGGCGCGGGCTTCGAGGGCATCGCACAGGTTGGAGGCCCAGCGGATCAGGCCGAGCAGCTCGATGCCGCTGGGGTCGTCGATTCCGGTCAGGCTCTGCAGGTGTTGGCGCAGGTGCGCGCGCCGCGCACCGTGCTCCGGGTCGTCCATCGGTACAGCTCTCCACGGTTCATTTTGTAAGGCGGGGAACTGTACCACATCGTACTAATTTTGTCAAATGGCGACACACGGGTAGCTGTTCAGATTCACAGGTCAATTAGTTGTACTGATGTTGGGACATGAGTTCGGACAGGTTCGTGCGCCGCTTCATGGGGTGCCTGGCTCCCGTTTGTAGTGCGCACGTAGGTACTCCGTACCCCCTCTTCGGGGTCAGTGCGTCTTGAAGCGCTGACGCGCTCACTACAAACCGCTACAGCCGGTCTCTGCTACGATGTCCGAACTCATGTCCGAAGTTCAGGTTATAGCATCAGTAGATCACAGATTTGGTGCAATTTGAAGCAAGTCCGCCTTCTGTCACGAGCCGTCGGGCATCACTATGGTGCTGTCACACACCTCGTCGCCTTTGTCACCTGAATCTGTGATCTACTGAGCATAGCCACTCGCCGTTCGCCCCGCGTCTGTTTGACGGGGTGGGCGTCTTGACGGCTGTAGCAGCTCACATTGGCGCCGCACTTGTAGCATAGCCCCTTGTGGGCGTCATGGTGACCACGCGGAAACGGGCACAAGGCCCTATGCTACGTGGAACCTGCAGGCAAGACTTCCGAAGTCTGTGGAGACTTCGGAAGTCCTATGGAGAACCGCTCACGCCTTTTTCACGCGGATGAACAGCGTGGCCGCAGCCGCGAGCAGGAACATCACGCCGAACATGGCCATCATCAGCGTATAGCCGGAATGGTCGGCGATCGTCCCGCCGATGTAGGCGCCAATGGCCCCCGCGCCGGCCCCGGCCAGGTTCTGCAAACCGAGGAACTCCCCGGCGCGTTCCTGCGGGATGATATCCGTGCCCAGCGCCCAGGAGGCGACGTTGAACAGGGCATAGGACAGGCCGATCACCGCGGCGGCCACGTACATCATGGGGATGTTGGACCCCACGATCATCACCACCACGCCAATGGCGCCGATCACCGCGCCCAGCGCGGTCAGCAGCTTGCGGTCATAGCGGTCCGAAAGCCAGCCGGCAACCAGCCCGAACAGGACGACGAATCCGCCCAGCACCATGGGCAGCAGGCCGGCCAGGGAGACGGCCTCGTTGGCGGGCATGCCGAACTTGTCCTGGAGGAAGTACAGCAGGAAAGTGGCCAGGTTGTTGATGGCCACCAGCGCCGCCAGCCGGGATATGGTCCACCAGATGAACGGTGTGCTCCGGCGCACAGTCAGGTCCTGGTGGACGGCCAGGCTGGCAAAGATGCCCACCACCACGGCCACGAGCATGGCCACCACGCCAATCACCCCGAAGGTGAAGCGTGAGGCGCTCTCCAGAGTGGCAACGGTCCACTTGACCACCTGGCCCAGGCCCAGAATGATCGCGGTAAAGACCACGGTCATCAGCACAAGGCTGAGCAACGGCCGCCAATCCGGAGGAGATGCAGGGGCATCGGCGGTGCTCTTTTCGCGCACCAGCAGGGTCAGGCCCATACACGCCAGCATGGCCACGACGGTGGCCACCAGCGCCCCCATCATATTGCCCTTGCTCACCATCGGGGCGATCACCAGCCCCACCAGGATGAGCGGCAGGGGCACCTCCAGCAGCATCTTGACGCCGGAGGTAATGCCGCGCTGCTCCGGCGGCACCACATCGGGAATCAGCCCCTGCGTCCCACCCTGCGACAGATTGGAGGAGACCATCGAGAGAATGTAGACGATGAATAGCACCGTGTAGCCGGTCATGCCCGACAGCCCGGCAATCCAGGCCATGCTCAGGATCAGCACTACCTCCAGCAGGGTGCCCACCACCACGAAGGGCCGGCGGCGCCCCCATCTGGAGCGAAAGTGGTCGCTGAGCAGACCGAAAAAGGCCTGCGTCAGCAGGGCCACCATCAGCGCCCACAGGCGGATGGTGCCAAAGTAAGAGCCCTTCTGCGCCTCGCCGACAAACTGCTGTACCAGCAGAGGAACGATCAGCCCGGCCAGGACCTGCGAGCGCAGGGTCAGCGCGAACCAGTTGATGTTGACAAAGATGTGCTCGTACCAGTGCAATTTCCGTTGTGCGGTTGCGGCGGTCATTGTTCGCTCCTTTCGTTTTCGTGCGGGATCTCGCCCAGACCGGAGCCATCCCAGCTCCGGTGGGGCGGATCACCGATCCATTCGTCGTCGTTGAGCACCAGGTAAGGATAGGCAAAGGCCCCGGCATCGTCCGTGACGGTCTGCGGCGGAGCATCGCCGGCGTAGGGGGCAATCAGCAGGGCGAATTCCTGCACGCGGCCGTTGTAGGATGGCGCATAGGGCTTGACGTGATCAGCCATGGAGAAGGTTGTCACGAGCAGCTTGCCCAGCCCGGTGTCCGCCGTGGCATAGTCATACTGCTTGCCCCAGTAGCTGCCAAACGGATTGAGCCGGACACGGTGCGCCCCGCCCTCCCGGCGCGTGCGCAGCGGGCAGAAAGCCATGCCGCTGTTGACGTCGGCGCGCTGGGCCACCAGCAGCCCGCGCGAGCCGTCGGAGACGGCCACCCAGCCGTGCGTGATCTGGTTGTTGGCACTGTCCAGGACATCGTTCTTCGAAAAGCGCCCGTAATCAAGGTCGAAGGTGCTGACGTGATCGCAATAGTTGTGCTTCCAGACCCGCAGCGGGCTCTCCGCCTTTCCGGCGAGCGCCGGATAGATCTCGCAGGGCAGCACCTCCTCCCAGGCGCCGTCCCAGGCCTGCTGCAAGCGTCTGGCCCGGTTGCGGTCGTACTTTTGGTCCGGCGTGCGCGGGTAGTGCACACGCATCGTGACGTACACGTAGGGCAGACCCGCCGCCAGCAGGATCTCGCGCTCAAAGCGCACCGGGTAGCCGCCCTTGAGCGTGACCGTGCCCACCATGCGCTTCAGACCCACCACGCCCGGTGCCAGGGACTCGACCGGCTCCCAGGCTTCGACGGGATAGTGCCGGCCGGCGTAGGTTACGCCGCTGTGGAACAGGCGCCCGGCGGCCATCTCCGCGCCGTTGAAGCGTAGCTGCCGCACCTGCCCCCGGCGGTCGAACTCGAGCTGCAGGAACTCGTTGCGCAGCAGGCCATCCTCGACCGTCACGGGGGCCGAGGGGAGCCCGGCCGGCTCGCCGGTGCGCAGGACATAGTCCCTCCGTCCGGCCGCGGGCAGAGAGTCCACAAACAGCAGCTCACGCCGCGCGCCGGTGGGCAGGATGGCGCCCGGGATGAGCCGCCCGGACGCATCCTGCAGGGCCAGGCTCGCCGGAGCGCTCGCCCGCAGCGGCAGGCGCACGAGCGCGGCGGATGGCCGGGCCGGATAGTGGATCAGGCCGGTCGAGTCGCCGCGAGGGTAGTCCAGCAGGCTGAAGGTCCCGGGAGCGATCCCGGGCACAGCGAGGTGCAGGGCGGCCGCGGCCGAGTCCACCGCGCTCTGCACCAGGTCGCGGGCTGCTTTCTCGCGGGTCAGGTTCATCACCGGCGCCGACATGCCGAAGTGGGTCGTGGAGAGAAGCTTCAGTCGCGCTTCGAATGAATCTTCGAGGAGCGAGCGGACCTGCGCGGGCATCTCACCGGCCAGGAGGCGCCTGGTCTGCAGCTCCAGGATGCGCGCGCGCTCCAGCCCGGTCCACAGCCGCTGGTTGGACCACTTTTCGGCCCAGCTCGAGAGCCCGTCAAAGCTGCCGTCGGCCGTATCCTGGCCAATGGTGATCGTCCCCACGGGCGGGTGGTCCCGCAAATAGCGGCCGGGCGTGGTAAAGCGGACATAGTCCAGGCCGGCCACATTTTCCACCAGCCCCTGCAGCCCACCGATGGTGGAGAAATGCCCCTTTAGCAGCGGGACATCGAACCCCACCCAGAAATCGTCGTCGGCATCCATGTCGAGCAGCAGGAACAGATCGGGCGGGTCTTGCAGCGCGAGCTGCCGGCGGCGGATGCCGGTCACCCAGCGGCGCAGCGTCAGGTGGTCGGCCAGGTCGCCGGTGTTGTAGCAGGGCATGAGGGTCATCGTCTCGTCAATGCCCGGGTAGGTCAGGGTGAGCGGGTTGTAGCGCTCCTGCAGGCCGAGGGGTGGGACAAAGTTGCTGAAACCGTTGAACGGCAGGGCGGAGTAGAACAGGCTGATGGAGTCGATGCCGCAGGCCCGGTACAGCTTGAGGTGGATGGGTGTGTAGATCACTTCCTGCGGACGCACCATGGGATAGTAAGCGTCGCCGAACAGGTCGCGCAGGCCGGAGCCCTGCGCGTTGTGGACCCCGCGGCGGACAGCCTCCTCGAATTCGCGGGCGGTGTGCGCGCTGATCAGCCCGTTGTTGTAGGACATGAGCTGGATCTCGTCATGCCCTTCGCGCGCCCGGCGCCGGAGGCCGGCGATGATGTCCGGGCAATGGGCCGGCATGATGGTTTCGAGGGAGAAATAGTTCTCCAGGTCCCACGTACCGCGGACGGGAACGCCGCGCCCGTTGAGGTCATCGAGGGTAGCAAGGATGTGGCGGATGATGCGTGAGTCCTTGCCAAAACCGAGCTCATCCGGCGTATCGCCGCGATAGGAATGGTAAAAGTTGACGTGAAAGCGAAAGGCGATGTGGATGGTTGGTGTCATGCGTCCTCTCTTCACCGGGCGTCTGGCACTCGACTCGAGCGTATTATAGGCGGGGAAAGAGCGAACGGCAAAGAAGAGCCATGCATTGAAATGCCCGGCTGAAGCTGAAAGGTGGCCTCAGCCACCACGAGCAGCGCGTTTCCGTCCCCTGGGGGGCCTGTCAGGCTCAGACGGCGGATTTATTCGACGGCATTTGTGCCGCCCGTTAACAGCCGCCCCGGGTTGAACCCCAGGGTGGCACCCGGTGTACTACTCAGTGGTATGGCCATCTCGCTCAACAGGAGTTAACATGCCAATTGGTCGAGTCCTCCCGGCCCTCATCGTTGCCATCCTGCTTGGCGCGTGCGGGAACACCGCGCCCACGTCGCAGCCGACGCCGGGAGCGGCGACGCCCGGGCCCACAATTCCGGTGTCCAAGCCCGAGCTTGTGTTGGTGCAGCCCGGCACCTTTGACATGGGCTCCGCAGCCGGCCGCGCCGACGAGCAGCCGGTGCACAAGGTCACCATCACCCGCGCCTTCGCCATCGGCGCGTACATGGTGACCTTTGACGAGTACGACCGCTTTTGCGCGGACACGGGCCGCATCAAGGCCGACGACGGCGGCCGGGGACGCGGCGCGCTGCCGGTGATCAACGTGACCTGGTACGACGCCGCGGCGTACTGCAACTGGCTCAGCGAGAGGCACGGGCTGACCCCCTGCTACAGCGGCAGCGGCAAGACCATCCGGTGCGATTTTGGCGCGAACGGCTACCGCCTGGCGACCGAAGCCGAGTGGGAATACGCCGCGCGCGGCGGATCGCCGGGCCACGGCTACCTCTACGCCGGCAGCGACAACGCGGACGAGGTGGCCTGGTACGCGGCCAACTCGGGCGGCCGGATGTACCCCGTGGGACAGAAAAAGCCCAACGAGCTGGGCCTCTACGATATGTGCGGCAACCTCTTCGAATGGGTCTGGGACTGGTACGGCGACGACTACTATGCCGTATCACCCGTGGAGGATCCGCGCGGCCCCCCGATCCCCGTGGCCACAACTCCGCGCGGGCCGGAGCGCGTGCGGCGCGGCGGTAGCTGGCGCGAGGATGCGATCAATATCCGCATCGCCGCGCGCAGTTTTGACTATGCGTCGTATGTGGGCGACAATGGGTTCCGGCTGGCGCGGACGGAATAGCAGGGAGCAGCAAGCAGCAAGCAGCCAGCAGCACGCAGCAAGCAGGCAGCAGCCCTTGGATTGCGCAAGCCATGCGTGCGCCTTGCCGGCGCAAAGGCTGAAGCGCGGCTTCAGCACTCCAGGGCAGGGAAAGGCTGAAGCGTGGCTTCAGCAGTCCAAAGAAGAGAAAGGCTGAAGCGGGGCTTCAGCAGTCCAAAGGAGAGAGGATGTCGCTGCAGGAAGTTGGGATCGAGCACAAGAGGTTTGGGGAGACGCTCGTGGCCACGGTGCGCTGCGAGTTCCGGAACCGCCAGGAGCTGCACGCCATTCTGGCGGATGTGGAGCGGGCGATTCCGGCGGATTGTATCGCGGGGCCGGCGTTTTGCATCTTCCAGTTCATCACCAGCGTCCGGGACGGCTTTGAAGGGGAGGCGGGATTTCCCGTCTCCCGGCCGGTAGAGAGCGGCGAGGTGCACAGCCGCGTGCTCCCGGCCATGGACGTGCTGTCGTTGACGCACCACGGGCCAGTGGAGCGCATGCGCGAGACGGTGCGGGCGCTCTACGGCCGCGCCTACGAGCACGGGCTGATCTCGGACGAGTTCATGCGCGAGGTGTACCCGGACGCGAACAATCCCGGGGGAAGCGAGATCGAGGTGCAGTTCGTCCTGCATGACTGGGTGGGCCTGCTCGGCCGGCACGTGAGCCGTGTGCTCGGCGATCAGGCGGCACGGGAGGTGATGCAGGGCAGCGACGGGCTATCGCTCGACTCGGCGCCGGAAGAACGGTTTTGCTGGGTCAAAGGGGCGCTGGACAGGCTGGGCGGCCCGGGCAGTGAAGCGCAGCAGTACGACGCCATCTCCAGTTGCGCCCACGTTTTCCCCGACCGCCAGATCGAGAAGCTCAAGCAGGCCTACGACCGCGCGCTGGCGGGGACCGGTGATCCGCTGCAGGCGGTGGATGCGGTGCTGGATTTCATGGCCGGCGACCCGTGCTGGGGCGAACGCCCGCGGCGAGAGGGGTCGACAATCTACTCGTCGAAAAAGCCGCGCGACCCGCAGGCCTTTGCGGCGGCCACCAGCTCCGCGGAGAGGCGGAGAGCGGCATGCTTCTGCCCGATCATCCGCGACCGGCTCGATGAGGGCATGCCCGTCGCGTTCTGCTATTGCGGCGCGGGCTGGTTCCGGCGGCAATGGGAAGGCGCAACCGGCAAGCCGGTGCGGATTGAGGTCGTCGAGTCGCTGCTCAAGGGGGATGAGCGATGTACGTTTGCGATCCATCTGGCGGAGTAGCAGGCGGCAGAAACCTGGTTTCTGGCTGTAGGGGCGTGCTCACGACTGACCGCCGGCTGCGGCTTGACCATTTCCGCGGCCTGATGTATACTCTGCGCAGGATGACCCACATGCGCAAACGCCTCGGTCTCATCCTGTTGGCTCTGGTGGTATTGTCCCTCTTGCCTGCTTCGGCCACGGTTGCCCTCGACCCGTTGCTGGTCCAGGCGGGCGTCTCTGCGGGCGCCTGGCAACGCATCGTCGAGCAGATCCGCGCTGATCAGGTGCAAAGCGGTGTCAGCGACTGCGCGTCGATTCTGGACTGCAGCGAACAGAAGAAGCTGCTCCCCGAAAGCTCACAGGACGAGACCTTTGGCTACTCCCTTGCTATCCTGGGCGACACGGTCGTCGTCGGGGCACCCTACTACTACATGGGCCGCGGCACCGTCTATCTCTTTGCGCGTGACCAGGGCGGTGCCAACAACTGGGGCCAGATCGCCAGGATCGCGCGGCCCGAAGGTGCCGGAGGTCGGTTTGGCTGGGCCGTGGCCATGTGGGATGACATCGTTCTCGTTAGCGCGGCCGGTGGGACTGGCTCAGCCCACCTCTTTGCCCGCAACCAGGGCGGAACCGATAACTGGGGCCAGGTTAGGCAGCTCACGGCCTCCGACGGCGCGGAGGAGGACTCGTTTGGTAGCGCCGTGGCCATCTACGGCGACACGGTCGTCGTTGGGGCGGGCGGCGACGACAACTACCAGGGCTCGGCCTACGTCTTTGCCCGCGACCAGGGCGGCGCCGACAACTGGGGCGAGCTCAAGAAGCTCACGGCCTCGGATGGCGCGGCGGGCGACCGCTTTGGCGAGTCCGTGGGCCTCTGGGGCGACACGGTCGTCGTTGGGGCTGCTTCGGACGAGGTCGGTAGCAACTCCGGCCAGGGCTCGGCCTACCTCTTTGGCCGCAACCAGGACGGGCACGGCAAGTGGTTAAAGTTCGTCAAGATAACCGCATCCGATGGCACCACAAAGGACCACTTTGGCGACTCGGTGGCCATTGGCGGCGACACGGTTGTCGTCGGGGCATATTTCGACGCCATCGGCAGCAACTCCGGCCAGGGCTCGGCCTACCTCTTTGGCCGCAACCAGGGCGGGGCCAACAATTGGGGACAGCTCGTCAAGATCACCGCATCCGATGGCACCACAAAGGACCACTTTGGCTCGTCCGTGGCCATCTACGGCGACACGGTCGTCATTGGGGCAAACACCTTCGAGTCCCCTCCCAGCGGATTCTATCGGGGCTCGGCCTACCTCTTCGGCCGCAACCAGGGCGGAACCGACAACTGGGGTGAGTTAGTCAAACTGACCGGCCCCGACCCGGCGGCGGGCGATGGATTCGGCGCGACCGTGGCCCTCTGGGGCGACACCGTGGTCGTCGGGGCATACGTCGAAAGTATGTACCGGGGTTCGGCCTATGTTTTTAGCTGTACACAGCCCGTCCCTACGGCCACACCAACGTGGACGGCAACCGCCACAGCCACGAGCACACCCACCGCTACTCCGAATGCATCACCCACGGCAACCGAGACACCCACTCCCACCGCGACGGCAACCGCCACCTGCACCGCAACAGCGACTCCCACCATGACCGCCACGGCGACGCCAACAAGCGTGCCCCTATCCTACATCTACCTGCCGCTGGTGATGACAAGACACTGACCGTCAGCAGAAAGCAGGCAGCAGCAAGCAAAGGAACGGTCTCGTGAGCAGCAGACTGGTGCCAGTGTTACTGGTGACAACCGGCATGCTCCTGAGCGTGGGGTGTGCGGGGGGAACGCCCACACCGAGTGCGAAAGCGACGCCCACTGCGACGCAGGAAGCGGGCTGCCAGTCGTCGGCGCCAACCCCGGGCCTGGCCTTTGAGAGGAGCACGCAGTCGTTCCCGGCCATGAACACGTTCCAGGTTGCCCTGGCTGACCTGGATGGGGATGGCGATCTTGACGCGGTTTTCGCCAATGCGGCGCTCACCCCCAGTCAGGTCTGGCTCAACGACGGCCGTGGATGCTTCGCGGATTCCGGGCAGGAGCTGACGGCACAGGGCCATGGGGTGGCGGTGGGCGACCTCGACGGCGACCGCGACCTGGATCTATTCATCACCTGTGATACGTACGACAGTCGCACGCGCCGCAGCCAGGTCTACGCGAACGATGGTCGCGGAGTCTTCGACCCTGCCGGCGAGGGTCTGCCTGATCTGTCGCTCAGCGGTAATTCCGCCGTGCTGGCCGATGTGGACGGCGATGGCGACCTGGATGCGATTGTGGAATACTATGAGGCCCCCTATCGGGTGTACCGGAACGACGGGCTGGGGACCTTCGGGGACCAGAGCGGCCTGCCGGTGGCCAACGATGCCATGCTCGCTTGGGGCGACCTCAACGGGGATGGTTATGTCGACATATTCGCCAAGGAGCCCGGCGCCGGCTACCGGACCCTCGTCAACGACGGCCAGGGCCAATTCAGCGAGCACTGGCGGATGCCGGCGCCTGAGGAGATTCTGCGCGGCGGCATCGCTCTGGGCGACTTGGACGGGGACGGCGACCTGGACGCAGCCGCGGCCAACGGCTTCCAGTCCACGAGCTATCCCACGCGCGTCTTCCTGAACGATGGAACCGGCCGGTTTGACGACAGCGGGCAGGAGCTGGGCCTGACGAAATCGGCCTGGCTCGGATTGGGCGACCTAAACGGCGATGGGCACGCTGACCTGTACGTCTCCAACTTTGGCTGGCCCAACGAGGCCTGGTACAACGACGGCCAGGGTCACTTCGCCGACAGTGGCCTGCGGCTCGGCGGCAATGGAATGACGCGCGTTGGCGCGCTGGGTGATCTGGACGGCGATGGCGACCTCGATATCTTTGTCGCCTACTTTGGCGACGCATCGTGCGAAGCCTGGTTCAACAAGCTGCGCTGATCGCGCGGCTGCCAAAGCGATATTTATGTCATGGACGTCAATGGCAGCAATCTGCGTCGGCTGGCCGACGACCGCGCAGACCGATGGGGCTGGGCTGGCGGTCGTGAACCCCTCAGGCAAGACCTGAGGAGGCTGGCATAACCGACAGACAAGGAGCAGGCACGGCTTCTGTGCGCTGCTTCTGGATTTGCTGCAGGGACTGACCCAGAAAGGACGTAGGATGATCACACTTTGCCGACGTGCCGCACTCGCAACCACGATCTTTGTCTTGGCCACGACCGTGCTGGTGGCATGCCGCACCGCTGCGCCCCCGGCGACGGCAACTCTCACCATCCTTTATGACAACTATGTTCATGATCCGACTCTGGAGTCGGGCTGGGGCTTTGCCTGCCTCGTAGAAACGGCGGGCTCGACGGTGCTCTTCGACACGGGTGCCAGTGGGGAATCACTCCTGAAGAATATGGCTGCGCTGGGCAAGGATCCACTGGCCGTGGATGCGGTCGTGCTTTCGCACGCCCACGACGATCACACCGCCGGGCTGGCCGCCCTGCTGGCAGCCGGCGCGCGGCCCAAGGTCTACCTTCTGTCCTCGTTTGGCTCCGACTACCTGCGGATGGTTCGCACGTACACCGAGCCCGTGCTCGTCGCCAAGCCAACGGAGATTGCCCCGGGCATTTCCACGACTGGACGGGTGACAGGACCGGTACCGGAACAGGCACTGGTCGTGCGCACCGCTGAGGGCCTGACGGTAGTGACCGGCTGCGCCCACCCCGGTGTAGTCAAGATGGTACAGCAGGCGATAGACGCTACCGGCCAGCAGGTGACTCTGGTGTTGGGCGGGTTTCACCTGGCGGACGCCACCGAGGCCCACATCAAGGACATCATCGACCAGTTGCGTGAGTTGGGCGTCAAGCGTGCTGGCCCGTCTCACTGCTCGGGCGACCAGGCGCGAGCGCTCTTTGAGGCATCCTTCGACGATGGCTACATTGCACTAGGTGTGGGGCAGGTGGTTGTCGTTGGTCCCTAGCCGGGCCACCAAACGCCCCGTGGATAAGAAACCAGTTTTCGACACTTGAAACCTGGTTTCTGTTTTCATGTATAATACGCCGCAGATCCGACGCGAGGGCAACCACGATGATGGAGCAAACGATCACGATTGCAGCACATACACTCGATGAGGCGCGGGAACTGGCCAAGGGCCACGTGTCGCCTGGTCTGACCGTGCTGGGAGAGCGTGTAGATGTCGAGGGAACGGTCAGCGCGGTGCGCGCAGCAGCGGAGACGGCTGAGGCCGCGTTCGCGCTGGCGCTTACGGCCGTGCCGGCCGGCACGCGGGTGATCGCCCGGGAGGAGCTGACGCCGGCCGGGCGCAGCCGCATGCCCGTGCAGGCGCACAGCGAGGAAAAGGCGCGCGCCAGGGTACAGGAGAGCCTGCAGAAGACGCAGGTGCTGGAAGCACTGGAGCTGCAGCAAGCCGGAAAGAAGGGAGTGCTGGGCATCGGTGGCCAGCCGTCCGAGTACGAAGCGGTGATCCTGCAGCAGGCAGTGGTCGAGGTCCGCTATCAAGACAGGAGCACGTTTGCCTTCACCGCCGGTCCGCAGCGGACGTACCGGCCGCTCACGGTGTGGGGCGGCTACGGGCTGCGCGTCGGGCATTTCTACTGCCCGGCCGGCATCGCCGTGGACCGGCAGGGCAACGTCTATGTGACGGATAACGGCCTCATCCTGAACGAAGCAACGAAGGTGGCGGACCGCTACAGCCACGTGGTCAAGTTCGATGGCGACGGGACGTGGCTGGGCGAGTGGGGTGAACACGGCACGGGTGAAGGGCAGCTCGCGGAGGCCCAGGGCATCACCGTGGACGCCGCAGGTTATGTCTACGTGGCCGACGGCGCGGCAGGGCACATCGTCAAGTACGATTCACGTGGCCGCTGGGTGGCCACATGGGGCAGCAAGGGCGACGGCGAAGGCCAGCTCGGCGGCGGGAACCTGCACCTCGCCCTGGCTCCGGATGGGAGCCTCTATGTCGCGGAACGCACGGCGCACCTGGTCCGGCGCTTTGCCGCGGACGGCTCGTTTCTTGCTGCCTGGGGCGGCAACGGGTCGGGCGAAGGGCAGTTTGAGCGGCCCGAAGGCGTGGCGGTGGATGCAGAGGGTTGCGTCTATGTGGCCGACAGCGGGAACGACCGCGTGCAGAAATTCGACGCCGCAGGGCAGTTCATCCGCCAGTGGGGCGGGCGCGGGCTGCAGGACGGGCAGTTCCAGGTGCCACGGGGCATCGCCGTGGACGCCGCCAACTGCGTCTATGTCTGCTCGGCAGGCATAGCAATGCAAAAGTTCAGCGCCGACGGCGAGTTCATTGCCCGGTGGGCCGTCCGTGCGCCGGCCTATGGCCGCGGCCGGCCCAGGTCGGAACGGCCGGAGGACCTGGCGGTGGATCGGTCGGGGGCGGTCTTGATGCTTGAAGCCAACTTGAAGCAGGTGCACAAGTTCGGCTAGCGACCCGGGCGTGCTCCGCATCCGTTACCGGCCCGCCCTGCGGGGCAGCCCCGTCTCCCCGGCGGAGTTGCGGTGAGATCTTGTCCCTGCAAAAAAGAAGTGCCGGACACAGCTGCGTGCAGTGTCCGGCACCGGTCGGTTATTTACAGACCTACGTCGGCC
>JAEAMF010001868.1_pt1 | contig 13422 bp, 11 predicted proteins | sample 8958721 | NCBI WGS metagenome assembly JAEAMF01 (sample SAMN16933255, study PRJNA681124) | bioreactor sludge metagenome | isolation source: anaerobic bioreactor treating anionic surfactant - SDBS | place: India: Bengaluru | collected 2019-02-28
CGGCTGTACGACGCGGCCGGGCTGCCCATCGGCCCGGAGTTCCGCGTGGGCGACGACAGCGGGGGAGATCATTACGCGAGCGTGGCGCGCAATGCCGGCGGCCGCACGGCCGTCGCCTGGATGGACGGGCGCAACGGCGACATGGACATCTACTGCCAGCTGCTCCTGCCGGACGGGACCCGCGTCGGCCCGAACCTGAAGGTAAACGATGATTCCGGTCACTACCACGGCTATCCTGCCTGTGCCGTCGGTCCCGACGGCAACGTCGCGGTGGCGTGGGAGGATACGCGCAGCGAGCAGTACGAGGTCTACGTTCAGTGGTTTGACTCGACCGGCAGCCGGCTGGGCGGCAACGAGCGGGTCAACGACAACCCGATGCCGGCCGACTGCTACTCGCCCAGTTGCGCCTTCGCGCCGGACGGCCGGCTGGTGGTGCTGTTCAACGATGAGCGGGTCGAACCGGGCATGTCGGAGATCTACTGCCAGCGATTCGGGCCGGACCGAAGCAGAATCAGTGCCAACCAGCAGTTCAACGGCGCGGCCGCTTTCCCGGGCAACGTGCACTGGACGGTCGGGCAGAGCGTCGCCGCAGATCAGGACCGCGTGGTGGCGGCCTGGACCGACAACCGCCGGCACCAGGGCTGGGACATATTCGCCAAGGTCTGCGACTGGAACCTGGTCGGCGTCAGCGAAAGCCGGCAGCCGGCAGTCACCGGTGCCTGGCTGGTGCCTTCGGTGGGCCGGCTGTTCCGAGTCCGGTCGGCTGTTGCCAGTCCGGCGCGCCTTGTCCTGTTCGACTGTGCAGGCCGGCGCGTCCCGTCAGCGCTGCGCGGAGGCGTGCTGGACCTGGGCGGGTTTGCGCCCGGAGTCTACTATGCCGAACTTGGCCATGAGACAGGGTCCCTGCGACAGAAGTTGATTGTGAGATAATGGAGGAGCGATGTTCCGATTCCTGCTTGCCGTTACGCTTGCCGTGACCGCCGGCCTGGCGGCGCCCGCGCCGACCAGGGGCCTCGCGATACTGTCCAGTATCGCGCTGCCGGGCAGCGGACAGATGATGCTGGGGACCCGCAGCCGGGGCGAGGCGCTGGCGTGGCTGGATGGCGCCTGCTGGGCGACCTGGATCGGGCTTTCCTGGCTCGGCTCGACGCGTGAGGGCGACGCCCGGGTCATCGCCGGCCGGGAGTCGGGCGCCGACCTTGGCATTGCCGACAAGGCATACTACCGGGCCCTGGAACGGTACGACAACGCCGACCAGTATAACGAGGACGTCAGGCGCGATGCGCGGTGGCGTTTCCCGGACGACCCGGAGCGGCAGCTGGACTACTACGAGCAGAACGGTTACTTCGGGACCGAGGCATGGAACTGGAGCTCCGACTCCGCACGGTTCCAGTACTGGCGCACGCGCAAGTCGAGCCGGTCGGTGCTGCTCGCCGCCGGTTTTGCGGGCGGCGCGCTGCTCTTGAATCGGCTGGGCAGCGTCATCGACTGCGCCTTCTTTGTCCGCGAGCCGGCGGCGCAGTCGCGCCTGGAGATGGGCGCGGGCAGCGGCCTGGCTTCGCTGGAAGTCCGGTACCGGTTCTAACCGGGCATCGAGCCGTGGCCGACCACGACTGCGACTTCCTTGTCGTCGGTTCGGGAATAGCCGGACTGTGGTTCGCCCACAGGGTCGCGTCGGTCGGTTCGGTGCTGGTCGTAACCAAGAAGCAGGATACCGAATCCAATACCAACTACGCGCAGGGCGGTATCGCCGCGGCGGTCGCCGAGGACGACTCTGTCGAACTGCACGCCCGGGATACCATCGCCACGGGCCAGGGCCTGGCCCGGCCGGACGTTGTCAGGCTGGTGACCGAGTCCGGCCCCGGCCTCGTGCGCGAGCTGGCGGGACTCGGAGTCGGGTTCGTGACCTATGCCGATGCCCGGGGCCGCACGCAGTTCGACCTCGGCAGAGAGGGCGGGCACCATCGGCGTCGAATCCTGCATGCCCGCGACGCCACTGGGTTCGAGATCGAGCGCGGGCTGCTGGCGGCGGTCCGCCGCCTGCCGGGCGTCGGTTTCCTCGAGAACCATTTCTGCCTCGACGTCGTCCGGGACGATTCCGGCCGCTGCATGGGCGCGAACGTGCTGGACCTGCGCAGCGGGAAGGTCGAGTCCGTGGGCGCGCGGGTGGTGCTGCTGGCGACCGGCGGCATCGGCCAGGCGTACCGCCACACGACCAACCCGTTGATAGCGACCGGCGACGGTATCGCGATGGGCTATCGCGCCGGCTGCCGGGTGGCCAACATGGAGTTCATCCAGTTCCACCCGACGGCGCTGTACGGGTCGAACGCAGCCGGCCAGGCGTTTCTCATTTCCGAGGCGGTGCGGGGCGAGGGCGCGTTGCTGCGCACGCGTGACGGCCGGGCATTCATGGAGGAGTACCACCCGGACGGGTCGCTGGCACCGCGCGACGCGGTGGCCAGGGCCGTGGACGCGGAGATGAAACGCCGGGGCGACGAATACGTGCTGCTCGACGCCACGTCGCTGTCACCCGAGACGATCCGGCGGAGGTTCCCGCGCATCGCCGAAACCTGCCTCCGGTTCGGTGTCGACATCCAACGTCAGCCGATACCGGTCGTGCCAGCCGCCCACTATGTCTGCGGCGGCCTCGAGGTGAACACGTGGGCGGAGACGTCGGTGCCGGGCCTGCTCGCGGCCGGCGAGTGCGCCTGCACCGGGTTACACGGCGCCAACCGCCTCGCCTCCAATTCACTGCTCGAGGCGCTGGTGTTCGCTGACCGCGCTGCGCAGAGGATGGGTGGCTCACACCTGCCCGACCGCGGCCGTCCTGTCCGTCCTGCCGCGCCGGCCCGGGCGCCCGACCTGCGGACTGCGGCCGCGCTGCGCGCCCGGGTGCAGCGTATGATGTGGGACAAGGCCGGGATCGTGCGCAGCGACACGGGCCTGGCTGCCGCTTCGGCCGAGCTGGCCGGGCTGGCTCGGGATGCCGCAGCCTTGGCCGGGGCAGCATCCGAGCCGTGCGGCGAGGCGCTCAACCTCTACGAAGTCGCCGAGCTGGTGGTCGCGTCGGCGCAGCGCCGGTGCGAGTCCCGGGGCCTGCATTTCAATGCCGACCACCCGGTGAGTGATGAAAAGGCCAGGGTCGACACGGTCGTCACCAAAGCGGAACTGGACCGGGTCGGGCAGTAGCCGGCCCGCCGGGCTGCTCGAGCGGTTCGCCAGCCACCTGCTGGTCGAACGCAGCCTGGTCCAGCGTTCGGTCGATGCCTACATCACCGATACGGAGCAGTTTCTCGCAAGCACCGGCGGCCGGGAGCCGGCTTCTGTCACGCGGGGCGAAGTCAGCGACTACCTGCGCAGGCTGAGCAGCCAGGGAGTCAGCGCCACGACGTTGGCCCGCAAGCTGACGGCGCTCCGGATGTTCTACCGGTTCATGGTGCTGGAGCAGGGGACCAGGCAAGACCCGACCGAAGGGCTGGTGCTGCCCCGGCGTCCGCGCCGGCTGCCCGCGGTCCTGAACCGAGACGAGGCTGACGTGCTCATCAGGTCGGTGGCGAAGCACCCGGACCGTGACTGGGTACTTCGCAGCCGGGTGATGCTGGAGTTGCTCTACGGCTCGGGACTCCGGATATCGGAACTCCTCGGTCTGAGACTGGGCGACCTGGTCCTTGACGAAGGGTACGTCCGTGTGCTGGGCAAGCGGAACAAGGAGCGGCTGGTCCCAGTCAGCCGACCGGCGGCTGAGGCGGTCGAGCATTACACAGCCGAGGCAAGGGTTCGGCACGCCGGCAGGTGGCAGACTGACTTCCTCTTTCCCGGCCGGCGCGGCAAGCCGATGTCGCGGATGGGCGGGTGGAAGATCCTGTCCGCCTGCTTCAGGCTGGCCGGCATTACAAAGCGTGTGACCCCGCATACTCTGCGGCACACTTTCGCTACCCACCTGCTTGAGGGCGGGGCAGACCTGCGCGCGGTGCAGGAAATGCTCGGTCATTCGGACATCGCAACGACCCAGGTGTATCTTCACCTCGACCGGCAGTATCTGAAGCAGGTGTACCGGACGTATCATCCGAGAGGGTGAGGGAAGGGAGCGGACGAGGACGAAGTCAGAAGGCAGAAGCTAGAAGTCAGAAGGCAGAGTGAGGACGAGGACGAAGGCAGAAGCTAGAATGTAGAAGGCAGAGTTACTGCCCCGACCCCAGACCCCCGACTCCTCGTTCTCAGGGGCGGGGACCCTAGACGACCGCGACGCCGAACGTCCCGCGCACTACCTTGCCGACAGGCCGGGCGCGTTTGACCCGGCGCCTCACTTCGGAGACGTTGGCGGGCGGCACAACCAGTACCATACCCATGCCCATGTTGAAGGTCCGGTACATCTCGTCGTCCGGGATGGCCCCGAGTTCCTGGATCAGTCGGAATATCCGGCCCGGCCGCCAGCTGTCCTTGTGAATGACGCAACTCGTTTCCTCGGGGAGCAGCCGTCCGATGTTCTCGTAGAAACCGCCACCGGTAATGTGGCAGAGCGCGTGGACGAGCCGGCGCACCGGGAACACCGCGTCGAAGTACGACCGGTGCGGCCGCAGGAGTTCGTCACCGAGCGGCAGCCTGAGGCCGCTGACCCGGGACCGGACCGAGAGCCCTGCCCGTTCGAACAGCACTTTGCGGGCGAGGGAGTACCCGTTGGTGTGCAGGCCGGACGACGGCAGGCCGAGCAGGACGTCGCCCGGCCGGATGCGGCCGGCGTTGATGACGTCCCGGCGTTCGACCGCGCCGACGATGAAACCGACGAGGTCGTAGTCACCGTGCCGGTACAGGCCGGGCATGCTTGCCGTTTCGCCGCCGACCAGGCTGCAGCCGTGTTGCCGGCAGGCGCGGGCCAGCCCTTCAACTACGGCGCAGAGGTCGGGTGCCGGGACCTTCGAGAATGCCAGGTAGTCGAGAAAGAAGAGCGGCCGTGCGCCCAGCGTCAGGATGTCGTTCACGCAGTGATTCACAAGGTCTGCGCCGACCGTGTCGTGTCTGCCGGTCAGACGGGCAACGGTCAGCTTGGTGCCTACTCCGTCGCAGCTGGCGACCAGCAAGGGGTCCCGGAATCCCCGGAGCCGGTAGAGCGAACCGAAGAGCCCGATTTCGGACAGCACGTTGGGACCGAACGTCGGGCGAGCTAAGCGACCGAAGGACTTTTTCAGCAGGTTGTTGGCGTCGATGTTCACGCCGGCGTCACGGTAGCGCATGACGTAAGCTAGCCCGGTCATGCCGGTTGTCAAGCAACCCTGTCGGACTGATTATCCCGGTCTGGACCGACCATACCGGACGATGCTTGACTGGCGGACCTTTTGCGACATACTAGGCGCGTGACAATCGAGCGCTTCCAGCGCCTGATCCGTGACATCTACTTCAAGAAGGACAGCCGACGCGGTATCGACGGCACATTCCGTTGGTTCTGCGAGGAAACCGGTGAACTGGCACGCGCGCTGCGCAAGGGCGACAAGGCCCAGATGGAGGAGGAGTTCGCGGATGTGCTGGCATGGTTGGCTTCGCTGGCCGAGCAGAAAGGCATAAGTCTTGAGCACGCGGCGGAAACGAAGTACGCGAAGGGGTGTCCGAAGTGCCTGAAAACGCCGTGCAGCTGCGAGGAGAGATTGCCGACCGGATGCAGGAAGTGAAATGACGCGGTGTGTCACCCTGAGCGAAGCGGAGCGGAGTCGGGAGGGTCTCGTCTGCGGTCGGCGGCCGAGATGCTTCAACTGCGTTCAGCATGACAGACCGGCCGCCGACCAGAGCCCGCGTGCGCTGGCTCGATTTGACACCTGCCATATGCATTCTGCAATCTGACATCATTCCCAGGGAGGCTTGATGGTATTTATACTGACTTTTCTCGCGGTTGTGGGCCAGACCGCGGTGCCGGAGTCGTTGCCGGCTGCGCCGCCGCTGGCCGCGCCGACGGGCTTCAAAGCCATCGACACGCCGAACGACCAGGGCCAGAGCATTACACTCTCTTGGACCGGGGTCGATGACCAGCGGCTTGAGGGCTACCTTGTCGAGCGGACGGAGCCCGACTCCGGACCTCGAATTGTCGGCTCGGCCAAGCCGGGTGAAGACCGTTATGTCGATGAAGGTCTCGTTGACGGGCGAAAGTACGGCTACCGCGTTGCCGCATTCGCGGGCGCGGACACCGCCTGGTGCGATGCCGGTCCGGTTGTTGCGAGCCGGCCGCAGTTCTTCAACACCGGGCGGCTGAACATCCTGGTGGCGATGGCGACGTTCTTCGGCCTGGTGATCTTCTTCATCGAGAATGCGAAGCGCGGACGGCAGCTCTTCGTGCGCCGCATCGCGGGCCTGGACGCGGTCGAAGAGGCGGTCGGCCGGGCGACCGAGATGGGCAAGCCGATCGTCTACGTACCGGGCTTGGGCGGAGTGTCGGACATCGCTACCATCGCATCGCTCAACATCCTGGGCGAGGTGGCAAAGAAGACCGCCCAATACGACTCGGCGTTGCTCGTACCAAACCGCGACCCGATCGTCTACACCGTCGCGCGCGAGATGGTGAAAGAGGCTTACACCAAGGCGGGCCGTCCGGACGCGTTCCGGTCCGACAGTGTGTTCTTCGTCACTGACCAGCAGTTCGCGTACGCCGCCGCGGTTGACGGGCTGATGGTGCGCGAGAAGCCGGCGACGAATTTCTTCCTGGGTACCTTCTGGGCCGAATCCTTGATTCTGGCCGAGACCGGGGCCTCGACCGGCGCAATACAGATTGCCGGCACGGACTCGGTATTCCAGCTGCCGTTCTTTATCACGGCGTGCGACTACACGCTCATCGGCGAAGAGCTCTACGCCGCGTCCGCCTACCTGTCGCGCGAGCCGCTGCTGCTCGGGTCGCTCAAGGGACAGGACTACGGCAAGATGATCATTCTCGTCGTGCTGGTCCTGGGTTCGGCGCTGCTGCTTTTGTCCAAGGTGCCGAACCTGGACTTCTTCTCGAAGATCCTCGGGTTCTTCAGCACTAACTAGGGGGCGAGATGAAACGAAGCATACCGCTGGCTATCTGCTTGGTGATGGGCATCGCGATGATGCTGCAGTTCTTCGTACCCCACCCGGTGTCGGTCGGATTCTACGACCTGACGACTAAGTGGATCCGGATCGTCGCGGCCTTCGCCTTGGTGCTGGGAACCGGCAGCCTCGTCATGTACCACATTGACAAACTGCGACGCCGGCGCGTTGGCTGGGTGTATTCGATCGTAACGCTCATCGCGGCGCTGGCGACCTCGGTCATCGGTCTGGGCTGGGGAGTCCGACCCGGTTCGCCGCTCCAGGATGTCATCTTCCAGAACTTCCTTGTTCCGCTGAACGCCTCGATGTTCGCGATCCTGGCGTTCTACATGGCTTCGGCAGCCTACCGGGCGTTCCGGGCGCGGACGCGGGAGGCGGCCCTCCTGCTCATCGCTGCGTTCGTAGTCATGCTGGGCATGGTGCCGATCGGGGCAAAGGTACCTTTCTTCTGGTTCCTGGTGGCAATGGCGGTGGCGCTGCTGGTCGTGGGACTGGTGAACCGCTCCAAGGGGCTGCTCATCGGCACCGGCGTGCTGGTGGTCGGTCTTGTGGCCTGGATGGGGTTCTGCCGTTTCCGAGTACCGCAGCTCTTGTTGCCGGATGCGGCCGAGTGGGTGCTGTCGGTGCCGAACATGGCCGCCAAGCGCGCGATTCTCTTCGGGGTGGCGTTGGGGGCGATTGCAACATCGCTCAAGGTGATTCTCGGCATCGAGCGGGGCTGGCTGGGGGGAGGCAAACAATGAGGTTCTTCGAGTGGTTGCTCAAGCTCGACCGCCGGATAATCTATCTGGTGATGGCGGCGCTCGTGACCTTGCCGCTGGTGAAGCCCTTGGGCCTGGGCGTGACCTCCGGTCCGCGCGCGACGACGCTGTTCGACGCAGTCGACGCAATCCCCGCAGGCAAGACGCTCTTGATATCCGTTGACTTCGATCCGAGCTCCATGCCCGAGTTATACCCGATGCTCACCGCGCTGATGCGCCACGCGTTCGCGAAGGATGTCAAGGTGTTGCTGTGCGGGTTGTGGGTGACCGGGGCGGGGCTGGCCGACCAGGCCGTCCAAACGATTCCCAAGGAGTTCGACAAGAAGTACGGCGAGGACGTCGTCTACCTCGGGTGGAAGGCAGGCGTGGACGCGGTGATTCTCGGCATGGGTGAGAACATCAAGAACGTCTATGCCAACGACTACTACGGTCATCCGCTCGACTCACTGCCGATGATGAACGAAGTCCAGCGGCTGCGTGACATACCCTTTGCGGTGGCCATATCCGCCGGCACGCCCGGGTATGCGGACTGGCTGCTGTACGGCCAGTCGCGCTACGGGCTCAGGCTCGGAGCCGGGATAACGGCCGTGTCGGCCGCCGACGCCTACCCGTTCCTGCAGTCGGGGCAACTCACCGGCCTGCTGGCCGGCATGAAAGGCGGGGCAGAGTACGAGGTGATGGTGCAGAAACACGGCTACTCCGACAAGTACATGCCGGCGGTCGCGGCGATGGACTCGCAGTCGCTGGCACATGTGGTCATACTCGTCCTGGTGGTGATAGGCAATGTCGCCTTCTTTGCCACCCGCAGAAGGAGGTCATGATGCACGTTTCAACCAGTGTCCTGACCTGGGTTGCCGCCGTCCTGACGCTCGGCATCTTCTCGTTCCTGTGGAAGGACAACCCGTTCTACAAGTTCTGCGAACACCTGTTCGTTGGCGTGTCGGTCGGGTATTCCATCTCACTGACGTGGTACAACTCCGTCTACCCGGACCTGTTCACGCCGCTCTTTGTGTCGCCGCTGTCCGTAGTGTCGTTGGGCAACAAGCTGTTGCTGCTGGTCCCGCTGGTTCTAGGGCTCTGCTACTTCTGCCGGTTCATACCTCAGGTTTCCTGGCTTATCCGGTTTCCCATGGCGTTTGTCCTGGGCTGGGCCTCGGGTGTGGCGATTCCGGCCTTCTTCCAGACCAGCATCATCAAGCAGATGCAGGGCACGTTCCTGACTCCGGGCATGTTCGGACGCTGGGACGTGGCGCTCTGGGCGCTCGTCTCCTTCATCGGCGTGGTGTGTTCGGTGTTCTACTTCTTCTTCTCCCGAGAGCACAAGGGCGCGCTCAAGGTTGCGTCGGCAACCGGCATCGTGTTCCTGATGGTCGGGTTCGGCGCGTCATTCGGGTACACGGTTATGGCCCGGATGTCGCTCCTCATCGGCCGGCTGCAGTTCCTGCTCCGGGACGTGCTGGGAATGATACAGTAAGAGGACTGACAGGTGCCGTGAGGCCTGTGAGGCTGGCTCTGTTCCTTCTGTTTGCCGCCGCCATCGCTGTCGCAGACGACGAACAACTGATAGACATCGCTGATCCGATCAGCCTGCCCGGCAACCAGCTTGAGAACTTGCCAACTGACTCGCGCCTGTACGATGACTTCGACCTACTCAGGACATCCGGGCTGATCCGGTCAATGCCCTCGACGAGTAGACCATGGACCAGAGCCGAATGCCTGCAGCTATTGGAGGCGGCCAGGCAGCACGGGAAAACGCGAACTGCGGCACAGAAGGCAGCCATCAGACGGCTTGAGCTCGAGTTCGGCCTCGACCCGCGAAGGCCGCACCGCAGAGCCACGGTCAGGATTACTGTTCCCGAGCTAGGCAGGGCCGAGGGCCGCGCCAATCTCTTCTCGCGTGCCAATGTCGCGCGAAACGCACAGCGGGCCTCGATAGGTGCGGTGCTCAACAACCGCGGTGGTCCTCCGGGGTTCGCCTTCTACGAGCGGGCGGAGTTCACGATGTTCCGGCCCAAGCAGACGGACGTCACCGATTCGGCCGGGACCCACCTGCCGGGCTCGCGGGTGCACTCGTGGATGGGTATCGGCAAGTTCGAGTTGGAGCAGGCCTACCTAGCGTTCAGACTGCCGTGGATGCGGCTGGAGTTGGGCAGGGATGAGTTTGTCTGGGGTCCGGGCTGGAAGAGTTCGGCGATGCTGTCTGACAACGCGCCGGCGCTGGACCACATCCAGCTCTGCGCCCGGTACGAGAACTTCAAGTTCCTTGCCTTCACTTCCGCGCTCTCGCGTTGGGGCGAGAAGCACCGGTTCTTGTCAGCCCAGCGGCTTGAGGTGTCGCTCTTCCGTCGCGTGACCTTGGGTGGTGCGCTGATGGCCGTGTACGCGTGGGATTCACTCCAGACCAAGAACTTCTTCGGGTACATGAACCCGCTGACACCCATCTACCTCGAGCTCGCGAACTCAGGTCACGACGACAACCTGCTCGTCGGACTCGATGCGGTGGCGTACCTGCCTCAGACCAAGGTGTACGGCCAGTTGCACATTGACAACTACGAGTTCATGGAACGTGAGAACAAGCCGTGCAATGCGCTGGCGTGGCAGGCGGGCGCGTACTGGCAGCCGAGCTGGCCGGTGAATGCCCGGTTCGAATACGTCCGCGTGAATCCGTTCACCTATTACCACCGTATCTACCACACGATGTACGAGAACCACAGTACGCCGCTCGGTCACGAACTCGGACCGGATGCGGACCGGCTTGACCTGCGGCTGGGTCTTGCAGCAATTGAGCGGCTGAACATCGGGGTGTCCGGTCAGTACACGCGCCGCGGTTTCTACAATCGCGGGGACTTCGAGCGCAAGACCTGGCACGGCGGCCAGCCGCTGCCTGAGAAGTTCCCGGCAGAGGAGAATGGCGAGAAGGTCGAGCTGACCGCGCGCGCCGGCCTTGATGCCGAGTGCTGGCTCTGGCGCGACTTGCGCGCGCTCGGCTCAGTCAGCGTATGGCAGGCGAAGAACCTGGCGGGCGTCCCGGACGCGACAGATAAGGGGATTGACTTCGAACTCAGGTTCGAGTACCGATACTAGGACAGGGACCAGGGACTGGGGATTAGGGACCAGGGAAGGACACCGACCGGCCGAGGACTGATTCCATAGCCTGAATCGAAACCGCACCAGCGCGGAGCACGCGCGGCGGGTAGCAGGTGACGTCCACCACGGTCGAGGCGCGGCCTGAGCCGCACGTACCGGCATCAATGACCACCCGGCAAGACCGGACAATCGGGCGGTCAATCTCGCCGAAGCAGTTGGTCGCCGGTCTGGACCGGATGTTGGCACTTGCCCCGATCAGTGGTCTGCCGAGTTCCTCGATGAACGCACGTGTTGTCGGCACAGACACGACCCTTATGCCGACCGTGCCGGTAGCGGCCGTGACTCTGCCGGGCAGACCGGGTCCAGCGCGAAGAACCAGCGCCAGCGGGCCGGGCCAGAACCTCTCCATCAATTTGCGGGCTAGCGTGCCGGGCTTGCGTACTAGCGCAAGCGCCTGCTCGACATTCGCGCAATGGACAAGCCAGGGCTGGTTGGCGCGCTGTTTTGCCTCGGTGAGTCGGGCCAGCGCGTCGGGATGGCGAAGGCTCGCGCCAATGCCATAGACCGTTTCAGTGGGGAACAGGACCAGGCCACCGGCCTCGACCGCTCCTGCGGCCGGCCGCAGCCTCGCCCGGTCGGGCACGGCTGTTGCCGGGCCGGCTACCAGGTAGCGCACGTCAGACTGCCTTCGCTATCTTGCGGACTGTGTGCACCTGTCCTTCGATTTCAACCGTGTCGCCCGGCTTCTTGCCGAGCAGCTGCTTACCCAACGGTGCCAGGTAAGAGATGATTCCAGCTTCATGCTCTGAGTCCCATGGTCCCAGTATGGTGTAGCTGTGCATCTTGCCGGAGGGGTCTGCCAAGCCGACACGACTGCCTACTGACACCTTCGACGAGTCCACGGTCGCCGGGTCGATGGCCCGCGCCCGGGCCAGGTCCGTGCGCAATTGACCGATGCGTTTCATCAGCCGGGCCTGTTTCTCCTTGGCGACTTTGTACTCGTAGTTCTCTGACAGGTCACCCTGGGCCCTGGCCCTGGCGATATCTTCGGCAGACTTCGGCAGTTCCTCCTGCGAGAGCCGGAGCAGTTCTTTCTTACCGCGTTCGATGCCAGCAGCAGTCGAGTAGATGATGTCCTCATCTCTGGGCGCGGCGAGGGCAGGAAACGTCCGCGCGAACAGCGCGGTGACTTCATCCACCTGGTACTGCTCCAATTGCCTGAGCCGTTTTACGCGGTTGAGCAGCGAGGCAGCCGCGTTCTCCGCTACCTGGGGGAGTGCGGTCGCGAGCAGGCGATAGTCGCCGGCCGTGAGTGCCGCGGCCAGCCGGTTGGCGGTGCGGCCGCGCGGGCTCGCCTCAAGCAGTTCGACAACCCGGCTGAGCATCGGCAACCCGGTCCCTGCCGGCCAATATCCCGGGCTCTCGGCGAGCCAGATGAATGCCTCGACATTCATGCGGTAGCCGGTCAGGACTTCTGAAAGGACCTTGTCCAGTCTGGCAGGGTCGGCCTCTCTGAGCGCTGTGGCGAGAAGCAAGCAGGTCCTGGGGTCAGAACTCGCGACAGTCAGCCGGCCGAACATCTCTGGCCAGTCGGGCCGAGCGGACCTGAGTTGCTGCGCGAACCGTCTTCGCTCGGCGAGCCCGGGCAGGCTCAGAAAATGCCGGACTGCGTGTTCCGCGCTCATTGCCGCGGCGTCCACACTGGGCGGGGCGAGGGGCGAGGATCGAGGGGTGAGGGTCGGACGGGGCCGGACTTCGGCCTTCTCGACCGGTGCGTCCGACCACTGGTAACCGCGCGCGGGCCGCGATACCAGCCGGACATGGGAATGTCTGTCAACCGCGCTGCGGGCCTTGCTCCAGAAGCCGTCCCAGTCTTCGGCCGGCACGACCTCGGCCAGGCCGGACTTGATTTCGCTGGCCGCCATCGGCGAGCCGACGTCGCGCAGCAGCAGGACGACCAGCCCGGCAGGGTCGTCGGCCATCATCCTCTTCAGCCCGGCGAAGTCGCGCGACAGGCGGGAGAAGAACCCGTCCGGGGACAGACCGCGGAACCGGCGCAGGGTGCTGGCCTTGGCAAGCGTTAGTCGAGCCCCGTCGCGGAACTGGATGGTGACCTTGTCGAGAAGGAAGTCCATCTGCTCGACCTGACCTGGGCCGTACTCCGAGTCGTAGACCCATGATCCGGGGAGCAGGGCGACCAGGCTTTCCATTGCTTTGACCGCGGATTTCAGCGGCTGGCCATAGCCCAGCCCGGCCTTCTGGAGCAGACGCTCGACGTGTTCGTTGTCCGAGTGAATGCGGCGATAGCAGTCGGCCAGCGCTGTCGCCAGCCGCGCTTCATTGTCGTGCCGGTCCAGCAGCCTGTGGAGAATTGACAGTTGGTCAATGGGCCGTTTCTTGTCTTTGAGGTCATCGGACACCACCCAGAGCAGGGTTTGCGACTTACCATCTGGGCCGTAAGTATTAGTTATTTCAATTAGTTCAATGAGTTTGTCTAACGCAGTGTCAGATTCCAGCAGTTCGAGCC
>JAEAMF010001870.1_pt1 | contig 13413 bp, 10 predicted proteins | sample 8958721 | NCBI WGS metagenome assembly JAEAMF01 (sample SAMN16933255, study PRJNA681124) | bioreactor sludge metagenome | isolation source: anaerobic bioreactor treating anionic surfactant - SDBS | place: India: Bengaluru | collected 2019-02-28
AGGTGCGCAGCAGGGCCTGTACGCCGGCATCATCGATGACCTGCCAGTCACCCGAGTACTGGAAGGAAAAGACATCCCCCCGGAATGCCCTCGGCGGTGCGGTAGGTGTGGCGCGAGCGGCGATGACTGGACGCGTGGGAGTGGCCGTGGCCCGGATCGCCGGCGGGGTGACCGTGCGCGATGGAATCTTGAGGACGGCAGAGAGCAGAGGAATGACTCCGCACAGCAGGAGCAACCCCATCAACGGCACGATGATCATGAGCCGGGCTCTGCGCTTTCTCCTGGCGGCTTGCTCGGCCTCGGCCTTCAGGCGAGCAGCCGCCCCTTCCCGCTGTGCTGCGGGCACGTACTCCTGGCCGGCCAGGGCCCGGTTGCAGTGCGGGCATTTGCCATCCAGCGTGGGCTCGACCGTCTGGCGGCAGTGCTGGCAATAGCCCACGGCAGCCAGCTCCCCTCTGGCCAGTGCCTCGCGCCGCAGCTCCCCTATTCTGCCGCGGACACCTTTGACCGCGTCCGCTTTGTATACATCCATGAACGTGTCCCCATCCGCCGTCAGCAGGTCGCCGAACATCCTGGCGCCGCCGCTTTCCTCAGCTCCCGGCGTTTGCAGGTAGGCCTCGAGCTGCGCGGCCGCTTCAGCAGGCCTGCCCAGTTTCTCCAGCAGCCTCGCCCGCGTTTTGAGCAGGTCGGCGCGCTGCGCGTCTTTTGTGCCCGGCAGGATGCGCTCCACGTAGTCGAGATAGGTCCGCAGGTCGGCAGCAGCTTCTTGCCCGCGGCCCAGCTTTTCGTACAGCTTGGCCCGCCCCTCCAGGTACACTCCGTGCTCGCTCTCGGGCGTCAGCTCCAGGGCCCGGGTGTAGTCGGCCAGCGCGTCCTGGATGCGGCCCAGCTTCTCATAGGCCGTGGCCCGGTCGCGCAGGTACGGGCCCTGCTGGCCTGCGGGCCCCAGCTCAAGGGCTCTGGCAAAGTCGGCCAGCGCCTGCTCCGGGTCTTTCTCGAGATGCCACCAGGCACGAGTGTGGTACCTTTCGTGATCCGGCACGGTGCGCAAGGCCTCGTACAGGGAATAGATCAGGAGACCAAGCGCCAGGAAGCCGACGGCGAGAAACGTCGCCGGGAGCTTAAAGCCGGAAGACAGCAGGCCGCCGATGCCGCTGCGCTGAATGCCAATGACGAAAAAGGCCACAATGGCAAACAGGACCGCCCCGGAAAGGAGCGCTCCGACCAGGCATCCCAGGCGGTCGCTGAGGCTCTTGCCCGGCAGGAGGTTGGCGCCACAGGCCTCGCATGTCGTTCGTTCCGGTTCATTGGGCGTCCTGCATTTCGGGCAGATGATCATCATACCTCCTCTGGATGCTGGGCACGCCATCCGCGCAAAACAATGCCGCCCGTCCACCGACATGCAGTGGACGGGCGGCGATGCTGGCTGTATTGGGCACTGCGTCGTGGCCGTGCCCGGACTCTCACAGTGCTGAGATTTACTTCTCGCTACTACTATACACCACTATTGGGTCGCTGTCCAGAGCCAGAGGGTTACAGTTGAGTGGCAGTCCGGTAGCGGGGCGATTCATGAATCAAGACCCTGAGGGTTTTCCCAAACCCTCAGGGTCTTGCCTAGACCGTGATCAGCACGATGGCCACGAGAGCCGCCGCCGCGCCAATGACCTGCGGGCGCGCCAGGTGCTCCCCGGCCAGGAGCCAGGCCAGCAGCGCGGTGACCCCCGGGTAGAGCGAGCCCAGCACCGCGGCCACGTCCAGCCGGCCGGTCTGCGTGGCCAGCAGGAAGAAGAGGTTGCCGGTCGCGTCCAGCACTCCGGCCATGGCCAGCAGGCCCAGCGGAGCGCCCGGCGGCAGGACCGGCTTGCGCCTGGCCAGGGCCAGCGGCAGCATCACGCCGACCGCCGCCAGGCGGCCAACCACCAGCGGCCAGAACACCGCACCGGAGCTCACCTGATCCAGGGCGACGAAGAACACGCCAAACCCCAGACCGGCCAGCAGGGCCAGCCCCAGCCCGCCGGGACGGCTGCCGGATGACTGCGGGCGGGAGATCAGCCACAGGGCGACGAGCGCGATGGCAAAGCCCAGCAACTGCACCGTGCCGGGCAGGCCCTGGGTCACTGCGGCAAAGACCACCGGAATGGCTGCGGTGAGCACGGCCGACACCGGCCCCACGATGCCCATGCGGCCCTCGCGAAAGCCCCGCAGGAGAAACGCGAGCCCGCTCATCCCGGCCAGGCCGGCTCCTGCTCCCCACAGCACGTCAGCCGTGGCGGGGAGCATCTCCCCGCGCGCCAGCGCCACGATCACCAGCACGACCATGCCCAGCGTGTACGGCACGAGCACGGCGCGAAAGGCCCCGACCCGGCGGGCCGCCAGCCCCCCGCTAAAGTCGCCTGCCCCCCACGCCGCCGCGGCCAACAGCGCGAGAAAAGCGGCAAAAACGGAAGATGATAGCAAGCACAAATTCCTCTCTGCCGGCCTCTCCGGCCGGCCGCACAGGGATAGAAGGTCCGTTACCCTTCTGCTATGTGACAGTGATTGTATCAGGAAAGTGTACAGTCTGTCAAATTGTGCGACTGGCTGCCTCAGGTCGCCCCGTCCACCCTGTCGAGTCTGCACCTGCCCTGCCGTCTTTGCGAGTCTGTACCTACCCTGCCGTCTTTGCGAGCGAAGCGAAGCAATCTCCCCCACTCGAGCGGGACACTGCTTCACCCGCCGGAGCCGCCTCCCAATGCCGCAACGCGCCCATCCTGGCGAGGTGCCTATCGTGGCTGTGCTGCTGCTCCCTGCGCCTCTTCTTGCAGGGTCCGTCGCTAATCCCCCGACGACAAAGAAAGACCCTAAGGGTTTTCCCAAACCCTTAGGGTCTTGAACTGCTCAGACTCTGCTTCCGGCAACTCCGCCTATGGCAGGATGCTCAGCGAATCGGTGTCCTGACCCGAAAAGCCGTTGGCCGAGCCATCCCAGTACATGGCCCAGGTGCACGTCGTCGTGCTGCCCAGCGAGCCCGGCGTGCAGACAAAGATGTCCGAGCCGTCGCCGCTCACACCCGTCACGCTAAAGCTGCCCAGCGTCGTCAGGTAGATCTTGCCCGCGGCATCGACCCACACCCCGTTCACGTCCTCGTTCGACGTGTTCGACAGCCCCACGTCCGAGCCGTCAAAGTACATGGCCCAGGTCCCGCTCGTCGTCGAGCCCAGCGCAGTTGGCGTGAACGCCAGCAGGTCCTCATCCGCACCCGACGCGCCGGTCACCGACACGTTCCCCAGCGTACTGATCAGCACCCGGCCGTCCGCCAGCACGGTGAGAGCATCCACGTCCTCATCGTTGGTCGACAGGCCCACGTCCGAGCCGTCCAGGTACCACGACCAGGTCCCCGCCGTCGTACTGCCCGTGGAGCTGGGCACGAAGCGCAGAATGTCCGAGTCATCCACCGCGCCAAAGCCGGACAGGGTAAAGGCCGTGTCAAAGCTCATCAGCAGAGAGCCATCGACCTGCAGGGCAAAGGCATCCACATCCGTGTTGGCCAGCCCGATGTCCGAGCCGTCGATAAACAGCGACCAGGCGCCGGTGCCCATGTTCTTGATCAGCACGTCCTCATCGGCGAAGGCGACGCCGCCCGCCGTGCCCGAGCCGGCCGAGCCCAGATACAGCTTGGGCCCAGCCGGTGCCTCAGCCGTCACCGCGGTGGCGGTGTTGGAGTAGCCCGAGTCGCCCCCGTCATTGTAGGCGCGCACGCGGTAGCTATAGCTGGTCGAGGCGGTCAGCCCCGGGTTCGCATAGCTGTTCACGTTGGCACCCACCGTGGCGATCTGGCCAAAATCGACGCAACCCGCGCCGGTGCAGCGCTCGATCTTGAAGCCGGCCTCGTCGCCCGAGTTGTCGGCCCAGACCAGGTTGATCTGGCTGTAGGAGGCAGCCGTTGCCGCCAGGTCAGTGGGCGCAGCGGGCGGTACCGGCAGTGCCTGCGTCACAGCGCCGGCGGTGTTGGAATAGGTGGAATCGCCGGCCGCGTTGTACGCGCGGACGCGGTAGCTGTAGCTCGTTGACGCGGCCAGCCCGGTGTTCGCATAGCTGTTCACGTCCGCACCGGCGGTAGCGACCTGCACAAAGTCACTGCAGCCCGCGCCGGTGCAGCGCTCGATCTTGAACCCGGCCTCGTTGGTCGCATTGTCGGCCCAGGTCAGATTGATCTGGCTGTAGGAGACAGCCGTTGCCCCCAGGCCCGTGGGCGCAGCCGGTGGCGTCGGGGGCAGCGAGCCGTTATAGACCACGTAGGCGGCCGCATAGCCCACGTAGTACTTGCCATAGGCAATGCGCATGTAGCCGCTCTCCCCCCAGCTCGGTCCCCAGGAGTTGCGCAGGATCCAGGCGCCAACGCTGTCATCCCAGCCGACCAGGGTGATGCCGTGGTTGATGCTGAAGCACCAGCCGGTGGGGCTGAACACCCCGCCGGTGTAGGCCTTGAAGGTGTTGTTGACGCACACGCCGGCCGAGACCGGCCCGTGGTCGTAGATGGCCTGCTTGATCGCCGTTGTGGACGGCACGCTGCTGCTGTTGCCGACGTAGGCCCAGCTGGCGATCTTTTCATGGTAGGTGTAAGGCCCGCCGCAGGGGGCATCGGTGGCCGTGTAGGGGAAATCGGCCTCATAGACCGCGCCCGGTGACACAAAGTACTGGTGGGCCCACCAGCCGCCGTCACAACCGTAACCGTCCGTGTTGCAGGAGACCAGCCACTGCTCCGCCAGGTCCTTGGAGGCCGCGTCCTTGATCAGGATATTGGACTCGATGGGGCCGACGGTGGCGAACGCCCAGCAGCTGCCGCAGTTGCCCTGATTGCGCACCGGCGTGCAGTCGCCCAGACTGCACCAGTTGTAGGCTGTGGGCAGAGCGGACGCCGCCGCGTCGGGCGCCGGCGCCGCCGGCTCTTCCACTACCGTCTGCGGGTAGCTCACATCCTCGGACGGCTCGATCACGCGCACCTGCAGGGAGAAGGTCCTGACCGGCGCGGCATCCTCCCAACTGCGCGCATAGACGAGGTTGAGGGTGGCCGGTCCCTTGCCCATGCCGGCAAAGCGCAGGACCTGCGTGCCGGGCCCGCCGAGCTTGCCCTCCTCGTCCGGCACCCACTCGTCACTGTCGAGCTGGCGCAGAATACGCCCGTCCAGCCCCTGCACCTGCCAGCCATAGCCGGTGGAGGGGTTGCTCCGCAGCCTGAGCACCAGCACCTGCCCGCGCAGGTCAACCGCGCGGCCGTTGTCACTCTCCGTCACCTGCAGCTCCTGCGGGCCGCTGCCCGCCGGCGAGGCGGCGGAGCTCATGCTGCCCAGCGCCAGCAGCAGCACAACGATGAGCAACAGCGCCATCCAACGCGTTTCCCGTCTGACGTTTCCCATGCTCTTGTCTCCCTTTCTGTATTCTGGTCGCCGGGCCGCACAGGTCAAGACCTGTGACGTCCAGGTATGATCAAGGAATGGTGCAGGCGAGCCGGTATCCTCGCCCGTCAAGCCGTTAGCCGGGCCATCACCTTACATGATAGCGCAGAGGCCATGATTTTTCTGTCAGCCAGGTGACACAAGTGCAGCGCGGAGCGGAATTCGCGGTTCCCACCCGGTGACAGTCTGGTTGCTAGCTCTATCATAGCAGGTGAGGGTCAGTTTGTGTACTACCCGAAGGGATAGTCGAGGTATAGTCTTGCGGAGCCGGCCCTGTACTTTCGGGTAGGGCCGGTAAGGACAGGAGAAGCTAGCACGCTCATCTTCCTCCCCGCCGGGATGTCCCGGCCATGCGTGGAACGGAGAACGGCTAACCAATGTGGTGCGTGCCGGTGATTGTAACTAACAAGTGTAGATCTTGTCAAGTGCGACGGCAGACCCTGCAGGGCTGTTGCATTATCGCTTTGCAGGAGCGGAGCACGCTCACCTGGCATGTAGGGGCGAGGCATTTCGAGGTAGGCGCCTGTCTGACCGAGCATCTTCATAGAACTGCGAAGGTCGCCTGACGCGATATCCGCACAGAAATGCCTCGCCCTCGCTACTGTCACTATCCCGCCCTGCGGGGCACCCCCTCTTGAGGGCTACCGCCCGCAGCACGGTTGCAGGGACTATGCAACAGCGCTGGTAGACCCTGCGGGCTTGCCGGGATCCGGGTTCGTAAGAGTCCGGCACAGCGCAGGGCCCGACTTGGCATTTGGCGATGTTCAGCTATGATAAGGCCGGCCGGGCAGCGCACCGCCTGCCTGCCCGGTCAGCGGAAAAACTGAGGCGCGGAGCGATCATGTCCCAACGGCAAGCCACAACCCACCCCCGATTCACCCGCCGGCTGTCCGGCGAGGACTGGAACCGGCCGTTCCTGCGCATCGGCCACGGCGGCGCGGCCGGTCACGCGCCGGCCAACAGCCTGCGCTCCCTGGCCCTCGCCCTGCAGATGGGCGTGGACATGGTCGAGTTCGACGTCCGGCCGTGCCGCGATGACCTGGTGCTGCTGCACGACGACCGGGTCGAGCTGGAGGGCATACAGGTGCTGGCCAGCGAGAGCACGCTGTCCGAGCTGCAGAGCCTGGCCGGCCCCGACCGGCCGGTCGCCACGCTCGATGAGGCCCTGGACCTGCTGCGCGGCCGCGCCCTGCTCAACGTCGACCTGAAGGCGACCGGCTATGAGGATGCCGTGGTCGAGAGAGTGCGCGCCAGGGGCATGGCCGGCGATGTGCTCTACAGCACCCTCTACCCGGCCAGCCTCCGGCGCATCCGGCAGGTCGATCCCGCGGCCATGACCGGCCTGTCCTACCCCGAGGACCGCGCCAACGCCGCCGGCAAGCCGTACCTGAAGCCGGTCGTGGATCTCGCCGTGGCGCTGCTGCGCCTGGCCCTGCCCTACCGCATCCTGCGCCTGATGGCCGGCGCGGAGGCGGACGCGGTGATGCTCTATCACCGGGTGGTGTCGGCGGCGGCCGTCCGGACCGTCCAGGAGGCCGGCGGGAGGCTGTTCGTGTGGACCGTGGACACGGCCCCGCGCCTGCGCGAGCTGCAGGCAATGGGGGTAAACGGCATTGCGAGCAACCATCCGGACTTGTTTCAGGGGCCTGGTTGATCCGTGATCTGCTCGCTGAGCGCCGTGTGCGAACACGACAAGAACCGCCAGGCCGGAGCTGCGGCCGCTTTTCAGTGGGCCAGCTGGCCTGCCTATCCCTGATGCCTTAGCATCCACAGGGCAAGTACAAGCGTCCACTGCAGGCCAATGAGTCCCGCGATTCTTTCGGTCAGGCCCATGATTGGACTTCCCAGGTTCGCCAGGAAGATTCCTGCGGCAAGAACCGTGGCGCCGACCGTCAGGAAGGAATACGTCTGGAACCTGGGAGAGTCCCGTGTCCGATTCATCCAGATGCCGATCAATATCATGTAGAGAATGCCAAGCAGGGAAATGGCTCCATGCACCAGTTGATGCATCTGGCCGGCAAAGGTGGGGGCGGCACCCCAGGGGTCTTGCGGAAATCGGGCCGCAGAGAGCACACTCGTGAGTCCCATAGCGATGAACGCTGATGCTCCGAGAATGCCGGTTAACCCGGATGGACGGCTTGTCCGCACAAGCCGGAGCACGCCGATGCCAAACAGCACCAGGAGGACGGCGTAGACGGTATGGAGGGTGTCCAGCAAAAGCTTGTTGGGTGAACCAGGCGAGAACAGCTCACTGATGGTATCCGAGAGGTGGCTATAGCCGGGCCTCATGGCGCCGCCCAGGATAACGATGAACACAAAGAAGACGGGAGCGATCACCCCACACAGAGCAAAGAGACGCTGCCTCATCTTGCCTCCAAATGGTCCAACCCCTGTTGCGCAGCTCGTTGCAGGACTCTGAGGGTTCTCCTGCGCCCCTCCGTACTTGCGAGCCGGTACTCCGCCGAAGCACCTCCCCCTGCCAGCAGGAGATTGCCTCACTTCGTTCGCTATGAAATCCCAAGACCCTGAGGGTCTTCCCAAACCCTCAGGGTCTCGTGGACAGCCTCCCGGCCAGAATCGCCAGTCCGGAAAGGACGAACAGGAGCAGGCCGGTCGCCCCCAGTAAAGCCAGCAGGTGATAGCCACGCAACGTGTCGGCCTGCCAGATTCTGAATCGTTCCGCCGTATCCAGATGGACCGCCGACTGGCTGTTCTGCAAGCCCGAGACGGTGCGCTCGGAGAGCATCCCCATCAGGTTCAGCAGACCGGTGGAGATAAGGATGGCACCGGCCCAGAAAAAGCCATCGCTGAACTGGGTGTAGGTTGTCCACCCGCGCAGCAGGCCGGTGCTCGCCACGACGATAGCGGAAATGAGCGCAAGAACGAGGGCCCTGATCAGGATACGCAGAATCGAGTTCTTCATCGCGTTCTCCAGCCGACCCAACCGGGTCGCCGCGCGCTCAGCTCACCGCTTTCTTCACCAGCGCGGCGATCCTCGCCTCTTCAGCGGCCGTCAGCTCCTTGAGCGCATAGGCGGTCGGCCACATAGCGCCTTCATCGAGGTTCGCCGTGTCGTTAAATCCGAGCGTCGCGTACCGCGCCTTGAACCTGCTCGCGCTCTGGAAGAAGCAAACGACCTTGCCCTCCCGGGCATAGGCGGGCATCGCGTACCAGAGTCTGGGCGAAAGGACCGGCGCGTTGGCCTGGATGATCGCATGAAGGCGCATGGCCATGCCGCGATCCGGCTCCGGCATCTCGGCGATCTTGGCAAGCACGGCGCTCTCCCCCTCCACCTTGTCCTTGGACGCCCTCAGCTCCTGCATGCGCTCCCTCATCGCCGCTCGTTCCTCGGCCGTGAATCCCTGGCCCTGCGCGCCGGCCGCGGTAACGCGCCTGGCGGATCCGGGCTCTTTTGGAGATTGGCTCATCAAGACCTCCTCATACTGAATCGCTCCCCGTGTAACATCACCTGGGCACTCCGGTTACCCCGTTGCCGCCAACGATACGCGGGCCTGCTCGCCTCCCAGCGTCCGGAGCAGTGTATCCACTCCCCACAGTGCCACGCCATGCTGCTTCATTATGCATGCATTGTACCACAGCGAGTTTACAGAGTGAAACCGCAGCTTGTTGCTCGCAGTATTTCCATTATAATGTGGGCCATCCGGCCCTGTGGGCCAGCATCGCCTACCGGACCGGCTTGCGGCAACTGTGTTGCGCGCCCGGATGCGTCCGGGCACCCACCGGCCCGGCTTGCACCGGCGGGCCGCCCGCTTCAGAATGGAGGAAGCACCATGGAGCCATCCGCAGCAACCCGCAGGCATCCTCTGCGTCAAGTCGCGCTCTACAGCCTTCTGCTCCTGCTCTTTTTCCAGCTGTGCTCCGATTTCGTGGAGGCCATCTATGTCTTTGGCCTCCTGGGCACAAGTATCCCGGTCGAGATCGCCAGCGTGCTCCTGTTTCTCTCCCCCGTGATCCTGCTCCTCCTGCCGAAAGGCCTCGCCGGCTGGCCGCTGGTCGTGGTCGGAGAGACCATGCTCGTCTGCCGGGTGGCCGAGGCGCTGCTTGACCCGCGCGGCAAGATGCTGGTCGCCGGCCTGGGCGTGGCCTGCTTCCTGCTGCTCTTTCCCTCCCTGCTGCACAACCGCGAGGACGCGGAGGGCGAGATGAGCGGCCGGGTACTGGGCCTCGGCCTGACCACGGCGCTGGCGCTGTCCGGCCTGCTGCGGGCGATCGGCTCCGGCAGCGACATCTCCGCGCAGGGCAGCACACAGGCCATTGGCTGGATCCTGGCCATCGCCGCCGGGGTGCTGTTGCTCACCGTCCGGAAACGGACGCCCGTTAGCACCGCGGGCGATCCGGCCAGGCATCGCCCGCTCTCCGCAGGGCGGACGGCGGGGCTCTGCCTGGGCCTGTCTGGCGTCCTGGTTCTGGGCTACTTTGCCCTCACCAGCCCCACCGTCATCGCCCGCTGGACCGGGGCGAGTTACCTGCTGATCGTGCCCCTGGTGGCAGGCATGCTGTGCCTGACCGGCCTGGTGCTGGCCCTGCGGACCGGCTGGCTCGCCGCGCTGAGGCCAGGCCCCGTCCTGCTGTGGAACGTGCTGTTTGTCGTAGCCCTGGTGTGGACCATCCTGGGCCACCAGATTCGCTTCCCGGCCAGTCCCGGTGGCTACCCGCTGGCCGAGCCGCCGGTGACGCTCGTGCAGCACATCCCGCTCGTGCTGATGTTGCTGCTCTTGCCGGTGATCGTGGTCGACTGGATGCTTTTCGTCCGCGCGCTGGTGGCCGGCCGGCCATCGCCGCGGGTGCTGGGGCTGGGCTTTACCCTGGCCGCGCTATATGTGCTGTTCATGGTCTTTGCCCAGATCTTTACCACGGTCTACGACTATATCCCGGTCGTGGGGCCGTTCTTCCGCGACCGGTTCGATCTGGTCTTCTTGCTGGCCGGCCTCGCCGTGACCCTGCCGGTGCTGCTCGTGGGCCGCGGCGCTGTCCGTTCGACCGGTGCCGCAGGCGAGATACGGCTCGCCGGGGCCCTCCCCGTGGTGCTGGTCCTGGTCGCCGTAGCCACCCTCGCCGGCGCGGTGGTGACGGCCGCCCGCCCGGCCGCCCCCGCGCCCGGACAGAGAGCGCTCAAGATATTCACCTACAACATCCAGCAGGGATACGACAGCGGCGGGCGCCGCAACTATGACGGCCAGCTGGACATCCTCCGCGCCGAGGATGCGGATATCGTGGGCCTGCAGGAATGCGACACGGCGCGCATCGCCAACGGCAACGCCGACGTGGTGCGCTACTTCGCCGACCGGCTGCACCTGCACTCCTACTATGGCCCGAAGACGGTAGCGGGGACGTTCGGCATCGCCCTGCTCTCCAAATACCCCATCGACAATCCGCGCACGTTCTATATGTACAGCAAGGGCGAGCAGACGGCAACCATCGCGGCACAGATCACCACCGGCGGCAAGACCTTCAACGTGTTCGTGACCCACCTGGGCAACGGTGGGCCGCTGGTCCAGCAGCAGGCGATCCTGCAGGAGGTGGCGGGCAAGGAGAACGTCATCCTGATGGGCGATTTCAACTTCCGGCCCGACACCGAGCAATACCGGCAGACCACCGCCGTGCTGGACGACGCCTGGGTGCTGCGCTGGCCCGAGGGCAATACGGGCCAGGGAGTCGAGTTCGCCCGGACCATCGACCACATCTTTGTCTCGAAAGGGACCCGGGTCCCCGACTGCTGCTACTTGCCCGGTCCCGCCTCCGATCACCCGGCGCAGGCAGCGATGATCGAGTGGTAGGTGCTGCACACCCAGACCCTGAGGGTTTAGGAAAACCCTTAGGGTCTGAGCGGGGTTATGTCATCCTGCGCACCAGGAAGTGCTCGTAGCCGTTGCCGGTGCCCTGCTCCTCGATGGACAGGCCGGCCTGTGCCAGCCACGTCCGCACCTGCTCCAGCGGCGGGTGATAGTGGTACACCGCCCCGTCGGCCAGCTCGTGGGCCAGGGCCGGCGGCCCAGACGCCTGGATCTGCGCCAGGGTCTCCTCGACGCGGTCAGCCACCTCCCCGAACACCACCGGCAGGCCCATCGACCTGGCCCGCGCGTAGGATTCGGCGTTCTCCAGCGGGAGGCCGGGATCGACCGTCAAGTACAGCACTCCGCCCGGCTTGAGCGCCGCGCGCAGGCGTTGCACGATTTCCGGCCAGTCCTCCGGGCTGACGTGCTCCAGCGCGTCGATGCAGATGGCCCCGTCGAACTCGGCTTTCCAGGCCATGTCCTGCAAGCCCATGCGCTCGTAGCGCGCGGTGGGGAACCGCTCGCGGGCTCGCGCCAGCATACCGGCGGACGGGTCGATGCCTACCACGTGATGCCCCGCCGCCAGCAGCAGGCCGTCGTACCTCCCTGCCCCGCAGCCCGCCGACAGCAGGGTGCTGGCCGGGGCCACCCGCGCCAGCAGCTTTTGCAGGTAAGCCAGGTGCGTCTCGTTCGGGTACAGGCCAAAGGTCACCCAGTACTGTGGCGCGAACTGGTCGTAGAACCACTCGGCCCTGGCCCGCATCTGTAGCAGCCACTCGGCTCGTTCCATGGTCATCGCCTCCCTTAAGAACTGGCATTGCGGGGTGCTAGGCAACCGTGGCCATCGCCGCCTCCGGCAGTGGATTGTTTCACTTCGTTCGCAATGACGGCGTGAGCCCTGCCGCGGCGGATGGCACCGTGACTGTTAGAATTGACGGACCCGTTCGACATGATTATCATAGCACCGTGTGCCTGGATAATCAAGTCGCCATCATCGCCCGGGCGCGGAGGTAAAAACCACGGAGACTGGAAGTAGAAAGACTCTGTCTCCGTGGTGAATCGTTCCGATGCCTGTACTCGTACAACTGCGCGACGTAACCGAAGCCGATTTTGAGGCCTTTTACCGGCACCAGCTCGATCCCGAGGCGACGCGCATCGCTTCTTTCCCCTCACGCGAGCGCGAGGCCTTTTTCGCCCACTGGTGCAAGATCCTGGCCACTCCCGCCACCTTCAAGCAGACCATCCTGGCGAATGGCCAGGTGGCCGGCAACATCGTATGCTGGGACCAACAGGGCCGCTGGTGCGTCGGCTACTGGCTTGGCCGCGAGTTCTGGGGTAAAGGTGTCGCCACGGCCGCGCTCACGGCCGCGCTGGAGCGAATCCCCATGCGCCCCCTCTACGCCGAAGTGGCCCCGACCAACCCCGCCTCCCGCCGCGTCGTGGAGAAAGCCGGCTTTGTCCTGCAGGGCGAAGAAGGCGGCTACCTGGTGTTCGAGCTGAGAGCAAGGCCCTAAGGGTTTAGGAAAACCCTTAGGATCTGTCTGCTACAGCAAACCCTTGATCAGGTTGACCGCCTGAGCGGCGTCGTTGCCATAGCCATCGGCGCCGATGTCCTCGGCGTACTTTTTCGACACCGGCCCGCCGCCGATGACCACCTTCACCTGGTCGCGCAGACCGGCCTGCTTCAGCGCCTGGATCACGTCCCCCATACCCAGCATGGTCGTGGTCAGCAGCGCCGACATCCCCAGCACCTGCGGCCGGTGCTCCTTCACCGCCTGCACAAACCCTTCGGTCGACACGTCGACGCCCAGGTTCACCACGGTAAAGCCGGCGCTCTCCAGCATAAAGCCGACCAGGTTCTTGCCAATGTCATGCACGTCGCCGTGCACCGTGCCCAGCACCACCTTGCCCTGCGACACCCGGTCGCCCGCCGACAGCTTCGGTCCCAGCACCCCCATCCCCGCCTGGAACGCGTCGCCCGACCCCATCAGCTCGGGCAGAAAGTACTCGCCCCTTTCAAAGCGGTCCCCGCAGGCCTTTAGCCCGGCCATCATCGCCTCCAGCAGGTCCTTCGGGGACTCCCCCGCAGCCAGCGCGGCATTCACCATGTCCTCGATCTCATAGAGGTTGCCTTCCTGTACCGCTTGTGCGATGGTCGTGTTCATCCTAGTACCTCCCGTATT
>JAEAMF010001871.1_pt1 | contig 13406 bp, 15 predicted proteins | sample 8958721 | NCBI WGS metagenome assembly JAEAMF01 (sample SAMN16933255, study PRJNA681124) | bioreactor sludge metagenome | isolation source: anaerobic bioreactor treating anionic surfactant - SDBS | place: India: Bengaluru | collected 2019-02-28
TGGTCTTGGCCAAAGTAACCAAAGCCGCCCGCTCCCGTCATCCGGCCCCTACGCTTCGCTCCGGGGTCCCCTCGCTACGGGCATGCTCCCGGGAGTACGCGCTGCAGGCCCCGTCCCTGGGGCCTCAGCGCTTGACGGGCATCCATGCCCGTCACCTCCCTCCGCATGCCCTTCGCTCGGCCTCCTGAAGTCGCAATCTGCGTCGCCTGTGCTACCGCGCGCTTAGAAGCAAAAGCAAAAAGCAGAAGCAACAGCAGCGCTTTAGTGGGTTTCGCCCACGCAACCAAACCCCGCACAGCTTTTGATCTGGCTGTTGATCTTGATCTTGATCTTGATCTTGATCTTGATCTTCGCGACTTCAGGAGGCCGAGCGGAGGGCATGCGAAGGGAGGTGACGGGCATGGATGCCCGTCAAGCGCTGAGGCCCCAGGGATGGGGCCTGCAGCGCGTACTCCCGGGAGCATGCCCGTAGCGAGGGAACCCCGGAGCGCAGCGCAGGGGCCGGATGACGGGAGCGCAGCGTTTTTTGGTTACTTTTTGTCGCGTTTGACAAAAAGTGACTCGCCGTAAGGGCGAAAAGGTGACTACGCGTCGCTATCGCAGCTGGAGTTTTCGCGCCACCAAAACCAGCGCCAAAAAGCTTTCAAGCTTTCAAGCTACGCAATAACCCTCCATCACTGCGCCGCAATAGCCTTCTCGATAGCCGCCCGGAACGCCGGATCATCCGGCTTGGTCAGGCTGGAAAAATTACCAATCACCTTGCCCTTGCGATCAACCACATATTTGTAGAAATTCCACTTCGGCGCACTGCTCTGGTTGGCCAATTCAACGAACAACGGAATCGCATCCTTGCCCCGAACCGGCTGAGCCTTGGTCATGGTGAACGTCACACCGTAATTGGCATAGCACACCTTGGCCGTCTTCTCGCTATCGGCGTCTTCCTGCTTGAAGTCATTGGACGGCACACCCAACATCTCCAGGCCCTGTTCGTGATACGCCTTGTACGTTGCTTCAAGCCCCTCGAACTGCGGCGCAAAACCACAGTAACTGGCGGTGTTCACCACCACCAGAGGCTTACCGGCAAACCGCTCGCACAGCTCGATCTGCCCCTTGCCCCGCAATTCCGGCAAGCTGCCCTGCAATAACGCCGGGCAATCGGCCGCCCAGCTCGACGCACTGGCCAGCAAGCCCAGCACCGTCACCGTCAACCCCTGTATACGCATGTCTGTTGCTCCCGCAATCCGAGCCTTGAGCTTGCAGGGTAGCGCCTAACAGACGCTCATGCCCAACTGCATCAACGCCAAGCCCCCGCGGTGCCAGCCCCACCACACCAGCGCCAGCAGCAATATTCCGGCAACAGCCAGCAGCCCGCGAACCCAATAGCGGCTCATGCTGCCTGCGCCTGCAAGCGGGCGACCGGGCGTTCGCGTACCGGCCAGTTCAGGGCGGCAGCCAACACGCTGAGCAGGATGGAGATCTGCCACACCAGGTCATAGCTGCCCGTGCGGTCGTACACCACCCCACCCAGCCAGCCCCCCAGGAACGCACCCAGCTGGTGGAACAGGAACACGATACCGCCCAGCATGGAAAGGTTGCGCACCCCGAACACGGTCGCCACGGTGCCATTGGTCAGCGGCACGGTAGACAACCACAGCAGCCCCATGGCGATACCGAACAGGTAGGCACTGAACTGAGTCACCGGCGCCCACAGGAACAGCACGATCACCACCGCCCGCAGCAGGTAAAGCCCGGTCAGCAAGCGCGGTTTGGACATACGCCCACCCAGCCAGCCAGCCGTGAAGGTGCCGACAATATTGAACAGCCCAACCAGCGCCAGCACCGTGGTACCGGTACTCGCGGGCAGATGCTGGTCAACCAGGTAGGCCGGCAGGTGCACGCCGATGAATACCACCTGGAAACCGCAGACGAAGAAGCCCAACGCCAGGAGCCAGAACCCAGGATGCGAACACGCTTCACGCAACGCCTGGCCCAGCGTCTGCTCGGCACCATGGCTGGGCAATGGGCGGTCGCGCAGCAGGCCCACAAAAGGCACGATGAATGCCACCAGCAGCCCCAATACCAACAGGGCCGCCGACCAACCCAGCCACTGGATGAGGCCCAGGGTACCCGGCAACATGGCGAACTGGCCGAACGAACCTGCGGCGCTGGCGATGCCCATGGCCATGCTGCGCTTGTCGGCCGGCACAGCCCGCCCGACCACACCGAGGATCACCGAAAACGAAGTGCCGGAGAGGCCGATACCAATCAGCAAGCCCGCACTCAGCGACAACGACCAGGCCGAGTCGGCCGTGCCCATCAGGACCAACCCCACGGCATAAAGAATACCGCCGATGATCACCACCCGGGCCGCGCCCAGGCGGTCGGCCAAGGCGCCAGCAAAGGGTTGCGCCAGCCCCCAGATCAGGTTCTGCAAGGCAATGGCGAAGGCAAACACCTCACGGCCCCAGCCAAAATCGGCGCTCATGGGCGCCAGGAACAGGCCGAAACCGTGCCGAACACCCAATGACAACGCCAGAATCAACGCTGCCCCCACCAATACCCATCCGCTGGTTCGCCACACCGATGTCATTATCGTTATCTCCAGCACATCGCAAGGTTTACGGGTATATACCCGCTTATGGTCGTATCATTTCAGGCCAGCTGGTTCAGCAGGCGCACCAGTTGATCACGCTGCCCGCCCCCCAGGCGTTCCACCAAATCGGCTTGCGCCTGCTCCCAGGCAGGGTGGGCAGCTTGCAGCAACTGCTTGCCGGCTGCGGTCAGCAACACCTCACGGTTACGCTGGTCATCGCCCTCGGCCAGGGCTACCAAGCCCTCAGCCTGCAGCACACGCAGGTTGCGGCCCAACGTACTGCGCTCCAGCCCCATGGCCTCGGCCAGGGTTGTGATGCTGGGACGCTCAAGGCGCTGCAGGTGCCGTAACAGCGAAAACTGGGCGACATTCACCCCGAAGCCGGCAAGGGCTTCGTCGTAATGCCGGGTCACCCCTCGGGCAGCACGGCGCAAATGGATACAAAGGCATTCACTGGTCAGCATGGATACGTGTATATACCCGCGTGTTGCCTGTTGCAAGAAGTTTCATGGCGCCGGGCGAGGCGACGCTTGGGTGACACGATGCTCAGAGCCCCAGCGCCATGCCAAGCACCACCGCCAGCTCAAGCAGTTCCAGCAGCGCCCCGGCCGTATCGCCCGTTGTGCCACCCAGGCGTCGGCGCATGAGCTGCCGCAGCCAGGCAAATACCGCCAGCGCCAGCACCACGCTCCACCCGCCCAGCCACAGGCAAAACAGCGCACAACCCAGCAGTACCCAGCCCGCGGCGCGCCGTGGCAGATGCTCCGCCAATGCCTGCCCCAGGCCACCTGGCCGCACGTATGGGGTGCACAGAAACAAACCCAGCATCGCCGCCCGCCCCAGCAGCGGCGCCAGCAGCAGGTGGGCAGTGACGCCCTGCTCGACCAGCACCCAAAGGGCACAGAACTTCAGCAACAGCACCAGTACCAGGGTTACCACGGCCATTGGCCCGCTGCGTGGGTCTTTCATGATCCGCAACGTGCGCTCGCGGTCGCCAAAGCCGCCCAGCCAGGCGTCCGCACTGTCGGCCAGCCCGTCCAGGTGCAAGGCCCCGCTGAGCAGCACCCACAGTGCCAACAGCAACGCCGCGTGCAGCGGCGCCGGCGTGCCCTGCAGCAGGTGGCTTGCCAGCCACAACAGCAACCCGAACAGCAGCCCGACCAGCGGGTAATAGAGCAGCGAACGGCCCACCTCACGGCCGGCGGGCATGCCCGGCAGGCTCACCGGCAAGCTGCTGAGAAACTGCAAGGCAATCCAGAACGGCAACGGCAGCATCTCAACCTTCCTCGACCAATAGCCCGCCCTCACTCACCAACAAGCGGACCAAGGCACCATGCCCGACCTCGACCTGCAACAGTTGGTGCCTGGGCAAGCCGCGAGCACGCGCCAGCAGCAGGCGCATCACCCCACCATGGGTGACCAGCAGCACACGCTTGCCGGCGTGCTGCTGGTACAACCCCTCGACCGCCGCCAGCACCCGTGCCGCAAAGGCGTGCACCGGCTCGCCGTTAGGCGGCGTGAAGGCGTAGGGGTCTGCCCAGAACTGCCCCAGCGCATCGGCCTGGTCTTGCATGATCTGTGCGGCGCTGCGGCCTTCCCAGTCACCAAAGTGCAGTTCTTGCAGGGCAGGCACCCGGCACACCGGCAAATTCAGGTGCGCACCCAGCTCATCGGCAAACCGCGCACAGCGCTGCAGCGGCGAGCTGACCAACACCTGCCACGGGCCGGCACCGGCCACGGCACTGCGCATCCGGGCCCAGCCTTGGTCGGTCAGCGCGTCATCCAGGCTGCCACGCAGCCCGCCCTGCTCGGTTTCGCCGTGGCGCAGCAGGTCGAGGATCATGCCGGGCGGTCCGCCACAGCGGCTTCGGCAAAGGTCGCCATTTGCCCATGCAGCGCACACGCCAGGCGTAACAGCGGTACCGCCAATGCGGCGCCACTGCCCTCGCCCAGGCGCAGGCCCAGGGCCAGCAACGGCTCGGCCTGCAGCGCCGCGAGCAGGGCCTTGTGCCCAGGCTCGGCACCTTCGTGAGCGAACAGCAGCCAGGCCCGGCACTGCGGGTTCAGGCGCACCGCCACCAGCGCAGCAACGCTGCAGATGAAGCCATCGACCAGTACTGCGACACCCGACTGCGCGCAGCCGATATAGGCGCCGACCAGGGCAGCGATCTCGAACCCGCCAACGCACCCCAATGCCTGCAACGGCGCGTCAGCCCGCAGGCCATGCAGGCGCAACGCCTGTTCGATGACCTGCGCCTTGTGCCGCACACCCGCGTTGTCCAGGCCGGTACCAGGCCCGCTCAGCTGTGCCGCCGGGCAGCCCAGCAAGGCGCTGGCCACGGCAGCCGCGGCAGTCGTGTTGCCGATGCCCATCTCGCCACCAATGAACAACTGCGCACGCTGTTCGGCCGCGCGCAAGGCGCTGTCGCGGCCCGCCTGCAGGGCTGCCAGCAGCTGGTCTTCGGTCATCGCCGGCTGCCGGGCAAAGTTCGCGGTACCGGCCCCCAGGCGCAAATGGCGCACGCCGGGCAGTTCCAGCTGTAGGTCGACGGTGCCGAGATCGACCACCTCCAGGCTGGCGTGCAGTTGCCGCGCCAGCACACTGATTGCCGCGCCACCGCCGACGAAATTGCACAGCATCTGCCCGGTTACCGCCTGCGGGTAGGCCGAGATGCCTTCCTCGACCACACCGTGGTCACCAGCAAAAATGGTGATGGCCAGCTGGTCCAGCACGGGGCGTTCCTGCCCCTGCAAACCGGCCAGCTGAATGGCCAGGCCTTCCAGCTGGCCAAGCGAGCCGGCAGGTTTGGTCAGTTGCTGCTGACGCGCGCGGGCCTGGTCCATGGCGGCGTTGTCGAGGGGTTGGCAGGGGGTTTGCCACCAGGGTTGGATCATCGGGGGAAGCCTGTTCAGGGTTGGACAATGGGTAGTGGGGGTTGCACGGTGCATGGCTGGGTCATGGCGCGGCGCCCTTGAGCACCAATGGCAACCCGGCAACCGTCAACACCACGCGTTGACAGCGCTCGGCCACCGCCTGATGCATCCAGCCGGCCAGGTCGACATAACGCCGGGTCAGCTCGCCCATGGGCACCACCCCCAGGCCGGTTTCGTTACTGACCAGGATAACCGTGCCAGGCAGTTGCTCGAGGCAATCGAGCAGCGCATCACGCTCGTGGACCAGGCGTTGGTCATCCTCCAGCATCAGCAGGTTGGTCAGCCACAGGGTCAGGCAATCCACCAGCAGGCAACGCCCCTCGGCCGCTTCTGCGCGCAATACCGCCGCCAATGCCAGGGGCTCTTCGATCAAACCCCAGGCGGCAGGGCGTCGTTGCCGGTGCAGCGCTACCCGCTCGTTCATTTCACCGTCCAGCGGCTGGCTGGTGGCAATGTAGGTCACGGGCAGGCCGCTGGCAGTGGCCCATTGCTCGGCCAGGCGGCTTTTGCCCGAACGGGCACCGCCGAGGATCAGGCTGCGCATGTCAGGCCACCCCGCACAGTTGGCGCAACAAGGTGGTGTTCAGGTGCGCGTCCACCAGGTCGGCCAGGCGCTCGATGTCACGTTCACGCAGGGCTTCGTAGTCAATGACCTGCACATCGTCCAGGCCCGCCCAGCGCAGCAGGGCGGCACATGAATGGCTGCCTTCGAACAGCCCATGCAGGTACGTGGCCAGCACCTGCCCGTCGTCGCTGATGGCACCGTCGCTGCGGCCATCGGCCAACTGCACGGCAGGCTGCGCCAGGGCCGGGCCGCGGGTGACACCCGCATGGATCTCATAACCGCTCACCGCCGCAGCCTCGAGGTTCAGCGTGCCGGTGACATTACGCAACTGCTTCTGGGCTTCGAGCACGGTGGCGTAGTCGAACAAGCCCAACCCGCGGCTTGAACCGGCAGCCCCTTCAAGCCCCAGCGGGTCATGCACTTCATGGCCGAGCATCTGCAGGCCGCCACAAATTCCGATCAGTTTGCCGCCATAGCGCAGGTGGCGTTCGATCGCCTTGTCCCAACCGCGCTCGCGCAGCTGTGCCAGATCGCCGCGGACGCTTTTCGAGCCAGGCAGGATGATCAGGTCGGCAGCCGGAATCGCCTGGCCAGGGCCGATAAATTGCAGGTCTACCTGCGGATGCAGGCGCAAAGGGTCGAAGTCGGTGTGGTTGCTGATACGCGGCAGCACCGGCACGATCACCTTGAGCACGCGGTCCTGCTTGCGGCCCTGGCGCATGTCGATGCCATCTTCGGCTTCAAGGTGCAGGTCGGTGACGTAGGGCAACACGCCCAGCACCGGCTTGCCGGTGCGTGCCTCCAGCCAGTCCAGCCCTGGTTGCAGCAGCGCGATGTCGCCACGGAAGCGGTTGATCACAAAGCCCTGCACCCGCGCCTGCTCACTGGGCGACAGCAGTTCCAGCGTGCCCACCAGGTGGGCGAACACGCCACCACGGTTGATGTCCGCGACCAGGATCACCGGGCAGTCGACCGCTTCGGCAAAGCCCATGTTGGCGATGTCGCCCGCGCGCAGGTTGATTTCTGCCGGCGACCCCGCGCCCTCGACCATGACCACCGGCCAGGCAGCGCTCAGGCGCTGGTGCGAGGCCAGCACTGCCTGCATGGCGACAGCTTTGTAGTCGTGGTAGGCCACCGCGTTCATGCTGGTGACGGCACGCCCATGGATGATCACCTGGGCGCCGGTATCACTGTTGGGCTTGAGCAATACCGGGTTCATGTCGGTGTGCGGCGCCAGCCGGCACGCCTGGGCCTGCACCGCCTGGGCGCGGCCAATTTCACCGCCATCGGCGGTTACGGCACTGTTCAGCGCCATGTTCTGCGGTTTGAACGGCACCACATCCACACTCTGGCGCAACAGCCAGCGGCACAATGCAGTTACCAGCGTGCTTTTGCCGGCGTCGGAGGTGGTGCCTTGCACCATGAGGGTGGTCATGCCGTTTCCTTTTGGTAGGCCGCCAGGGCCTGGGCCAGGCGTTGCTCATCTGCCAGGCTGGCGGGCAGCCCCAGGCGTACTGCGGCAGGCTGCTCGAACAGCCGCACCAGAATGCCGCGACGGGCGAGAAAGTCGTGCAGGTGGGCTGCGCCTGGGCTGCGTACATACTGGAACAGGTCACAGCCGCCGGTGGGCGTCAGGCCTGCGCTGTGCAGCATTGCCGCCAGTCGCTGGCTGGCGGCGGCACAGCGTTCGGTTTGGGCACGCTGCGCGGCCTGGTCAGCCAGGCTGACTTGGGCCAACACCCGGGTCGGGCCGTTGACGGTCCACGGGCCAAGCAACTCGGCCAGGCGCAACAGCAGGCTGTGCTCGGCCGCCACGAAACCGAGGCGCACGCCGGCCAGGCCGAAGAATTTACCGAACGAGCGCAATACGATCAGACCAGGGCGTACGCTGCAATCCACCACGCTGTCTGCGGGGGTGTTGTCCATGAAGGCTTCATCCACCAGCAGCCAGGCACCGCGCGCAGCCAGCCGGGCGTGCCAGGCCAGCAGCTGCTCACGGGGCACGCGGCGCCCTGTGGGGTTGTTGGGGTTGACCAGCACCAGCACGTCGAGGCCGTCGAGTGCGGCCTCGACCTGTGTTTCGTCCAACTCGAGCAACTGGTGCCCCGCCCTTTGCCAGGCATGGGGGTGCTCGGCATAGCAGGGGCCCAGCACCCCGACCCGTCCGCTGGCACGCAGCAGCGGTAAGGCCTGGATCGCGGCCTGCGAGCCAGCGACTGGCAATACCTGGCTGGCGCCGTAATAGCGGCGCGCGGCCGCTTCCAGGCCGTCCTCGGTTTCCGGCAAGCGGGCCCAGGCTTCAACAGGAATGGGCGGAATGGGAAACGCCCACGGCGCGATGCCGCTGGACAGGTCCAGCCAGTGCTCACGGGCAATCCCGTATTGGTGCACTGCACGCAGCAGGCGACCGCCGTGTTCAAGCATCCAGGTAGGCCCCCAGGCAAATCACCAGCAACCACAGCCATACGCCGCGCTGCACCAGGTTCCAGCCACGCTCGATGGCGTCGGCATCGGCCGCCGGCCCCTCGCCCAGGCGTGGCCGCTCGTGCAGCTCGCCGTGGTACACCGCCGGGCCGCCGAGTTCGACACCTAACGCACCTGCACCGGCCGCCATGACCGGGCCGGCGTTGGGGCTGTCCCACAAGGGGCCCTGCTTGCGCCAGCAGGCCAGGGCCACACGGGTTTTGCCGAGCAGCGCATACGTCAGCGCCACCAGCCTGGCGGGAATATAGTTGAGCACGTCGTCGATGCGCGCTGCGCACCACCCAAAGCGCTCGAAACGCGCATTGCGGTAACCCCACATGGCATCGAGGGTATTGCTCAGGCGGTACAACACCACGCCCGGCGCACCGGCCACCACGAACCAGAACAGCGCAGCGAATACAGCGTCGCTGCCATTTTCCAGCACCGACTCGGTGGCTGCCCGCGCTACCGCAGGCGCGTCCAGCTCGCGGGTTTCACGGCTGACCAGAAAACCTACCCGGCGCCGCGCTTCGTCCAGGTCGCCCTGGCGCAACGCCTGAGCCACTGGCAGCACATGTTCGCCCAGGCTGCGCAGCCCCACAGCGCAGTACAACGCCAGCACATCAACCAGCCAGCCAATGCAGGGCAGCCAGGACAGCACCAGCGCCACCAGGGTCAGCGGCACCACGGCCAGAAACCAGGCGCTGACACCGTGGCTGCGCCAACCGCGACCACCGGCATTCAGGCGCCGCTCCAGGTGATTGGCCATGTTGCCGAAAGCCACCAGTGGGTGGCGGCGCTGCGGCTCGCCCAGCAACGCATCCAAGGCCACGCCAGCCACGGTCAGCATAGCCACGCTCATTGGCACTCTCCCCATTGGTTTTCGAACAGCATTTCACTCAAGGGCCGCTGCTGGGCCCAGTTTTCCTGGACCAGCATGGGCGCCGGGTAGAACGCCGTAACCGGCCCCAGGCACAGCACTGCCACCGGTTTGGCCCCCGCCGGCATACCCAGCAGGTCCGCCAGGGCCTGCGGGTCGAACAGCGACACCCAGCCCATGCCCAGGCCTTCACCACGTGCTGCCAGCCACAGGTTCTGAACGGCACAGGCCAGCGACGCCAGGTCCATTTCAGGGAGGGTACGGCGACCGAAGATGTGCGGCTCGCGGTTGTCCATCAAGGCCGCCACCAGCACCTCGGCACAGTCGTTGATGCCTTCCACCTTCAGTTTCATGAACGCGTCGGAGCGCTCGCGCAGGGCCTGGGCAGTGCGCACCCGCTCCGCCTCGACCAAGGCCTGGATCTGCCCGCGCAGTTCACGCCGGGTGATACGAATGAAACGCCAGGGCTGCATGAGCCCGACGCTCGGCGCCTGGTGGGCAGCGGCCAGCAGGCGAGCCAGCACAGCCGGCGCCACCTCCCCACCCGCGAAATGGCGCATATCGCGGCGCTCGCCGATGGCCCGGTAGATGGCAGCGCGCTCGGCGGCGCTGAAGGCGTGTTCGCTCATGGCCGTAACAGTGCCGCCGCCGCAGGCGGGTTGGAGGGGAAATAGAAATGCACATAGGAGGCGGTCAGCCGCCCGATCCGGTACACCGCTTCATTGCCGCGGCCGCCGTTGGGGCTCAGGCCGCGGGCAATCGGGTCCAGCCCGGTCGTGGTCAGGGAATGGTGGTAGGTGTGCCCGCGCAAGGTGCCTTCCGGCAACTCCACTGCCTGCAAGGCCAAGGCCGCCAGGCGCTTCTGCATGGTCGCCTCCCCTGGCAGCAGGCCGAGCAGTTCGGCGCGCTCGCCGGCCACGTCGGTCAACGCCTCGAGCAGGTACAGCATGCCGCCACATTCGGCCAGCAGCGGCTTGCCCTGGGCATGGTGGGCGCGGATCGCTGCGCACATCGGCGCGTTCGCCGCCAGCCCGTGATGGTGCAATTCGGGGTAGCCACCTGGCAGGTACAGGCTGTCTACCGCAGGCAGTTCGCGGTCGTGCAGCGGCGAGAAGAAGGCCAGTTGGGCACCCAGGCTGCGCAGCAGGTCGAGGTTGGCACCGTAGGTGAAGGCAAAAGCCTCGTCGCGTGCCACGCCGATACGCACACCGGCCAGCGAGGCTGCGCAGGCGTGTACTGCCGGCTCGGCAAAGCACACCGGTGGCGGCAGCGCCGCATCGCAACTGGCCCCCAATGCTTCGGCGGCGGCGTCCAGGCGGGCATCGAGATCGTTCAGTTCGCTGGCCTGGACCAGGCCCAGGTGCCGGCTGGGCAATTCGATGCCACGCTCGCGGGACAACCCGCCATACCAGCGCAAGCCTTCGGTCAGGCTGCCTTCCAGCAGCTGTGCGTGGCGCAGGCTGCCGACCCGGTTGGCCAGCACCCCGGCAAACGGCAGGTCGGCCTGGTAGCGCGCCAGGCCCAGGGCCAGCGCGCCGAAGGTCTGGGCCATGGCCGTGCCGTCGATCACTGCCAGCACCGGCACTCCGAAATGGCGTGCCAGGTCGGCACTGGAGGGGGTGCCATCGAACAACCCCATCACCCCTTCGATCAGGATCAGGTCGGCCTCCCCTGCCGCTTCCCACAACAGCCGGCGGCTTTCCTCCGCGCCGATCATCCACAGGTCCAGCTGGTACACCGGCGCGCCACTGGCCCGCTCCAGAATCATGGGGTCAAGAAAGTCCGGCCCGCACTTGAACACCCGCACCTTGCGCCCGCGGTTACGGTGCAGGCGGGCCAGTGCGGCGGTGACGGTGGTCTTGCCCTGGCCGGAGGCGGGAGCCGCGATCAGCACGGCTGGGCAGTGGCGCGCCTGGCTCACAGCTCTACGCCTTTCTGTGCGCGGATGCCGGCCTGGAAGGCGTGCTTGAGCATGCCCATCTCGGTCACGGTGTCGGCCAGCTCGACCATTTCAGGCTTGGCCCCGCGGCCAGTGACGATCACATGCTGCATCGGCGGCCGGGCCTGGATGTCGGACAGGACCTGGTCAAGGTCGAGGTAGCCGTGCTTGAGGGCGATGTTCAGCTCGTCCAGCACCACGAACTGCACGCTGGGGTCCTGCAGCAGCTGACGGGACACCGCCCAGGCGGCTTCGGCGGCGGCGATGTCGCGCTGGCGGTCCTGGGTTTCCCAGGTGAAGCCTTCGCCCATCACGTGGTAGCGCACCTGCTCGGGGAAGCGGCGGAAGAACAGCTCTTCACCGGTGCTGTTGCGGCCTTTGATGAACTGCACCACACCACACTGCATGCCATGGCCCAAGGCCCGCGCAAGCATGCCGAAGGCCGAGCTGCTCTTGCCTTTGCCATTGCCAGTCAGCACCAGCAGCAGGCCGCATTCGTTGGGGGAGCTGGCGATACGTTCGTCGATGACTGCCTTCTTGCGCTGCATGCGCGCCAAGTGGCGTTCGTCGCGTTCGGTGGGTTCGCTCATCAGGGTTCTCCGCTGGCTGTCACCACGGCAACGCGCGGCAATAAAGAGTAGGCAGACAGACGGAGAACGCGCAGGGGCCATGGCAAGGGGCCACGGTGCACCGCGCATCACCCTCCGTGATGCCGTTGGCAGATATCAGGCCGGTCTCCGGGCTTGTGAGGGGGCCTTGGCCCTGGCCTGCGCGCCTTCCCGGGTAAACACCCAGTGGCCCTGCGCGGCCGCGACTCACCTACCGTTGCGGGGGCAGCGCCGGACTCGCGCCATGCTGGCGCCCACCGGCTTCCCAGTTTCACCCTGCCCAGTCGGGGCTGGCAGGGCACCTGAAACACGCGCGAAGGTTAGAGGGTTGTACCGGGAGCGTCAATCGGAGTGGGCAGGGAGTGCGAACTTGCAAAGCGGCGACGCTGGCCAATTCTCCAGGCTGTGCCACACTGATAGCACATAGCCATCACGCGCGACTGTACGCCACCACAATGACAAAAGGAGAGTGCAGCATGCGAGGCCACCTCATCAACAACCCGAACCTGGAGTTCCTTGGCCCGGTGCTGGAACGCTGGGTCGACTGCATTGACCGTTGCAACCAGTTTTACGGCGATGGCGAGGCACCTTACTGGCACGGCGCGGCTGCCAATGCCGGGGTGCTGGCAGCCGCGGCGTGGGAGGCTGAGCTGGCGGCGTTACAGCAGTTTGCCGGCAAGAAGCAGCGCGATGAAGGTGACCATGAGGGGCGCTGCGATCTGTCGATCAGCAGTGCTGACCAAGTGCTGTACCTGAGCGTGGGTCAGCGGTGGCCAAGGCTGGCGAAGCTGGACATGGCAGCTGCATTGCAGGAAACCGCTGTGCGCGCCCGGCAGGTGGCCTACCCCAGCCAGTTGAAGGCAGGGGCTTTGTTCATCAGCCCATGGAAAGCTGGCCAGCACGCCAGCCCTGAAGAGTTGCAGGACATGGTCGACGACTTGCAGAAACACAGCGCGTGCGCGGTGGCCTGGTACTTCCCGTATGCGTACCGCAAGTTGCATAACGAGCTGGGGCAGTACTTTCCGGGGGTGGCGTTGTTGCTGAAGCAGGCTTGAAACAACGTGGGCGTTGAAACCGCATAGGTATTCGTTCGCGTAGGCCGCGCCGAGTCACCTTTCCGCCCTTACGGCGGGTTACTTTGGTCTTGGCCAAAGTAACCAAAGCCGCCCGCTCCCGTCATCCGGCCCCTACGCTGCGCTCCGGGTTCCCCTCGCTACGGGCATGCTTCTGAAGTCGCAATCTGCAGCGCCTGAACTACCGCGCGCTAAGAAGCAAAAGCAAAAAGCAGAAGCAACAACTGCGCTTTCGTGGGTTTCGCACCACGCAACCAAACCCTGCCCAGCTTTTGATCTGGCTGTTGATCTGGCTGTTGATCTTGATCTTGATCTTGATCTTCGCGACTTCAGGAGGCCGAGCGGAGGGCA